>JACCDU010531804.1_pt1 | contig 154601 bp, 127 predicted proteins | sample 7446081 | NCBI WGS metagenome assembly JACCDU01 (sample SAMN15323447, study PRJNA562643) | freshwater metagenome | isolation source: river surface water | place: USA:Blue River Watershed | collected 2017-08-17
CGGTCAGCGTCGTGTTCGCGCCCAGCGTGATCGCATCGTTGTAGGTCTGGCTGCCGGTTGTGGTCACAACACCGCCGTCCAGGTCGATGCCGTCGGCCGACGCGATCGTCACGCTGGTCAGCGCGGTTGTGCCACCGATCGCGCCACCCAACACGGTCGCACCGCTGTCGGCGATGGTCAGCGACTTCGCGCCATCGACCGTCGACGCCAGGGTGATGCCGTCACCGGTCAGCGTCGTGTTCGCGCCCAACGTGATCGCATCGTTGTAGGTCTGGCTGCCCGTCGTCGTCACGGACCCGCCATCCAAATTGATGCCGTCGGTCGACGTGATCGTCACGCTGGACAGTGCGGTCGTGCCACCGATTGCGCCACCCAGAACCGTTGTGCCGCTGTCGACGATGGTCAGCGATTTCGCGCCATCGACCGTCGACGCCAACGTGATGTCGTCACCGGTCAGCGTCGTGTTCGCACCCAGCGTCACGGCGTCGTTGTAGGTCTGGCTGCCCGTCGTCGTCACGGCACCGCCATCGAGGGCAATCGCGCTACCCGAAATCGCCAGCGATGCCAGCGGCACCGTTGCGCCGATCGACCGCGCCAGTGCCACACTGCCATTGCCCGCGTCTACCGTCAGGCTGCGTGCTGCGACGCCATCACCATTGACGGTGCCACCGAGGCTGATCGCACCGTCCTGGCTGGAGATGGTGGTCGCTGCCTGCAAGGTAATCGGCGTATTCGCATCGCCGATCGTCACGGCCGCATTGTTCGTGCTGATGCTGCCGCCCAGTTTCACCGACGACGGCGCAGTCGCCGTCAAGCCGCCGGCGAACAGGCTGCTGTCATTCGCGGCATCACCGATCACCAACTGGCCCGAATTCTGGAACACCACAGGCGCCGTTACCGAATTCGAAGCGCCAGTGATCGACAGATGATAAGCACCCGCATTAGCCATCAGCTGAGGCGTTTGCAGGCTGCCGTTGAATTTCACCCACTGCCCTGCCGCCGTCCCATCGACCACGACGCTGGTGCCGGTCGTCACCGGGCCATTGAAGGTGGCGCTGCCACTGTTGACCAGCGTCAGCGTTGCCAGCGAGGTGCTGTCGCCAATCGCGCCATTGACCGTGACAATGCCACCGGTACCGGCATTCAGCGTCACGGATTCGGTATTGGCGGTCGTGCCGTTCAGGGTCTTCGCGAAAGTGATCGCGGCGCCGCCCGGCAGGGCGCCATTGTTGCTGGTGTCGAATACGGTATCAGCCGTCACCACCACGTCCGTGTTGAATACCTGCGACGCCACGCCGCTGGAGCGCACCAGGCCGCCGCTGATCGTGGTGGTGCCAGCGCCGTTGGTCTCGAAATGCAGCGGTGCCGACACGTTGCCGACGGCGCCGGTGATCGTCGTATTGTCGCTGTCGGTCAGTACCAGGCGATGCGGACCGTTGAGATCGCCGTCAAAGCGCAGGCCTGCGCCATGGATGCCCACATTGGCCGTGATGTCCACCGCGCTGCGCCAGCGCTGGGCGCCGCCGCTGGTGACCGAGGCACCGAGGGTGGCGGCGCCGGTCACGTCGATCGCGCCGCCCACGGTCACCGCGCCATTCAGCACCGCGCTGCCGCCGAGGTTGAGGTTGCCACCTGCATGCAGCGTATCCGCGGCGGTGGTCGCTCCCGTCACGTTCAGGTTGCCATCGACGCTCACGGTGCTAGCCGCGCTCAGCGTGCCGGTGACGGCCATGTTGCCACCGACGGTCAGCGCGCCGTTCGCGGTGGTCGGGCCGGTCACGTCAAGGTCGCCACCCACTGACAATGCCCCCAGTTGCACGTCCGGCGCGATCAGGATCAGGTTGCTGCCGCCGCCGGTCAGCGTGCCGGCCACGGTCAGGGTGCCGTCGGTCTGTAGCGTGCCGCCTTCGGTGCCGTTCAGCGTCGCCGACATCGGGCCGCTCGAACGCAACTGGGTGCTGCTGCCCGTCAGCGACACTTCACCGGAAATCTGGTTGCCCGCGTTGGTCAGCACCACCGGGCGCAGGAAATCGCCTTGCTGCGCAGTGACCGTCAGGCCTTCACGCGCGACCAGCGCGGTGCCAACCACCTGCGTCACGCTGCCGTCATTATTCGTAATGACGATCGGGCCATTGCCGGTCAGGTTGCCGAGCGTGACATTGCCAGCGCTGTTGGTGATGTTGGCGCCATAGCCGGTGGTGATGCTGCCCGCCCCGCCCTGGCCTGCAGTCTGGCTGAACCCGCGATTGACGGTCAGCAGCTCGCCCACGGACAGGTGGCCACCCGATTGCCACAATTCGCCGACTTCCATCGCGCCGCTGGTCGACAGCGCGCCGCCCGTTTGCGTCAGCGCCATGTTCGGCGCCTGCAGCGAGGTCAGCGACACGGTGCCGGCCGAGGCGCCGAAGGTCACCGGCGAATTCGCGTTGATGATCACGTTGGCGACGTTGGCCCGATCCGGCAGCACGCCGCCTGCCCAGTTGCCCGCATCCATCCAGTCGCTGCTTGCGCCGGCGCCGGTCCAGGTCGTCGAGGCCGCCTGGTCAATGCGCGAGGTGACGGTGGCGCTGTTGATCGTCAGCGCGTAGTTGTTGGCGTCGGCGCCACTCAGCGACAGGCCGTTGATGTTCACGGTCTTGCCGGTGCCGACGTGGCGGTCGTCGAAGTTGGCGGTGCGGACGACCGTCAGCATGTCGTCAGTCAGACGGTTGTCGCTGCTGGTGACTTGCGCTGCGGTCGCGCCGTCATAGATTTTCGAGATCGCGCCAAAGCTTACCGCCAGCGGGCGCGGCGTGATGTCGGCCGTCGTGGTCCCGGTGGCGGCTACCGTGTAGTTCCCGGCATCAGTGCCGGACAGGCTGACGCCGTTTACGCTCACCGTCTTGCCGGTGGCAGCATTCTTGTCGGCGAAGATCGCGCTGCGCGCGATGTTCAGCAAGTCACCGCCGACGCGGTCATCACCGGTAGTGACGCTGGCTGCCATGCCGCCGTCGTACACCTTGTTGACCCCACCCCAGGTGACGACGAGGGTACGCGGCGTGATGTCGGCCGTCGTCGAGCCGGTAGCGAGCACGGTGTAATTGTCCGCATCGATGCCGGTCAGGTTGACGCCGGTCACGCTGACTGCCTTGCTGCTGCCGACGTTCTTGTCGGCGAACGATGCCACTCGGTTGATCGTCAGCTGATCGCCGGCCACGCGATCATCGCCGGCTGTCACGGTGGCGACGCTGCCGCCGTCATACACGCGATTGACGCCGGCATAGTCGACGGCCAGCGCGCGCCGGGTGATGGTGGCCGTGGTGCTGCCAGTCGACGCCACCGCGTAGTTGTTGGCGTCATCGCCGCTCAGGCTGACGCCGGTGACGTTGACCGTCTTGCCGGCGGCGGCGTTCTTGTCACTGAACGCTGCGCTGCGCAGCACGTTGAGCACGTCGCCGGCCACGCGGTTGTCGCTGGTCGTGACGATGGCCGAGTTCGTGCCGTCGTAGACCTTGTTCACGCCGCCATAGCTGACGGTCAACTGGCGTGGCGTGATGTCGGCGGTGGTGCTGCCGTTGGCGACCACCGAATAGTTGCCCGCATCCGTCCCGGACAGGCTCACACCGGTGACGCTGACGGCCTTGTTGTCACCGACGTTCTTGTCAGCGAAGCTGGCCGAGCGCAGGATGTTCAGCGTATCGCCCGCGACGCGATCGTCGTCGGTGGTCACCGCGGCCACGACGCCGCCGTCATACACGCGGTCAACGCCGGTGTAAGTCACGACCAGCGCGCGCTGCGTAATGTTGGCCGTGGTGCTGCCGGTCGATGCCACTGAATAATTGTCTGCGTCGGTGCCGGTCAGGCTGACGCCGCTCACGCTGACGGTCTTGGCTGCGCCAACATTCTTGTCAGCGAAGCTGGCGCTGCGCACGATGTTCAACTGATCGCCTGCGACACGGTCGTCGGTCGTGGAGACGGTCGCGACATTCAGGCCGTCATAGACCTTGGCGATGCCGGTGTAACCCACCACCAGCACGCGCGGCGTGATGTCGGCCGTGGTCGTGCCCTTCGACGACACCACGTAGTTGCCGGCATCGGCACCCGTCAGGCTGACGCCCGAAACGCTCACGGCCTTGCTGGTGCCGGCGTTCTTGTCGGCGAAGCTGGCCGTGCGAACGATGCCCAGCGCATCGCCCGCGACGCGAGTATCGGTCGTGGTCACAGTGGCGGTGTTGCCACCGTCATAGACCTTGTTGACGCCGTTGAAAGTGATGGTCAGGGTACGCGGCGTGATCTGTCCGTCGCTGCCGATGTAGCTGTTGCCATTGCTGAGGAAGTAGTTGGCCGAGTCATCGGTCGTATTGCCGTTGACGATCACGCCAGCCAGCTGCAGACCAGTCAGCGTATAGGCCTTGTCGGCTTGCGCGCTGACGTTCTTGTCCGAGAAATTGCCGGTACCGGTCACGCTGACCTGGTCGGCACCGGCGCCGCCGACAGGCACCACCAGGCCGATCGGCGCCAGCGCGAGGTTGTTCATCAGCGTGGCGCCGTCATACACCTTGGTCACGCCCGACGGGTTGACGGTCAGACCCCTCTGGCTGACTTGCCAGCTGCCAACGACGTTGATGGTATTGCTGAAGTCGGTGCTGCTGTTCGAAACAGCGCTCGCGCCCAGCTGCCAGCCACCAGCCTTCAGGTAGCCCGCGCTGCTGTAGCCGCCATTGACGGCGCCCAGCGCAAACTGTGCCTTGGTGGCTGTGCCGTCGGTGATCGTGACGGTGCTGCCGTTGATGCTGACAAAGCCCGACGACAGCAAGTCACTGACGGTGAACGATCCGGCGTTGTCGTCGGCCATGTAGCGTGCCGAGCTGATCACGAAGTTGGGCGCCGCGCCATAGACGCTGCTGGTGTTCTGCACTTTCACCAGCAGCTGGCCGACCGGCACGACCGTGAAGCTGCCCGGCTGGTAGGTGATCGCGTAGTTGTTCGACGTCAGGCCCGACGCGACCAGCGTGTTCGTGTAGCTACCGGCCGAATCCTGGTCGTCGGTGCCCGACAGGCCACTGCGGTTGCGTGTAACGGCGAGGGTGCCGCCCAGCACGCCGGCCGTGGTCGCGGTCTGACCACCGACGAAGCCGCTGTAGCGAACGCCATTGAAGTCGGTCGGGTCAGCCTCGGAATAGAACTTCGCATCATCATTCGCGGTGACAGTCAGCGGCGCCTTGCTGATGGTGCCGCTGCCATTGCTCCACACCAGTCGGTAGTTGCCGGAACGGCTGCCGGTCAGGGCGACCGAGCCTTGCTGCACGGCGCGTGCGCCGGCATTGGCGCTGTCAAAGACTGGTGCGCCCACCAGTCCCAGCCCACCGCCCAGTGCCATGTCGGTCGCCAGCACCGAGGCCGATGCGCTGGCCAGCGAGCCATAGCCGAGGATGCCTGCCGGCAGTCCGGTGGTGGCGTCATAGACCTTGGTCACGCCCGTGCTGCCGGACAGCGTCACGTCCAGCGGCGTGATGTTGGCGGTGGTCGTGGCTTGCCCGGTGATCGTGTAGTTGCCGCGGTCTGCGCCGCCGTAAATGCTGGTCAGCGTGACCGTCTTGCTGTTGGCGACATTCTCGTCGCTGAAGGTACCGGTTGCCGACACCGTCACCGTATCGCCATTGACCAGGCCGGTCTTGGCGATTGCCGCGGTGCTGACGCTGGCCGAATTGGTACCGTCGTAAGTCTTGTTGGTCGCGGTGATGCCAGAAATCGTCAGCGCCTTGGCCGTGATATCCGCGGTACTGCTGGTCTGGCTTGTGATCGCATAGTTGCCGACGTCGGCACCGCTGTAGGTGGTGGCCAGCGTCACCGCCTTGCCGGTACCCACGTTCTTGTCGGCGAAGCTGCCGGTGACGCTGTAATTCACCACGTCGTTGGCCAGCAGGCCCGTGAGCAGCGCATTGGCGGTGTTCACGCCAGCGACGACGGTACCGTCATACACGCGGTTGTTGGCCAGCAGGCCGCTGACGGTCAGCGCCTTAGGCGTGATCTTCGCGGTGGTGCTGGCCTGGCCCGTGATCGTGTAGTTGCCGAGGTCGGCGCCGCCATAGGTGCTGGCCAGCGTGACGGTCTTGGCGATGGCGGTGCTGCCGACCACACCGCCCTGCCAGCTGACATTCTTGTCGGCGAAGGTGCCGGTGGCGGCCAGCGTCAGCGCGTCGCCATTGACCATGCCGCCGAAGCTTGCGCCGGCCACGCTGACGGTGGCGGCATTGGTGCCGTCATAAACCTTGTCGCTGGCAGTGATGCCGGACAACGTGACGGCCTTGGGCGTGATGTTGGCGGTCGTCGTCTGGTTGGCCGTAATCGCATAGTTGCCCGCCGCCGCACCGGACAGGCCGAGGCTGGAGGCCAGCAGCGTCACCGTCTTGCCGTTGCCGACATTCTTGTCCGCAAAGCTCGACGAGGCGCTTGCGTTCACCAGGCTCACGGCATCCGCGCCGACGATGCCCGTCAGCGTGCCGTAGCTGCTGATGGCGGCCGACACGCCGCCGTCATACACCTTGTTGGAAGCCGTCAGTCCGGTCAGGCTCAGCGATTTCGGCGTGATCTTCGCGCTGGTGCTGGCCTGGCCCGTGATCGCATAGTTGTTGACATCGGCGCCGCTATAGCTGCTGGTCAGCGTGACGGTCTTGGCGATGGCGGTGCTGCCGACCACACCGCCCTGCCAGCTGACGTTCTTGTCCGCGAAGGTGCCCGTCGCCGACACGGTGAACGCATCGCCGGCGATCAGCCCGGTGTTGACCGCGCCAGCAGTGTTCACGGTGGCCGTCGTGGCGCCGTCATACACCTTGTCGCTCGCGGTGAGGCCCGACACCGTCAGTGCCTTCTGCGTGATCGTACCGTTGGCGGCCGTCAGCGTGCTGCCGGTCGACAGGCGATAGTTCGCCGCGTCGGCGCCGGTCAGCGCGAGGCCATTCAGCGTATAGCTCTTGTTGGTACCGGCATTCTTGTCAGCATAGCCGCCTGAGCCATTCAGCAGCACGGCATCACCTGCAAGGATGCCTGTCGCCGCGGTCGAGAATGTGGCAATCGCGGTCGTGCCGTCATACACCTTGCTGATGACCGGCGCCGGCGTCAGCACGACCTGGTTCACCGTCTCGCTACCGACCAGCGCGACCGTATTGCTGAAGTTCGCGCCATTGCTGGTGGTGACGCCCGTCGCGCCGAGCTGGTAACTGCCCGCCTTCAACCAGCCCGAGGTGCTGGTGAGCCCATTGGTTGCGGATACCGTGAACGTTGCCGAAGCACCGGCGCTGTCGGCGATGACGATCTGGTTACCGTTGATGGACTTCGTGCCGGTCGTCAGCAGGTTCACGATGCTGCCATTGGACAGCATGTACTTCGCCTCGCTGATCGTGAAGACCGGTGCCGTGCCGTAGGTATTGGTCACGGCATTCAGGCGCACCAGCATCTGGTCGGCCGGCACGATGGTGTAGTTGCCATTCACATAGTTGAACGAATAATTGCTTGCGACGCCGCCAGACGCCACCAGCACGCTGCTGTAGTTGCCGGCATTATTGGCGGTGGCATTGCTGCGGGCGACCGTCGGCGCCGTCGTCAGCGCTGTCGCGGTTTCGCCAGCGACGAAGCCTGAATAGCTGACACCGTAATAGCCAGCGGCATCGGCCTGGCCGGCAAACTTCGCGTCATTGTTGGCGGTGACGGTCAATACCTTCTGCGTGATATTGGCAGTAGTCGTCGGGTCGGCCGTGATCGCATAGTTGCCAGCAGTTGCGCCGGACAGGCCCAGGCTGGACTTGAGCACCGTGACCGTCTTGCCGGTGCCGACGTTCTTGTCGGCGAAGCTGGCCGACGCCGCCGAGCTGACCAGGCTCACCGCATCATTGTTGACGAGACCCGTCAGGGTGCCGAAGCTGGTGATCGCTGCAGCGACGGCGCCGTCATACACCTTGTTCGATGCGGTCAGGCCGGTCAGGCTCAGTGCCTTGGGCGTGACCGACAGCGAACCGGCATTGCTGAGGGTGACTGTGTAGCCGGCATTGACGGTACCGCCGCTGGCCGTGATCGCGTACGGCCCGCCGCTGACAGTCGCCGTCGCTGCCGCGCCCGCCGAAGTGACGGTGGGCAGCGATGCAAAGATATCGGCCAGCGTGAATGCCGTGAACGCGCCATTGCCGGTCGACCCGGCGCTGACCGACAGCTGGCCCGACAGGTCAGGCGTACTGCCATAGACCTTGCTGGTTGAGGTGGTCTGCACCGTCACCGACGGCGAATTGGCGAACACATAGCGATTGCCGCTGGCGACGCTGGCCGGTGCAAGCGTCGCATAGGTGCTGCCAAAGAGCGCGACATTGCCGCTGGCCAGCACGCTGCCGGCCGTGCCAAAGGTCGCAGTCGATGAACTGTTGCTGTAGACGATCCAGCGATCATTCGCGCCGGCGTCGGTCGTGCTGAGCGCAGCCGAGCCGGCGTTGTTGACGAAGTTGCCGCTGGCCGACACCGCCAGATAGCCGGACGCCTGCGACGTGCTGACAGCAGCGCCCGAGTTCAGCGTGACATTACCGCCGGAGACCAGCGCCACGCTGTCGACGAACGCAAGCGAACCACCCACCGTCATGGCGCCGGCATTGCTGCTGCCGATGGTGATGCTGCCAAAGCCGTTCTTGAAGACCGAGGTGCCGCTGAACAGGTCCGCTGTCAGCGTCAGGCTGCCAGTGCCAGTGCCCAGACCCATGGTGGTGTTCGCGGTGTACGGGCGGATGGTCAGCGCCCCGGACGAGGCCACGGTACCGGTCAGCGAGAAGCGGTCGCCGATGATTTCAATGTCGGACGTGGACGAGGCAATCGCCGAACCCGCCAGCTGGCCGACCGTGCCGCCGATATCCACGCCATTGCCGGAGGCGCCGTAGCCGGTGCCATTGAGGGTGATCTTGCCGCTGTTGGCCAACACCGCGCCACCAGAAGGCACGACCACTCCGGACTGCCTGGAACCGCTGCCAGTCAGCGTGATGCCGCCACCATTGGTGGCGAGTATGGTCGTGCGGTCCCACACGTACATGCCCCAGGAGTTGCCCGGCGTACCGTTGGACGCAATGCCGGTCATCGTGATGGCATCGGCGGCGGTCGACGCGGATTTGTATACCGACGCAGCGCCGGCCATGCTGAGCTCGATGCCGTTGCTGGAGGTGTTAGCCTCCGTTCCCTGCGCATAGCCCCACATCGCGATTTTTCCTGCACCACTGTCGATGTTGACGCTGCCATGCGCTCGGATGCCGTTCACATTGCCAGAGTTCACACCATCGGTCGACGAATAACTCGACACCGTGGTCGCGCTCTTGCCACGGATGACGATGTCGCCGCCGAAGGAATTCATGGTCACCTGATCGAGCGTGACGCCGTTGGAATTGGTCGGGGTCATGCCTTGCGCATAACCACTCGTCGCCAGCGAGGCCGCCGCCACATTGCCGCCCGAGACCGTGATGTTGGCGGCCGACGTCGTCGAGATGCTGCTGCCTGCCTTGAACCACACATAGCCACCGGACGCATTGGTGCCACCGTCGCTATTGGCCCAGAAAGTAACGTCGCCGCCGTTGGTCGTCACCGACTTGCTGGCCTGGTGGATGATGCTGCCCGACGCCTTCAGCAAGATATCGCCGGCTGCGCCACCACTCGAGGTGTCGACGTTGCCATTCACCGTGATGTCGCCGCCATAAATCGTGACCGGACCGGCGACCGTGGTCGTGCTACCGATGGTCACGCCGGTGGTATTGGTCGTATTGCCAATGGTCAGGCCGGTGATGCCGCTGTAGTTCAGCGCAGCGGTATCGAAGGCAGCGCTGAAGGCATGGCCGATCGACGGCGTGATGGTCAGCGTGCCCAAGGTCCGTACCGGCACCGAGCCCGACCAGCTCGGGTTGTCCGACACGAAGCTCACGTTCGCCGAACTGTTGGCGACGGCGGTGTCATTCGCGACCGAGCCGAGCCTGAAGGTGCCGTACTGCGCCACCAGCAAGGGCTTGGCGCCGACGTCGACGGTGATGGCACCGGACGCGCTCAGTGCTTCCAGCGTTCCCCAATTGCCGCCAATGCCGATCGACAGCGCGTTGCGGCCTGCGCTATAACCCGTCAGCGAAATGCCGCCGCCATTCACGCTGGCTGTGGACAGGACGCGGGTAGCGTTCTCGATCAGCAGGCCATCTTCAGACGAGGCCGTCGAACCCCACAGCGAAATCGCCGTGGCCGCCGTCGTGTTGGAAGACTTCAGCGTTAATTTGCCCGTGTAGTCTCCCGGGTGCAGGCCGGTCATCAAGCCGTAGTCGATGTATGCCGTGTTCACCGAATCGCCTTTGATCACGATCGCCCCGCTACCGGCATCGATCAGCGTGCCATTGCCGCTGTAGTTGACGAAGCCGGCGCCATAGGTCGTGCCGCTGTTGCGCGTGCCGGCAATGAAGATGTTGCCGCCACCGGAGCTGAGCGTGACTTCATCCAGCAGCACGCCAGCCTGCCAGTCAATGACGCCCGCGCCGCGCCGGCCGAAGCCGGTCACGAGCCTGCCGCTGGTGGCAGCGCCATCGCCGACGGTCAGTCCGTTCCAGGTGGTTGAACCGCCGTTGGTGAGGCTGCCGCCAATCCAGATGTGGCCGCCACCGGTCGTCACCGAGCTGCCCTGGTCAAAGAACACGCCGCCATTGGTCAGTCCGCCATCCGAGTTGGACCACAGGATGACATCGCCGCCGTTGGTCGTAATGGACTTGCCGAGTGCAACGACGATGTCGCCGGACGCCTTCAGCAGCACATCGCCATTCGTGCCGCCGCTGCTGGTATTGACATTGGCATTGACGTTGATATTGCCGCCATAGGCTTTCAGGAAGCCGCCCAGCGTGGTGGTCGACGCAATCGTGATGTCAGCGGTATTGGTGGTCTTGCCTAGGGTCAGTCCCGAGACCGAGCTGCCAAGGCTGAGGTTCGCGCTCGGCCAGCTCAGCGCACTGGCGAAGCTGGTGTCGAAGGATTGAACGACCACGGCGCCGCTGGTATTGAGGGTCGACGTTCCGGCAAAGGCGAATTTATCGGCATTGAACGTGATCTTGCTGGGCGACGCAGAAACGGCCGCGCCGACGCCGGCGCTGGACAACAAGCCGAACACATTGCCGGTCCCACCGAGGTCGATCGTGCCACCAGCGCGGTTCGCATTGAGCGTAATGTCACCGCTGGCGGCCAACACGTTGGTATTGTTCAAAATGAGGTCAGCGGTGCCCGAAGCCGCAGCGCCGTTGAGCGTGACTGAACCGGTGCCCAGCGCCTGTATGGTTAACGGCGTGGTTTGATCCTTCGCAGGAGATTGCAGGCCAGAGCCGGCAGCGGTATTCGACGCGGTCAAAACAATGCTGCCTGTACCCGCCGTCTGCAGCAGTGACGCGCTGTTGGCGCTGCCCGTACGCTGCGACTGGAAATCGATGCCCGCGCTCACAGCGACACCGGAGGCAATGCCACGCATCGTCAGGTTGCCGTTGGTTCCGGCGTTGACTGTCAGGCCTTCATACGGTTGCAGGCCGACAGTGATGTTGCCTGACGATTGCGTCGAGCGACCGCTGAGCAGAATATGACCACCGCCGGAGTAGATCTTGATGCCCGACGCGTGGCCCGTGGTCGTATCCGTACCCAGGTTCAGGCCGGCCGCCGTGCCTGACACGTTCAGCGCGTAGCCACTGGGCACCGTCGTGCCGAGCGTCGTGGTAGCGGCCGCCGTGCCGCCGCCCAGCGTGATCGCGCCACCGCTGGTCGCGGTCGTGATATTGCCGGCAGTGCGATCGACATTGCGTCGGCTGTCGACGATGGCGCTGTCTTTCACATAGATACCGCCAGTGGCCGTGCTGGTGCTGGTGTCCACCGTGCTGTTCGACCAGTAAGTGATGTCACCACCATTGGTCTGCACGGTAGTGCTGGCTGCCTGCACGATGCCGGCCGAAGCCTTCAACTGGATGCCCTGCCCGGCGGAGGTGCCGGTCAGGTTCGCATTGACATTGATATTGCCGCCGTAGACCGTGATCGGGCCGGCGATAGATGCGACCCCACTCATCGTCACGTTGCCGGTATTGGTGCTCTTGCCCAACGTCAGCGATGCCAGCCCGGAGGTCGTCGTCCCAAAGCTCAGCGCGCTGGTGAAGGTGGTGCCGGCTGACAGCACTTCCAGGGCGCCGCTGCCGCTGTAGCCACTGGTCGTGATCGTCGGTGCATCGTTCTGCACCACCAGCTTGCCGCCGTTGATGGCGGTGGCGCCGGTGTAGCTGCTGTTGCCGGTCAGCGTGAAGGTACCGGTGCCTTCCTTGGTCAGCCCGCCGGTACCGGAAATCACGCCAGCATACGAGGTGCTCGCATTGCTGCCACCGGTGCTCAACCTGTACCCGCCCAGTACGGTATTGCCGCCATTGCTGCCGCCGCCGGTCAGCGACCCGATGCCGAGGTTGGCCACCAGCTGCAGCTGCGCGCCGACCACATTCGACAGCGAGACCGGCATCGCGCTGCCGAACGCGTTTGCGTTGTTGGCCTGCACCGTGCCTCCGCTGATCGTGGTGCCACCGGTGTAACTGTTATTGCCAGAGAAGCGGATTGTGCCATTCGTTGCATTGGCAGTGATGCCGCCAGCGCCACTGAGCGTGCCGCTCAGGTTGACCAGCACCGGTGCCAGAGTCAGCGTTGCGCTGCCGGTACTGGTGAAGGTGTGCAGCGTGTACAGGCTGTTATTGCTGTTGAGCGCGCTGATCGTGCCGCCGGTGCCAGCCGAGTTGCCGGCATACCGGACAATCACGGTACCGGAGCCGCCGTTGCCGCCACGGCTATACCAAGTGCCCAGATAGCCACCGGCACCACCACCACCACCACCTGTGTTCGCAACACCTGATTCGGCAATAAACGACGTGCCGGCGTCGGTCGCCGTTAACGGCGTGCCTTTCCCACCACCGCCATTGCCGCCTGCGCCACCCAGCGCGCCAACGGCACTGCCGCCCGTGCTGCCGTGCACAGCGCCGCCGCCGCCACCACCGTAAAATTGCGTCGACCCGGTAATGGTAGACGAGCGCCCCGCTCCACCGGCACCACCGACGGCACCTGCATTGACATCGTAGGAGACGATGACGGCATTGCTACCCGCTGCGCCAGCGCCGCCCCCGCCGCCACCGATGTAAGGCGTTGACGCATAGCCAGCACCACCGGCGTAACCCTGGCCGTTGGTTCCCACACCTGCGGCACCGAAACTTCCGCCGCCACCCGAGCTGACAGTAGTGACGCCATTGTTCGCTGACTGAGTGCTCCACGACGACCCCACACCGCCACCGAGCGCAACGACATTGTTCGACGTCGAGACCAGGCTCGACGAGCCGCCATTGGTACCGAGCGTGAAGCTACCGTAGTTATTGATGGTGCCGGCGCCGCCTGCGCCAACCGTCACCGAGTAAGTGCCGTCGCTGGTATCGACGGATCCGCTCAGTACGCCGCCACCACCGCCGCCGCCGCCCACATGTGCGCCGCCACCGCCACCACCGCCAACGACCAGATAGTCGACGGCCGTATCGAGATCGAGGGTCACGCTGCCGTTGAGCGTGAAGTTGTTGGCCACCGAGCTGACCGAGCGCCCGAACATGATGCTGGTGCCGGCGGCCGCTGTCACGGGGCCCGTGCCGAAGCCATTGTTGTGATAGTCGCCGAGCGTGCCGTTGTTGATCGTGACACCGCCGCTGAAGGTGTTGTTACCAGCGAGTCCCAGCATGCCGGTGCCGTTCTTGACCAGTGCGCCGGTGCCGGACACGACGCCCCCATGCATCGTCGACGTATTGTTGGCGCCGACCGTCAGCGTGTTGGCGGCGAGCGCCACATCGCCACCGTTGCTGCCGCCACCGCCGAGAGAACCGATCGTCAAGTTGTTCAGCAATTGCAGCTGCGCGCCGACCACATTGCTGATGTTCACCGCCGAGTTGTTGCCGAGCGCGCTCAGATGGCTGGTCTGCACCGTGCCACCAGTGATCGAGGTCGCCCCGGTGTAGCTGTTGGCTGCCGTGAATTTGAGCGTGCCTCCGGAGGCATCCGCGGTCACGCCACCGCTGCCGCTGAGCGTGCCGCTCAAGGTCAACGCAATCGGGTTCAGCGTCAGTGTGTTGCTACCTGTCGTCGTGAAGCGCTGCACCGTATAGCCGCTCGCGCTGCCGGTTCCCGCAGCTACCGTACCGCCGCTCGATGCAGCGCCGCCCAGATAGCGAACGACGACCATGCCCGAACCACCGGTACCACCGTTGATCCAGTTACTGGCACCACCGCCGCCGGAGCCCGAATTGGCTGAAGCGTTACCGCCATCGCCCCGGACACCATTGACTTCAACCGGACCACCATTGCCGCCACCCGCCTGACCAGTACCCGCCGGACCGGACGAATAACCGGCCTGGCCATTGATACCACCGCCACCGCCGCCCGCATACAGCACGCTGGCTCCCGTGATGTCGCTGGCCCGGCCTGCGCCACCGTTGCCACCGGTCTGACCACTTGACGGGCCACCGGCGCCACCCGCACCACCACCGCCACCCGCCACTGCAAGATTGCCGCCAGTGCCATTGAGCGAACCATTGCCACCGTTGAAGCCAAAGCCGCCGCCGGTCGTGACCGAGATGCCGGCACCGTTGGTCATCGCCCCGCCACCGCCGCCGCCCGAACCACCGTTCAGGCCTGCGGTACCCCAGCCAGTTCCGCCGCCACCACCGCCCGCAGCCGAGATACCAAAGGCCGAGCTCGCACCACCTGTGGCACCGTTAGCCCAGACACCACCCAAGCCACCGGCACCGACCGTCACGCCATAACTTGCGCCGGTCAGCTGCATGCCGCCGGTGATGAATTCACCCGCGCCGCCGCCACCGCCAATGCCACCGGAGCCACCGCCACCACCAGCGATGATCAGGTAGTCGACGTAATTATCGAAATCAAAGGTGACATTGCCGTTGAGTGTGAAGTTATTCGCGACACTCGACACGCTACGGCCGAACAGCACGGTCGTGTTGGCGGCGGCAGTCACCGAGCCGGCTCCGAGTGCCGTGTTGTCATAGGCACCCAGGGTGCCAGCCGACAGCGTGGTGCCGCCGCTATAGGTGTTCGCTGCCAGCAGTGACACAGTGCCGGTACCGCGCTTGGTCAGGCTGCCAGTGCCGGAGATCAAGCTCGGCACCAGCAAGGTACCGGTACGGTCAAAAATCAATACACCGCTGTTAGTGACATTGCCCGTGCCCAGCGAACCTGTTGCGCCACCATTGCCGATTTGTAGCGTGCCGGCGTTGATGCTTGTGGTACCCGAATAGGTGTTTGCACCGAACAGTGTCGCTGTGCCGGCGCCGGACTTGGTCACCGAGCGATTACCCGTAATTGCGTGCGCAAACGAGATATCACCCGCGCCAGTGAAGTTCACGTTGCCGTTGATGATGGGGACGTACTCGGGATAACCGCCATCGAGCAGGCTCCAGGAGACGCCCGCCGTGGCCGAATCGAAAGTGGCCCCCAGGGCACCGACCGTAAAGCCGCGCCCGCTGGTGGACGGATTCCCACTGAGGCCGGAATATCGCAAGGTACCGCCATTGATCACCAGCGCATTCGAGTTGTAGTAGCGTTCGCCGAGATTGCCGGCCCAGTTCCAGTTTGTCAGTTCAAGCACGGCACCCGAATTGACGGTCGTAATCGCAGTGGCGATATCTCCAAAATTCGGTGCGGTACCGCAGTTCGAATCGCAGTAAATGGAAGCGCCACTGCCGAGCTTCAGCGTACCCGCATTGACGTTGGTAGCGCCGGTATACGTACTATTGCCGGTGAGAGTCAACGTACCAAGACCGGACTTGGTCAGGCCACCGGCGCCCGTCAGCGTCGCACTGACCGACAACGCATTGCTGTTGATGAATTTGACTTCTGACGAGGTCTTGATCGTACCCGCCGTCAGCGATCCGGCAGTGAGGGTGAGCGTCGAAATTTCTTTTGACGTGCCGACCGGCTTATTGAAAATGATGCCGCCCGTGCCGGCATTCAGGGTCAGCGGTGCGCTGTTGATCGTGGTCTCGCGCACATAGTTGTTCAGTGTCTGTCCGCCAGCACCATTATCGAAAAGATCGTTCCAGTTACCGTTGCTGCCAGTGAACTGGGCCGCGTTTTCGCCGCCATAACCCAGACCGTTGGTGAGGTTCGTGCAGCAATTGTTGGGTTCGCCGCTGGCCCAGTTCGTATAGCTGAAGGCCTGATTGGCTTCCGGTCCGCGCTCCCAGCGCCAAGTGCCATTGCTAAGGCGACGGCCACCGAGCCATGCCGTCGTATAGCCGCCAGCCAGCGCAGCGAGAGAGTTTTCAAGTCGCGACGTGATTGTCGCCAGATAGCCGCCTGCCGCAACTGCTGCCGCGTCTGCTTGTATCCAGGTCAGTGCCGTCGGCGAATAAACGCCTACGTACTGGTTGGTGGAGTTGACACTGCCTTTGAAATCAATGGTGCCGCCATTTGAATTCATCGTCAGGCCAGCTGTGTTGGCCAGCAGGGTTTCACCATACACGGTAATGCCACCGCCATTGGTGGCAATGGTTTGCGCGCTGCTGCCATCGAAATTGACATCGCCACCGACAAACACCGTCGAGCCATTCAGCGTCGCGTTATCGCCAACGCCGAACTGCACATAGCCGCCATTGGTCGAATTGATGTTGCCTGAGAATTTGATGAAGCCGTCGCCTGATTTGTCAGTGTCGGCATTGAACACCAGGTTGAGTTTGTTGCTGGTCGATGAAATATTGGTGTTGGTGCCGAATGACAAATGACGCGCGGCTTTGAGCGACAAGGTCGAATCAGCGCCCGCGTTCTTGGTGATTCCGGAATTGATCTGCATGTCGTTCAACACATTCAACGACATGGTTTGGTTGGCGACGATGTTGCCGGCATTGATGGTCAGATCTTGCAGCTTCGTCGTAGCGCCGATCGAACCACCGAGCGTGACCGTGCCCGCACCGGCGTTGATGTTCAGGCTGCCGTTTCCGTTATACGAAGACTTTGAATTCGTCAGCGTGAAATTGTTGACCGCCCATGATTCGTCGACCACATCACCATCCAGTGCGCCTTGCATTCTCAACTTGATCGATGAGACGCTAGGCGTCGCAATGGCGATCGCAATGCGGCGATCTACTTGATCGTAATTGCCGCGATTGGATCCGACCAGATTGCCTTCCTGCTTCAGTGTGGCGGTGTAGGTATAGCCATTGTTCGTGCCGCTCACATTGCTGAACGCCGCGTTCCAGTTTGGTTTCAGCGTGAAGAGATCCGTATAGCTGGCACCATTGTCGCTACTGATCTTCACGTTGAAATATTCTGCTGCAGCACCGTCCCACGAATCGATCGCAAAGAAGTTGAAGTTCAGTCCGACCTTGCTGTTGTTCAGATTGTTGAAGCCAAGTTCGATGGTCTGGTTCGAGAACTGTCCGAACGTCCTCTGGTATTCATAGAAGGAATTGCTCGAAGCGCCGGAAATCTGACCGAAGCCATAGGTCGCCGCCAGCGAATCGAAATTGCTGTCGGATGAAACGTCGAAGATGCGCTGGAACAGCACATCGAGACCTGTGTCGATCGTGCCGTTGAATGTCAGGTTTCCACCACCCGTATCGATCGACAGTGGCGCTGCAGTCGAGTTGTTCGACACGGCGAGGAAGGTGGATCCGTTGACCGTCATCGCACCACCGACCTCGCCTGTTCTCGCGGTGTTGATCGTTTGTCCCGACGTGCCCTGGAAAACGATGTTCTCGCCAGTGAGCGTGAGACTGCCGCCTGCTGTGGTGATGTTCGCGCCGACGCGAACCTGATCACCGGAAGAATTCAAGTCATAGTCAGAGATGAGGTTCAGGCTCAGCTTCCCGGATGATGAGCTGATGGCTTCGTTCAAATAGACATTGCGCGCTGCCTTCAATGTCAGGGTGCGCGCACTGGCACCGCTGTAGCTGATCGGTGAATTGAGAAGGATGTCGCCATAACCGGTGCCGCCGCTGCCGGTCTGGATCGTGACGTTCGACGAACCCAGTGCGGTGACGATGGCGCTCGCGGTGATGTAGCTCGCAGCCGCCGACGTGTAGAGATAGTCGGTGCCGGATGCACTGAAGCCGGTGCCGGAAGTCGAGGTCCCGATGCTGATGTCGTAGGGATCGATCAGCCAGAGGCCGGCTTTGCCACGAACGCTGTCGGTGTTGACGCGGATGCCATCGATTTGCAACTGATGACCGGAAGTTTCGATCTGTCCGCCATCGCCGCGAAGCTGGCCGCCTTTTGCAATCAGGCTGCCGTCGACCATGGTGAGCGATTGGGTGTTATTGACGTCGGACCAGAAAACGATCTTGCCGCCTTTGCCCATCGCGCGGGCGCTGGCATCGACAGTTGCCGTTTCGGCCATTTCCACCCGGGTCGCCTGACGCAGGTTGCCGCTGCCCTGCCAGTCGCCGCCGACCAGCACCTTGCCGCCGCCGGTGTTACCGGTCGCATCGATTTTTGCGCCGTCCTCTATATATATATAGTTGCCGCTGAGAATCGCCTCGCCGCCCTTACCTTTGATTGCGGTGTCTGCGGCGCCGGCCGAGGTCGCCCCTGCCACATTGACAACACCGCTGTGCGTCAGCTTGTCGGCCTCGAGCGTCACGCTGCCGCCGTTGGCCACGGCCGAGCTGGCGTCAATGGTGCCGCTGTTGGCCAGCTCGGTCGTCGCGCCCAGCACGATTTTGCCGCCGACCCTGCTGATACCGGCCGCGCTGATCTCCCCGCTGTTTTTGATAACACCGGCAGCCAACTCGTTGTAGGCCTGGGCCGACACGATCACACGGCCTTCGGGAGCGCGGACGATCTTGTGGTTTTCGATCAGCGAGTCCACGGTCGACGGTTTCACCAGCAGGTCGACCTGGCTGTTGGCCGGGTTCACGTTCAGGGTCACCGTCTCGCCGGCCGCGACTGCGATGGTGCCCGACTTCGCCAGCAGCACACCGTCGTTGCGCACTTCCGGTGCCAGCAACGCGATGTAACCGCCGAGCTTTGCTTCGATGTTGCCCTCATTGACGACCTTGCCGCCGGCGCCATTGCGCTCGAAGCGGAAGTTGCCATCCATGAAATCGGCATTGGACATCGAATGGGTGGTGGCCACCAGCGCGCCGACATCGACGCTCGAGGTCGGGCCAAACCATACACCGGCCGGGTTCAGCAGGAACACCTGGCCATTGGCTTGCAGCTTGCCGAACAGCTGGCTCGGGTTGTAGTCGAGCACACGGTTGAGCGTCACCGAACTGGCGCTCGGCTGCTGGAACACCACGCTTGCATCGCGGCCGATGTTGAAGGTGTTCCAGTTCACGATCGCACGATCGCTGCCCTGGTTCACCGTCATCACCGGTGCGGCCGCAGTTCCGCCGGTGACAACATGGACACTGCCAGCGGCGACATTGGCGCCGGTCGGCAGTGCGGTGGTGGCCGGCGCAACCTGTGCGCAGGCCGGTTGCAGCGAGAGCGCGACCCAAGCAGCGACCGCCGCGAAGGCCAACGCATGGCCGCGGAACAGGTGCTTGGGTTGAAGGCGCTCGAACATCGCTGCGGGTTATGGGTGTGATTGGGTCAGAAAGGCAGGCTGGCCGCCAGCCACAGGCGGTCGATTTTTTTCGTTCCGTCCTGGTCTTTGCCGCTGCTGACACTCGGGTACGGGTTGTCGCCGATGCGCTGCGCCCATGTGGCCGTGAACGTGAAGTTGCGCGGTCCCTGCCAGGCAAGCGTGGCGCCGTAACCGCGATAGCTGAGGATGTTGGGCATCGTGCCCATCGCGGTATGCCAGTCGACGTACTGCTTCACCCGGCCATGATCGTGGAACAGCCTAAGCTCCCAGCCTTTGCCCAGCTTCGTGCGCAACTCGACCGTGTCCAGCAGGCCGTTGCTGCCGCCGCCCTCGCTGACCGGATAGGCACGCACGCCGGTCGGGCCGCCGAGGTAGAACTTTTCGGACGAATCCAGGTTTTTCCACGCGTATTGGCCGGACAGGCTCAGCAGCAGGCTGAGCCAGTCGACCACCGATTGCGTGCGGCTGTAGCTGCCGTTAACTTTATTGAAACCATTGTCGACCTTGGGGCCGCTCGCCGACTGGTCGGTAAGGATGCTCACCTGGTCCTTGATGCGGATCGCGCCCGTCGTCACCGAAAGCGAGCCCTGGTTGCTGGCCCCGCCCAGATAGCCGTCGATCCAGTTGCCGCTGCCGGAAACGGTAAATGCCGTGCTTTCGTAGGAACGCGAGACGTAGCCGTTGGAAAAATTATCAAATCGCTTATTGCTCAAGCCGCCGGACAGGTACAGGTTGGCCTGCTGGGTACGCACCAACGGGTAGGTCAGGTCGATGCCGGAAGTGTTGGAACTGCCTTGGATTTTCGACGTGACGCCATCGCCGGCGATCACGGTGTAGTCCATGAAGCTCGCGTTCATCCCCAGTCGCGCGCCATTCATGCCAACCGGGAAGGACACGCCACCGCGCCCGTATTGGGTGCCGGTCGTACCCATCACGCCCAGGGAGTATTGCTCGCCATGGCCGGTCGGAGAATTCAGAGCAATATCAAGCATGTAGCGCTCCGGACCCGTGGTGCGCGCACCGTAGCTGTCGACGTTCAGGGCGCCGCTGACGAGCGGCTTCGGCTGGGATTGCAGGACCACCCGGGTTTCGCCGTCGGCTTGCCCTTCGGCCAGGCCGCCCTGCACTGACGCGCCCGGCAAGTCGTTGAGCAGCAACAGCGTCCGGTCGAGCACGTTGACGTTGACGGCTTTCTCGATATTCATTGCCTTTTCGACACGAGCAAGGATCAGCTCCGAGCTGATGCGGCCGTTCGAAATGCCGTCAATGCTGGCCCCGGCGTACTTCGCTTCGACGACTTTCAGGGTCACAATGCCGTCGACGATCTCCTGGTGCGGGATGCTGACGGTGGCCACGTAGCCCTTGTCGCGGTAGGCCAAAGCGGCCATGGCTGCAGCGTTTTGGAGCTCCGCGAAGTCCACCGCGCGGTTGACGTAAAGCTCGACCGAACGGGCCAAAGCACGGTCCGAAAGCACCGTATTTCCGATGAATCGGAAGCGCGAAACGACCACGGTATCGCCAGTCAGGGCGGGGGGTTTCGGGGATTCGGCCGCAGATTTGGGCGACACGGCCGGCAGCGCCGGTTGCGAGAGGCTGCGCTCGAGGTTGTTGCGCAAGGCGCCGGCATCGTTGGCAGCAGTTTGGGCCAAGACGGTCGATGCGCCGAAAAACAGCAGCAAAAGGCCGGCCGCGATGCTCGGAATAGGTGAAAACAGGCGGCAGGATTGCGTGCGAATAGGTGTCATCGATGGTGCGCTGGTGCGGCAAGGTCTTGCCGCCTGAAATGCCTTGATATTCCTAGGTTTTACTCGGATTTTCAGGTCCGGATTTTAGTCAAAACACCACCATTTTTCCCTACTTTTTCCTACAAATCTGTAATAATTTCTTCCGTTTTTCCGCACCCAATTCTAGCCATTCGACAGGCGCCGGACACCCGAACAGATCCATTGACTTGCCATTTTCTTAATTTCTGGTTTGGCATTGTTATTTATATTAATTTTGGCAATTGCTGTAAAAGTAACTCGCTATCAAAAAATTATCGGGTGCCGATTTGACAATTAATTATCGATTTGAGTATTGCGTGCGAACGAGCCTCCCGATTTCGGAATCGGGTGCGAATAGGCGAGCAAATGGCGAATGCAACCGGAGCGTTTTTTCGGCCATTCTCAACGTAGGTTTTTAGTAGGGAAAACGCGCGATAACGGCTATCGAAATGGATGTTTCCGGGCACCCGTTTTCCAGGCGTCTTTGGCGCGCTGGCCAGACCATCGACCGTAGGTTTTATGTAGGGATAAAAGGGTGAGAATGGATATCGGATCGGACATTGTTCTCCGCCCTTTTTGATGGCCAGTCGCAGACCGTCCGGATCGAACTTTTTGTAGGTTTTACGTAGGCCTGATTGGATGATTTCGGGTGCTTTATTGGATGCGCGAGATTCCCCGAATTTTCGATATTTCGCACGGTCGTTCACACGACCACGAATTGCAAATTATTTAATTCCGCTTGCAGGATTTTCGGGTGAAATCGGGCGGCAAATCAGGTCGGTTCATGCACCTGGTTTTTGTAATTTCCGCACGATCGTTCGATGCGATGTTTCCGGGATTGGGTGTCTGTTGGTCACCCCATTTCCCTCAGTAGGAAGAGATTGCCGGATTGGCAAATCGTATTTTACATATGCCAATAGATGCCATATTTTAATTTTAATATTTTGATACTTGCCAAACATATAATACAACAATGATGTCTTTTTAATGGTTATCAGGGAAGCACTTTCAAGTTTCGCAATTCCTTATTTGGCATTTATCCTTTTATACCCATTTCCATCAAACCTGAGTGATAAACACTTGATATTTTGACAGTTGCTTGTTTTGCAGTTACTGATTTTGCACTTGTGTGTTTTGCAGTTGATGTTTTAGCACTTACCTTTTCAGAATGCACCGCTCCAAACGTTGCTCTTTTAGTAGTTAACAAGGTCATAGTTGCCAATTGAATATTTATCAATTGAATACTCTTCGTTTTGTGGTTTCATTTTTTGCACTTTCTTTTTTTGCTTTTTTTTGCACTTTCTTTTTTGCAGTTGCCGCTTTTGAAGTTGCTACTTTTTTAAGTTCATTTTCATACTTGCCGTATTTGCACTTGCAAATTTTACAGTTGCCAATTAAGCAGTTGCGTTATTTGCAGTTTTTATTTTTGCATCCACATTCCAGGTGCCCTCGCTATATACAAATGCTGCACTTTTGCACTTGCCATTTTTATACATGCCTGTTCCATGGCGATTCATCACGCACATGCCATTCTGGCAAACCGGCAATTCCCTCCCTCATTCCAGGCATGCAACCAAAATTAATCAATCCACAATTTGACATAATGTTTTCTCCGGCACTTATTATTTTGAGAACCACAACCACCGTGCATTCAATACTGTATTAATTGTCTTCCCGCCCCCCCAGGTCCGGACAACTGCGACCTGAGTAATTTCCGACACCCAAAGCTGGCTTGAAGTTTGCTACAGCACACGTGTAGGCATAAGTAAGCCACACGCAGGAAAAGTGATTTACGTTGATTCCCGTTACTGCCTGTCGCCCGCGTCTGGCCAGGTCGACATGTGCAGTACATCGGGTGCCATTGGAAACAACAAGAAAATGATCATTCCGAATCAAGTTCCTATCTCTCCGCTGACCCTGTCCCTGATCTCGGGCATTCATGAACTCAAGGGCGCATTGCGCACCGCGAGCCACATGGCGCCTGATCGCATGCTGGCCCTGCGCCAGGTCGCCACGCTGGAAAGCGTGGCCTCCGGTGTTCGACTGGGTAATGTCGTGCTGTCTGATACTGAAGTGCGCCGCGTCCTCGCGCGCGTGTACCCGACGCAGCATTCCAAGGTGGATGCGCTGTCCGACGAATCGGACGTCGTCCACGGTGAACTTGAGCAGATCGAAGGCATGGGCACCGACATGGTCGCCAACGGCCAGGCTTTGCCGTCGGCCCCGCGTCAAGCCTTGCCGCAGCGGTCACGCGCTGCCGAAGAACTGGTCGCCGAACCGCTTGCTGATTATGAAGTGGAAGAATTGTTGCTGGCCCACCAGGGCGAGGCCGACGTGCTGAACTCCGGCGAGCAACAGGCTGCCGGCTATTACGATGCACTCAACCGGGTGCTGGCGCTGGTCCCTTCCGGCCGCCTGACCGAAGAAGACCTGAGCGAACTGCACCGCGTATTGCTCGGTCATTCGACCAAGGATGCCTGGCATGCGGGTAAATACAAGGTGTCGGCCAACAACCCGATGATTACCCATCCGGAGTCCGGGATGGCGACCGTGCTGCAGACCAGCGCGCCCGCCAACGTCGGCGACCAGATTGCTGCACTGCTGGCCTGGCTGGCCCGCGAGCGTAACGAACCGACCCTGCATCCACTGATGACGGTCGCTGTCTTCACCGCCAGCTTCCTCGCCATCCGCCCGTTCCAGGATGGGAATAGCCGCATGGCGCGCCTGATGTCGCGCCTGTTGCTGCTGCAGGCGGGTTACTCGCACGTCGCTTACGGTTCGCTGGAAGCCGTGCTGGAAAATGACAAGGACAATTACATCCGCGCGCTGAACCGCACGCTGATCGGCATGGACAGCGGCACTCCGTATTGGGAACCGTGGCTGGCTTTCTTCCTGTCCTCGCTGGCCGAGCAGGTTCGCCGACTGTATTCCAAGCTCGAGCGCGAAAAGCAGATCTTCTCGGCCCTGCCGAAATTGTCGTCGGCGATCGTCGACCTCGCACGTGAACACGGTCGCGTGACCATGGCCGATGCGATCAAGCTCACCGGCAGCAATCGCAACACGCTCAAGCTGCACTTCCGCAAGCTGGTCCATCAGGGCCAGCTGCAGCGTCACGGCATGGGTGCCGGCGTCTGGTACCAGCCGCGCTGAGTTCATCTCCGCACAAACGAAAAGCCCCGGCACGCCGGGGCTTTCTTATTTGTACAACGGCCGCGGTCGTATGACGACGTCCCGGTCCAAGCCGGTCAGTGGATCGTCAGCGGAATGCAAAGCTGGTAGCCCACCAGCCGGATCGAACGCAGGCAACCCTGCTCTGCACCGACCTGCACCAGCTTCTTGCGCAAGCGGACCACCTTCACTTCGAGGCTGGCCTTGCGGAAGTCATCCGGAGAGTGGCCGAGCAATTCCATCAGCTGCCAGTATTCGAGCTGCTGTCCCTGGCTGGTCGAGAAAGCCGTCAGCATCTTCAACTCGCTGGCCGAAATCACGGTCGAGCCCTTCGGCCCGGACAGCGTCAGCGAACGCGAATCAACGGCAAAGCCGTCCTTGCCCTCGGCTTCCGGCTTCGATTGCCACATCTCGACCCGGCGGCTGACGGCCGATACCGCGGCCAGCAATTCCTGCATCTCGACCGGCTTGGACAGGTAAACGTCGGCACCGTTTTCATAACCGGCGATGCGGTCATCGAGGCTGACGCGTCCGGTCGCCATGATGATGCCGGCGCGCGGATTGCCGCGACGGATGCGCTTGGACAGCGACAGTCCGTCCTCGCCCGGCAGGTTGAGGTCGATGATGAACAGGTCGGAAGGCGATGCCGCGGCCTCGTCATCCAGTGCTTCCGCACACGAGATGCCCTGTACATGATGGCCTTGCTGTCGCAGGGCCTCGATGGTCACGGCGCGCAGCGCGTCATGATCCTCGACGACGGTGATGTTCAATTTGGAAGCCATACGCTAAACCTGACACTGTTCTCCAGCGGTTCGTACCTGACCTCGCCCCCCAGCAGCCGCATGAAGTTGGCGACCAGGTAGAGGCCGAGGCCCGAACCGGAATGCTTGCGTGCGCTGTCGGCGCGATAATATTTTTTGAATAGCTGCTCGCGATCCGGGAAGCCCGCCGAACCCGGCCCCTGCGCGAGCACATTCTCGACACTGATCTCGCAGCCAGCCTTGCCTTCGCGCTCGGTCGAGATCGCGCGCACTTGCACGGTGCTTTCCGGGGACGAGTACTTTAATGCATTGTCGATCAGGTTGGAAACCACCGACTTGAAAATCTGCCAGTCGCTGTGCACCGAGAGGCCGGGCATCTGATGCACCTTGATGCGACCGGCATCGGGAATTTTCGAAATGACATCATCAAGCAGCAAATCGATCTCGAAGCTCTCGAGGTGCGAAATGATTTCGTCGTCGTCGAACTTCTCGGCTTGCATGCAGCGCTCGATCAGCTGGTTGATGCTGTTCACCGTGCGCCTTCCGTGTTCGAGCATCTCCGGGTTGGGCTTGGGTGCGCCGAACACCATGTGCAGCACCGAGAGCGATGTCTTCAGCTCGTGCGCAAGCATTTCCATGAAGCGCCCCTGCAACTGGGCCTTGTGCTTCTCGGCCTCGAACTGCTGCGCAGCCGTGTGCGCGCGCAAGTGAGCGAGGTTGCGCGACTGCTCAACGCGGACCGCCCTCACCTGCAGCAGCGCCAGCAGGATCACGCCCGTCATCAGGCCGTGGATGAGGTACATGTTCAGGTTGAGATCCGGTGCGCTGGCCAGACCGTGGGATGGCAGCGCACCCAACAACAGCATGCTCCCGAGGGTGCCGTAAAACCCGACCAGCGCCCACTTCGGCAGTGCCGGACGATCATCTTCGTCGGCGCTCTTCCACGCACGACAGGAAATTGCCAGCACCAGCGTCAAGATCGGCAACAGCGTCACCATCGTGATGTTCAATCGCATGGCCGGCATCACATCCCCGGCTGCCAGCAGCAGCATTTCACCGGCGAACGCGAGGCAACCGACCACGGCCATCGCTCGCAGGCCCACGCGCGATGCCTGGTACTCGGACAGGAAGCGATAGTGGAACAGCATGCCAGTCGCGACATACAGGCAGAAAATCACATTATTGGCGCGCTCAACAAACAGCGTCGGCAGCACCCCGGCGCTGAACAAACGGGTGTAGCCGACGTAAGACGCCGCATACAAGAAAGCCACCAGCTGGCTGAACAGGAAGACGGCCATCAGGGACTCGCGCTGCAACAGCCACTGCAACAATGCCCACAGGAAGAACAGCACCAGGATGCCCATCATCAGGCCGTACCACATCTCTTGCTTGCGGTCCGCGTGCTGCGCATCGTCGAGTTTCAGGGCCTCGACATGGATCAGGCTGGAACTGGACGTCTTGAGCCTGATCCAGATGTCGCGCGGCTTGTCGCTGGCCGGGATCACAAAGCCGTGGTTGAGCGACCTCACCTCACCCGACTGCCAGTCCGTATGGTCCCCTGTCACGCGCAGGCGGCCGGAATCGTCGAGCGGATCGAACAGCCGCACGTCATCCAGATAGCTGGGACGGATGCGCAGCATCAGCCGACGGTCCGGCCCGGAATCCGGCGCCGGCGCCACCGTCAGCTTCAGCCAGGTGGCCGAGCGCGTGAAGCCGCGACCGAGCACGCCGGCATAGGCTTGTGCCGGCCGCTGCCGGACGAGATCGAGATCGAGATTGGCGTCGGGGTCATCGACCCAAGCGCGGGCGACGATGTAATCGGCGGTCTGCGCATGGGCGACAGGCAGCAGCGCGCCCGACAATAGGAAAGCAAAGGCGAAAGACAGAAAGCGGAAGCTGCGCATGGACGAACGCCTGCGGTCGGTGCCGCAGGCTTTGTTGTACGTTGTCCGTGATTATCGCAGAGCCGACGGACCGGGCGCCCGCAATGCCGCGAATGCGCCGGTGCCGTGATGCAAAGTCGTCGCGCAGCCCATGCACCTGGGTCGATGATTGCGCTGCAAGCTCACGCACAGATGCACATACATCAGCTGTGATACCTCAGCTACGGTGCGAGCCCTGCGCCAGCTTCTTGGCCATGCTCCAGCGATGCACTTCGCTGGGGCCGTCATAGATGCGGAAGGCGCGCATGTCGGTGAAGATGCGCATCACCGGCGTCTCGTTGGTCACGCCGCGACCGCCGAGGATCTGGATGCTGCGGTCGACGATGCGCCACGCCGCTTCCGAGCACACCACTTTTGCGCGGCTCGATTCGTAATTGCCCTTCTCACCTTTGTCCAGCAGCCATGCGGTATGCATGATGTGCAGGCGCGCGGTCATCAGGTCCATGTCGTTGTCGGCCAACTGGAAGCCCACGCCTTCATGCTCGACCAGCGGCTTGCCGAACGCATGGCGCTCGCGCACGTAATCCAGCGCAACTTCGTGCGCGCGACGTGCCTGGCCGAGCCAGCGCATGCAGTGCGTCAGTCGAGCCGGCGCCAGGCGCACCTGCGCATAGCGGAAGCCCTTGCCCGGCTCGCCAAGGATGTCCGAGGCCGGCACGCGCAAATCCTTGAAGTCGACCACACCATGGCCACCCGAGAAGCAGGCGTCCATCGCATCGAGATTGCGCACCAGCGTGATGCCCTCGCGGTCCATGTCCGACAGGAACATGGTAGCGCTGCCATCTTCCATGCGCGCCATGATGATCGTGTAGTTGGAACCTTCGGCACCGGTGATGAGCCACTTGCGACCGTTGATGATGTAGTCGTCACCATCCTTGACGGCAGTCGTCTGCAGCATCGACGGATCAGCGCCGGCGCCGGGCGCCGGTTCCGTCATCGAGAAGCATGAACGGGTGTGTCCCTGCACCTGCGGGCGCAGCCAGCGCTCTTTTTGCGCGGGCGTCGCCACCTCTTCCATCAGGTGGATGTTGCCTTCGTCCGGTGCGTGAATGTTCATCGCGGTCGGGCCGAGCCATGAATAGCCGGCCTCTTCGAACACCACCGCTTTTTGCACATGGGTCAGGCCCATGCCGCCAAACTCCTTCGACGCATGCGGGGTCAGCAGCCCGGCGCGGCGTGCGCGTTCCACCAGTTCCTGGCGCAGCTCGGGATGCGGGCCGTGGCTGTCCTGGCGCGGGTCGTTCTCGAGCGGGATCACCTGCTCGGCGATGAACTGGCGCGTGCGTTCGCGCAGCGCTTCAGTCTCGGGGGTAAGGGTAAAGTCCATGGCGGTCGTTCGCGATGAGGAATGAATTCGATAAAAAAACTAAAGACAGCGACGGAATCGCAGTCAAACGCGCAGGGAAAAAATCCGACCCCCTCGGGGAAAAGGGAGCCGGGCAATCCCAACACGAGAGAAAAAAATTGACCGCCTGCAGCCCGACGGTACATCACCGTCCGGGCCGCAGGTTTACTGCTTTGCTTCTACTGCTTGCTGCGATAGCGCGAATTGCACACTACCGCAGGCGACCAGCGATTACTTCGGTACCTTGAACACCATCAGCGTGCCGCCCTGCGGAACGATGGTGTTGGTGCCCTTCACGTGGTCGATCGCACCAGCCAGACGCTGCGCATCCACGCCCCAGCCAGCGGCCACGGCGATGTACTGCTCGCCGTCGACTTCATACGAAGCCGGCACGCCGATCACGCCCGAAGGAGCGTTGTACTCCCACAGTTGCTTGCCGTTCTTGGCATCGAATGCACGGAACTTGCGGTCCGGGGTACCGCCAGCGAACACCAAGTTACCGCCGGTGACGAAGGTCGGGGTCCAGACCTGGTCCTTGAACTTCTGGGTCCAGACTTTCTTGCCGGTCGACGGATCCCATGCCTGGATTTCGCCGATGTGGTCCTTCGCGCCTTCGGTCAGGCGGACGTTGGTCAGCACGCCTTCCAGCGGGAAGCCGATGAACAGGTCGCCGGCCTTGTAGGTGGTGGCCTCACCCTTCGGCAGCTCCGAGCACATGTTCTCGTTGGCCATCGTGTAGACAAGGCCGGTCTTCGGGCTGTAGGCCTCAGGCAGCCAGTCCTTGCCGCCCCACAGCGACGGGCAGAATCCAGCGCCTTGTGCCATCGACGGCTTCTTCGACATGTCGTACTCAGGACGGCCGGTCTTCGGGTCCAGCGACTTGAACACGTTGTTGCCGACGTACGGCCATGCGTTGACGTACTTCAGTGCGCCGGTGCTGGTGCGCTCGAGCACCCACATGTAGCCGTTACGGCCTGCACGAACCGCGACCGGGGTCTTCTTGCCCTTGATGTTGGTATCGAACAGCATCGGCGGGGTCACTTCATCCCAGTCCCACGAATCGTTGTGCGCGTACTGATGATAGCCCTTGATTTCGCCGGTGTTCACGTCCAGTGCCAGCGTCGAGCTTGCGAACAGGTTGTCGCCCTGACGCAGGTCCGGAGTCCACGGGCCCGGGTTGCCGGTGCCCCAGTAAGCCGTGTTGGTCTTGGCATCATAGGTGCCGGTGACCCACACCGAGCCGCCGCCGGTCTTGTACGAACCGTTGTCCGGCCAGGTATCGCCACCCATTTCGCCCGGTGCTGCGATGGTGTGACGACGCCATGCCACTTTGCCCGACTCGGCATCGACTGCCGAGACGAAGCCGCGCACGCCGTATTCGCCGCCCGACACGCCGACCATGATCTTGCCCTTGGCAGCCAGCGGCGCCAGGGTCATGTAGTAGCCGGTCTTCCAGTTTTCGATCTGGGTTGCCCACAGCTGCTTGCCGGTCTTCGCATCCAGCGCGATCAGGTAGCAGTCGGTGGTAGCGACATACACTTTGTCGCCATACAGTGCGACGCCGCGGTTGGTCGGGTGCAGCTGGAACAGTTCAGCCGGGATTTCCTTCTTGAAGCGCCAGATTTCCTGACCGGTCTTGGCGTTCAGCGCGATGACCTGGTTCTGCGGCGTCGTCAGGAACATGTAACCGTCGTTGACGATCGGCGGCGACTGGTGGCCTTCGGTGACGCCGGTCGAGTACGACCAGGCCATCTGCATCTTGCCGACGTTCTTGTCGTTGATCTTGTCCAGCGGGCTGTAGGTCCAGCTGCCGTAGTTACCACGCCAGCTCAACCAGTTGCGTGCCTCCGGGTTCTGCAGGCGCGCATCGGTCACGTTGTTGTAGGGCATGCCGCCCTTGGCCGCCGACGGACCTTCGGCCATTGCAGCCGCAGGCAGCAGGGCCAGCGCCAGTGCCAGATGCTTCATTCGAATTGTCATTGTGAGTCTCCCTTGGATTTCAAATCTGGCCGCAACTGCGACCTCCGCTACCCGCCGACTGCCTGCGCTGCCGGCGAATCCTGTTTGCCGCGCGCTCAAACGCCCGGCTTGTTCGAGAAGCTGCCGGCGATGACCAGCAGGCCATCCTTTTCTGCCAGCGGCACGTGCGGCAGGCTCTTGGCCGCCGGTCCCTTGGCGACGGTGCCGTCGCCCGGATTGAATTTCGAGAAGTGGCAGAAGCACATCAGCAGCTTGTCGGCCGCGACGAACTCGGTCACGTCGCAGGCCTGGTGCGTGCAGATCGCCGAATACGCGATCACGCCATTGACGGACACCGCCTTCATTTCCGGCGTCAGTTCAGCCGGGTCGACGCGCACCAGCATCAGCTTGTTCAGGCGCGAATCGCTGCGCGCCTTTTTTTCGTTCAGGTCGAACGGCCACACCAGCACCGGCTTGGCGCCGACCTTGATGTCTTCCACTTTCAGCGGCACGGTCGCATCGCCCTTGGACGGCACCAGCAGGTCGCCCTTGACAACGCCGGCGGCGTCATCGGCCTGTGCCGCCGCGGCATGCATTGCGCAACCGGCGACGGCTGCGGCGCCGGTCGCCTTCAGCAGCTGGCGACGTTTCAGGTCGACCACGTTCATGCCTGCTGCGTTGTTGCCGTTGCTATTGTCTTGCTTGCTCATCTTTGCTCCATGAATCATCAAACGCCGTCGCGCCATTTGCGCTCGGCTTCTTCCCACGCACCCAGCGGCTGCAGGTCTGGCACCCAGGCCAGGCCCGACTTGCCGTCGGAAGATTTCGCTGCCGGATCGACCAGCACATCCAGCAGCGCGGGCAGGTTCTTCATTGCGCGCTCGATCGCCGGACCGAGGTCTTCGACGCGCTCGACGCGCTCGCCGTGCATGCCGAAGGCACGCGCCATCGCAGCATAATCTGATTTCTGCAGCCTGGTGCCAACCACTTTGCCGTGCGTGTCCTGCTGGTCATGCACCTCGATCTGCCAGGCACCGTTGTTGGCGACCACGATCAGCGGCGTTGCACCGTGACGGACCGCGGTGTCGATCTCCATCGCGTTGAAACCGAATGCGCCGTCGCCGGTGGCGACCACCACCTGCCGGCCCGGATAGGCAAGGCTGGCGGCGTTGCCAAAGGCCGTGCCGATGCCGATGCAACCAAGCGAGCCCGGATCCAGATAGCGGCCGGACGACAGCCCGACACGCGCAAAGCTCAGGAAATCGCCGCCATCGGCGACCAGCACCGCATCGGGGCTCATGCGCTGCTGCAGCTCGTGCAGCACGCGGTTCGGGTGGATGCAGCCTTCGGTGGCCGAGGTTGCGGTCGCCAGGGTCGCTTTCAGCTTTGCGGCGCGCTCCTCATGCTGCTTGCGCAGCCCTTGCGCCCATGCGGTGTCGACCGCCGGCTTGCGGCCGCTTGCATGCCGCAGGATCGCATTCAGCGTGGCCGCGGTCGGCGCCAGCAACTCGACATCGCCGCGGCGGTTGTCACGGATCTCGGTGGCGGTGTCGGAGATGCGCAGGAAACGCGCATTGCCAAACACGGCCGGCGAGCCATAGGCCAGCTGGAAGTCCAGCTTGCGACCGATGGTGACGACGACGTCGGCCTGCGTCAGCACGCTGCCACGCATCGCGCCGACGACGGACGGATGGTTGTCGGGCACCAGACCACGGCTTTCGCCGGTATCGAGGTAAACCGCGCCGGTCTTGTCCAGCAGGTCGACCAGCGAGCCTTGCGCGCCACGCGCACCACGGCCGGTAATGATCAGCGGGCGCTTTGCGCTCCACAGCAGGTCGACGGCAGCCGCAATGCTTGCTTCGTCCGGCACGGTCGCCGGCGCGACCTTGGGACGGAAGTGCTCGGTCAGCTGCAGTGCCTTGGGCACCATGCCGCGCTGGGTGTCGACCGGGAAATCGATGTACACCGGGCCCGGGTCACCGCCCTCGCCCAGCGCACGCGACACGGCCTCGTCCAGCTCTTGCAGCACCAGCGACGGCTCGCGCACGGTGCGTGCATAGCGCGTGATCGGCTTGACCATGTCGATGTGCGGCATGTCCTGCAGCGCGCCGCGATTTTCTTGCGGGCGCGGCGGGCCGCCGGACAGCACCAGCACCGATGCGCGTGAAGTGTGCGCATTGGCGATGCCGGTCATCGCATTGGTCATGCCGGGGCCGGCGGTTACAAGAGCCACGCCCAGCTTGCCGGTCAGCTCGCTGTGCGCGTGCGCCATGTAGACGGCGGCACGTTCGTCGCGCACGTCGATGATGCGGATGCCTTCGGCATCGCAGCGCATCCAGATCGGCATGATGTGGCCGCCGCACAGCGCGAACACGCGATCGACGCCGCGCGCTTTCAGGAAGCGCGCGATCAGGCCAGCGGCCATGTCGGGATGGAGTTCAGGTGGTTGCAGCATGTCAGTGAGTCACTTTCTTTTGCTTCTTCTGCGCACGCAGGTCGATAGCGCCCGGCTGGGCGCGCGGGTCGACGCCCGGCGGGAAGATGTGGATCTTTTGCACCTTGGCAGAAGTGCCCATCGGCAGGCTGTCGACGAACAGCACCCAGCCCGGCGCCTTGAAATACGCCATGCGCTCGTAGCACCAGTCGAACAGGTCTTGCGCCAGCGCGGCACGCTTGGCTTCGTCGGCAATGTCTTCCGGGTGGCGCGCGACGACGCAGGCCATTACTTCTTCTTCGCGCACTTCGTCAGGCGCGGCCAGCACGGCCACCTGCTTGGCTTTTTCATGCGCATTCAGGCAAGCCTCGATCTCGGCGGCGGCGATGTTTTCGCCGGCACGACGGATGATGTTCTTCTTGCGGTCCATGAAGAACAGCATGCCCTGCTCGTCACGCACGGCGGCGTCGCCGGTATGGAACCAGCCGCCCTGCCAGGCTTCGTCGGTCGCGGCATCGTTCTTCAGGTAGCCGGAGAAGAATCCTTTGCGCGGCGTGGCGGCGCTGTGGCGCACCACCAGTTCGCCCGGCACATTGGCCGGCTGCTCGTTGCCGTCGTCGTCGATGATGCGCGCCTCGACCCAGTTGTTCGAACGGCCGAACGCACGGGTATGGATGGAACGCGGCTCGATATTGTCGGTGATGATGCGGCCAGCCTCGGTCATCGACCACATCTCGACCACGGGCAGGTTGAAACGCTTCTCGAAGACTTCATGCAGGCTGGGTTCGACGCCCGCGCACAGCGCGAAGCGCACATTGTGCTGCTTCTCTTCCGGGCACTCGGCCAGCTTCAGCAGGATGTTCGGGATCACGCCCTGGAACTGCGCGACCGTCGCACGCGATGCGACCAGGTCATGCCACCAGGTGCTGGCGTGGAAGCGATCCGGGAAGATCAGGCAGCCGCCCGACATCAGCATCGCCGGCATCGAGATCGACAGGCAGTTCGCATGGTGCAGGGGCAGCGGGTTGTACAGGCGCTCGACGCCTTCATGCATGGTCAGCGCGCCGCCGACCTGCAGGTAGCACTCGCCGAACGTATGGAAATACTCGTTGGTGAGGATGCAGCCCTTGGGCTTGCCGGTGGTGCCGGACGTGTACAGCAGCGCAGCCTCGGTCTCGTGGTCGGGCGTACCGGCACGGGCCGGGGTTTGAGCGGCCGGCAGTCCGGCGGCCGAGGTCGGGAACTGGTCGAACGACACATGGCGGCAAGCGCCCTTGAGGTCGACTTCGATCGCCTTCAGGTCGTCGGCACGACGGTCGACGCCCACCAGCAGGCAAGATTCGGAGTGCTCGACCACGTAGTGAATCTCTTCACGGCGGTAGTCGGGGTTGATCGGCACCACGGACACGCCCAGTGCATTGAGCGCGTAATAGTGGAAGACGAATTCCGGACGCTGCTCGAACAGGATCGATACGCGATGGCCGAGACCGTAGCCGGCCTCCGCGTAAATGGCCTTCATGCGTTCGACTTCGGCGAAAGTCTGGCGCCAGCTCACTTCCCATCCGGCAGGATGGTAGCTGCGGCCCGCCATCGGCGGCACCGAATAGGCGGCATTGTCGGGAAAGCGCTCGACGGCTTTCAACAGGGATTGGTACAGGGTTCCGTAGTGGCTGGCGTCCATGGTGCTGACGATCTCTTAATGGTTCTAATTTTTACAGTAAATATTGAATCTGGCACGACTTATTTGTTGACGACTTCCTTGGGCAGCATCAGCACCATCGCCGCCGCGGCCACCGCGAAACCGGCGAACAGGTACAGGCTGCTGTTCGGGGTGCCGGTCAGGTCGGTCATCCAGCCGACCAGTCCGGTCGAGGCCATGCCGGCGATGTTGCCCAGCGAATTGATCAGCGCGATGCCGGCGGCGGCGGCGGCGCCGGTCAGGAAGGACGGCGGTAGGCTCCAGAACGACGCTTGCGTGGATGACGCGCCGGCCGCGGCCAGGGTCAGGCCTATCATGGCCGGAACCATGCCCAGCTGCGGGATCGCGCTGAATGCGAGGCCGGCGGCGGTCAGCAGGCAGGGGATCGCGGTGTGCCAGCGGCGCTCGCCGTGGCGGTCGGCGCTGACATTGGTCCAGACCATCGCAATGATGGCGACGGAATAAGGGATGGTCACCAGCCAGCCGATCTGCAACGGGTCGGTCACGCCAAGCTGCTTGATCAGAGTCGGCATCCAGAAGCTGGTCACGTAGATCGAGCTGGCGATGCCGAAGTAGGCGACGCCCAGCAGCCACACACGGCCGTGCTTGAGCGCATCCATGGCGCCGGAGTGCGCGGCGCTCGCTTCGGCCTCGGCCTTCACTTGTGCTTCGATGAATTGCTTCTCGTGGTCTTCCAGCCAGCGCGCATCGGCGACGCGGTTGTCGAGATACATCAGGATCACGAAGCCGAGCAGGATCGACGGCACGGTCTCGATGATGAACAGCCACTGCCAGCCACGCAGGCCGCCATGGTCGGCGAAGGTCGACAGGATCCAGCCCGACAGCGGGCCGCCGATGATGTTCGACATCGGGATCGCAGCCAGGAACAGCGCGATGATGCGTCCGCGCCAAGCCGCCGGGAACCAGTAGGTCAGGTACAGCAGCACGCCGGGAATGAAGCCGGCCTCGGCCACTCCGAGCAGGAAACGCAGGACATAGAACTCGGTCGGTGTCTTGACGAAGGCCATGGCCGCGCCGATCACGCCCCAACTAATCATGATGCGGGCAATCCACAACTTGGCGCCGACTTTGTGCATCAGGATATTGCTAGGCACCTCGAAGATCACATAACCGAGGAAGAAGATGCCGGCACCGAGGCCGTAGACAGTATTGCTGAACTGAAGGTCGTTCAGCATCTGCAGCTTGGCAAAACCGACGTTCACGCGGTCCAGATAGGCCGCGAGATAGCAGATGCACAGGAAAGGCACCAGGCGGTACGCCACTTTTTTGTAGATTGCTTGCTGCGCTTGTACGTCGTCGTGCGCGTCGGCACTGAGGCTGGTCGCCATGTTCTTGTCTCCTTCACTGCCTCGCCGTGCTTGTATTTTGTGGCGGGCGTTGTTACTTTGGCAGCTGCCGGCCTTGTGGGCGCCGGCCTTTTTTAAAGCTCTTTTCTGCAGCAGCTGGTCTCTCTCCACTCCATCGTGCGGATACGGTTTACGCCTCTTTCACGCGATGCCCTTCCTGCAACGCGCCGTGTTCGTCATCGGCGATCTTGCGCTGCACCGCGCCAGATGCAAAACCAATGTGCGAGCTCGCCAGCAGCCCTGCCCGTTCGGCATCGCCATCTTTCACGGCCTGCATGATGGCTTCGTGCTGCTCCCAGATACTGGCCGGCGTGCCGCCGCTCATCAGCACCGCGCCCATCACGCAGCGCAGGTAGGCCCAGTGCGGCGAGCTGGTCTCGGCAATCATCGGATTGCCTGACAACTCGTAGATAAAGTGATGGAAATCGATGTCGGCCTTGACCAGGTCCTGAATCGAGTTGTCCTTGACGGCCTGCCAGCCGCGGTCGATATAGGCCTGCCCTTCGGCGCGGGCGCGCTCGCTGCCGCGCTCGGCCGCTTTCATGCAGGCCAGGCGGTCGAGGATCTCGCGGATTTCATACAGGTCGCGCGCCTTGTCGGCGCCCAGCGGCGCAATCATCAGGCCGCGGCCGGGCGCGCTGGTGAGGATGCCTTCGTTGCGCAACAGGAGCAGTGCCTGTTGCACCGGCTGGCGCGACACACCCAGCGATTCGGCGATCTCTTCCTGGATCAGGCGCGAATCCAGCCCGTAAACGCCGCTGCTGATCCTTGAAAGGATCGCCTCATAGACCTGCTCCACCAGCGTTTGCTGGGGTCGCAGTATCGGCATCATGGTCGGGGTGGATGACATGCTCTCTTGCCTGGTCAGGTCGTCCGGCTCGTCTTCAGAATCTTTTGAATTCTGAATTCAGAGTTCGGAATGCAACAGAGCTTAAATTTTGGCCAAGTGTGCCGTCAACGCCCCGGCATTCGGAAATCGAAAAGACGGGCTTAGTTATGTGGCCGCGGGGCAAATTTGCCTTGCATCATCACGCATCGCAGCACGGCCGGCGACGACGGCAGGATCGCGATATAAACCAAGGACTTATATCAGGCAAGCAAGAGGGAAAACGATCATCTGTATTGCGATGCACAAAAACCGATGCAATAACAGTTGAAAATATTTCAGGCGTCAACGACCTTGCCGGGACCGCTTTCCTGGGCGATGACCAGCGCATTGCGTGCGGCCAGCAGCAGGTTCTCGCCACTGGTGGTGTTTGGCGTGGCGCCGGCGATGCCCATGCCCAGCGTGTAGCGGATCAGGCGGGTGTCGTGGATCAGCGGATTCTTGGCCAGGCTGCCGGTGATACGGGCTGCCACCTTGTGGCCAATCTCGATGGTGGCGGCCGACAGCAGCACCGCGAATTCGCTCCGCCCGACCCTGAACACCTGGTCGTGGTCACGCAGGGTGCGCGCCACCAGCAATGCAATGTGTTTGATAAGCACGTCGCGCCCGTGTTCACCGGCCAGCGTGAATGCCTGGTCGGGCTGGTCGAGACCGACCATCATCAGCGTCAACGGCGCCAGCGAGGCGCGCTGGCGTTCAAGCGCGATCTCGAGCGTCTCGAACAGCGCCACCTGGCTGCCGAGCCCGGTCAGCTTGTCGACATGGACGGTCTGCAGGCCGTCTTTGGGCGTGATGTCCCGCACGATGCGATGACGATGCTGGTCGAGCGTGTTGATGATGGTCGTGATATCCGAGCCTTCGACTTTCGCATCGAGCAAAACCTGTCGCAGGATGCGAATCAACTCTTCATACGCATCGAGCGTGATCCCGAGATTGTGATGTGCAACGGCGAGCTGCTCGAAGTTGTAGATCTTGGCCGGCTTGCCGAGCGCGTAGGCGATCAGCTCGACCTGGTGTTCGGCCATGCGACGCGTGCCCAGTTTCTCGAAATGCCGCGCAAACATCGGCCGCGCGAGCATACGCTGGTGGAAGTCGCGCGCAAGGCGCTGCAAGGTGGGAAGACCGCCGTATTTTTCAAACAGCGATCCGTATGCTGCCTGGTTTGTCATCAAGCTTTGGTTTTTGTTTTTATTTTGCCGACGCATCGACAAAGGGTGCAGATACTGTATCAGATTCAATCCCGATCGCCATGCATGCGCGCTGCATTTTTTCGTGGGTTGACTCGGGTCCTGCGCTTTGCTTCATGCCAGAGCAATGCCAGCCGCAGGACATCCCCTCGCTCAGTCGCCAGTGACTGCGCTGGTATGATTCCCGCATGAGCAAAATCATTTCCTATGATGTCAACGTACTGTTCGGCGACTGTGACCCGGCAGGCATCGTGTTCTTCCCCAATTTCCTGAAATGGATGGACGCGTCGTCGCTGAACTTCTTCATGCAATGCGGCCTGCCGCCCTGGCGCGCATGGACCGAGACGGCGAACATGATCGGCACGCCACTGATCGAAATTCGCACGCAATTCCACAGGCCTGCCACCTACGGCCAGACCCTGACCGTGCATACCGAGATCACCGAATTCGCGCGCAAGACGTTCACCCATCGCCATCAGGTGAAACGCGACGGTGAACTGCTCTGCGAAGGTACCGAAGTGCGCGCCTTCTGCACCCGCGACCCCGAAAGCGGCGTCGTGAAAGCCATCCCCATCCCGGAAATCGTGCTTCGCCAATGCCGATGACCGCAGGCTTACGGGGCGCACCGTCCTTCCTTGCACCGACATCGCAAGCAATCCGGGGAATTTTGATCCTCGTCATGTAATTTCGGCAGCAGATTGCCTAGATTCAACCTCAGGGCCGTGACGGCGCAGCCGCACCGCCCGACACGAGGAAGAATCCATGCCAGCCGAAACATCCCCTCCTTCGCGCCCTCGGCGACGAAGCCTGCCCCCATGGCCGAAAGCCGTGCTGGCCGCTGCATTGGCCACGCTGGCCATCGCGCTCGCGCTGGGCACGACCGGCGCCGCAGGCGAAGGCAAGCCCGCCGTCACGCCAGACCCGAATGCCGTTTACATGCAGCCGCTCGCAGGCCTGGGGGATGACGAGCTGGCGACCTTCCGCGCCGGCGAAACCATGTTCCGCACCTCGTGGATCGTGTTCCCCGCCTTGCAGATACCGAACTGGGATGTCGTGCGGCCGCCCGCGATGTTCGGCTGGGGCCTGGGCCCGACCTACATCGCCAATGCCTGCATGGCCTGCCATGTGCAGGGCGGCAGCGGCAAGACCATCGACAAGTCCGGCGCCACCGTCTTCCAGCAACTGCTGCGCATCTCCATCCCCGGCACCAATGCGCATGGCGGTCCCAACCCGCACCCGATCTATGGCGACCAGTTGCAGGTCTTCGACGTGATCTCGGCCGACCGCAAGCAGGTGCGCGAAGGTGAAGCCGACGTCTTCGTCGACTGGGAACCGCAGACCGCAACGCTGGCCGACGGCAGCCGCATCGAGCTGCGCCGGCCGAAGCTGCGTGTGGCCAGCCTGGCCTTCGGGCCGCTCGCCCCGGAAGTGATGACCTCGCTGCGCAATGCGCCGGCCATCTTCGGGCTGGGCTACCTTGAATCTGTCAGCGAGGAAGACATCCTCGCGCTGGCGAAGCTGCAGCAATCGCAAGGCCTGAATGGTCGTCCGAATTACGTGCGCGACGACGTCCATGACACAACCAGCCTCGGGCGCTTCGGCTGGAAAGCCAACCAGCCCGGCGTGCGCCAGCAAGTCGCGGCCGCCTTCCTCGGCGACATGGGCATCACCTCGCCGCTGTATACCAAGCAGAACTGCCCGCCGGCGCAGGCCGACTGCCGCGCAATGCCACCCGGTGACTACAAGCCCGAGCTGCGCGTGAAAGACTTCGATGCGATCAGCTTCTGGGCACAGGCGCTGGAAGCACCCGAGCCACGCCAGCCCGCACGCGCCGAGGTGCAGCGCGGCGCGCAGCTGTTCGCCGCCGCACGCTGCGCGCAATGCCATGTGCCGGACCTGAAAACCGCGAAGCAGGCACCCTTCCCCGCTCTAGCCAACCGCAGCTTCCACCCGTACACCGACCTGCTGCTGCATGACATGGGCGAGGCGCTGGCCGACGGCCGGCCGGACTTCCTCGCCGGACCGCGTGACTGGCGCACCGCGCCGCTGTGGGGCATCGGCCTGCGCCAACAAGTCAACGGCAGCAGCAACCTGTTGCACGACGGCCGCGCGCGCACCGTAACCGAGGCCATCCTCTGGCATGGCGGCGAGGCACAGGCTGCCCGCGACCGCTTCGCGGGCTTCAGCCGCGAAGATCGCGACGCGCTGCTGGCCTTCGTCAACGCGATCTGATCCATGCAGACCGGATCGGCGCACGCCCGCAACGACGAAGACACGGTCTTCATCACGCGCAAGCTGCGCAAGTCCTATGCAACCGGCGCCGGCGAAGTGGTCGCCTTGCGCGATGTCGACCTCGACATCCACCGCGGCGAGTTCATTGTGCTGCTGGGGCCCTCGGGCAGCGGCAAATCCACGCTGCTCAACATCCTTGGCGGGCTGGACCGCCCGAGCGAAGGCGTCGCGCGCTTCAGCGACCATGACCTGTCCGAAGCCGATGACGACGCGCTGACCGCGTATCGGCGCGAACATGTGGGCTTCGTCTTCCAGTTCTACAACCTGATCCCCAGTCTGACGGTGCGCGAGAACGTCGAACTGGTGACCGATATCGTCGACCACCCGATGCCGGCCGAAGCCGCCTTGCAGCTGGTCGGCCTCGGCGAGCGGCTCGACCATTTCCCGTCGCAGCTGTCGGGCGGCGAGCAACAGCGCGTGGCGATCGCGCGCGCCATCGTCAAGCGGCCTGACGTGCTGCTGTGCGACGAGCCGACCGGCGCACTGGACTACCAGACCGGCAAGCGCGTGCTCGAAGTCATCGAGCGCATCAACCGCGAGCTCGGCACCACCACCGTCGTCATCACGCACAATGCCGCGATCTCGGGGATGGCCGACCGCGTGCTGCACCTCGGTGATGGCCGCATCCAGAAAATCGAAACCAATGCGCACAAGCTGTCGCCATCGGAGCTGTCGTGGTAGGCGCGCCGCGCGGCCGACGCGCCCTCAAGGCGCTTGACCGCAAGCTGCTGCGCGACCTGCGCGCGCTGTGGAGCCAGGTGGTGACACTGGCGCTGGTGGTCGGTGCGGCCGTTGCCGGCTTCCTCACCACTTACAGCGCCTATGATTCGCTGGACTGGTCGCGCCAGCGTTATTACGAGGCCGCCAATTTCGCCGACGTCTTCGCCGACCTCCGGCGCGCCCCCGACGCCGTCGCGGCCCGCTTGCGCGAATTGCCCGGCGTGGCCCAGGTCGAGACGTCGATCTCGCAGCAGGTACAGGTCACGATCCCTGGCGTCGCCGATCCCCTGATCGGTCGCCTGAACGGCATCGACTGGCGTCGCCTGCCGCAGGTCAATCGCCTGTACCTGCGCTCGGGACGCATGATCGCCGGCCGCAGCGGGCGCCAGCTTGAGGCGCTGGTGTCGGAAGCCTTCGCGATCGCGCGCCAGCTGCGTCCCGGCGATACGGTGCAGGCCCTGATGAACGGCAAGCGCGAGCAGCTGCTGATCGTCGGCATCGCGCTCACGCCCGATACCATCTTTGCCGGCGCCACCGGCGCCCCCGACCTCAAGGGCTATGGCGTATTCTGGGTCGACCAGCAGGCGCTGGGCAGCGCGTACGACATGGAAGGCGCGTTCAACCATGTGGCCGCGCGCATTGCACCGCATGCCGACGAGGCACAGGTGATCGCCGGGCTCGACCGCGAATTGCGGCCTTGGGGCGGCCTGTCGGCCTACGGGCGCGCGGAACAGATGTCGCACATGATGCTCAACTCCGAGATCCAGGAGCAGCGCGTGATGGGCACGGTCCTGCCTGGCATCTTTCTCGCCATTGCGGCCTTCCTGCTGAATGTCGTGCTGGGGCGCCAGATCAGCGTGCAGCGCGAACAGATCGCCGCGCTGAAGGCGCTCGGCTACGAAAATGCCGCCATCGCCCTGCACTACCTGAAGTTCGCGCTGCTGGTGGTTGCCATTGGCACCGTGGTCGGCGTGGCCGCCGGCAGCTGGCTGGGCGCGAAGATGATGCTGCTGTACGAAACGGCCTTCCGCTTCCCGGCGCTGCAGCACCGCCTGCGGCCCGAGCTGGTGCTGCTGGCAATGGGTGTCACCAGCAGCGCCGCGCTGCTGGCCACCTGGCAGGCGATACGCGAGACCGTGAGGCTGGCGCCTGCCGAAGCAATGCGGCCGCGCGCGCCGGGCCGCTATCGTCCATCCTTCGTCGAACGCTTTGGGCCGGGCCGCTGGCTGTCGCCGGCCAGCCGCATGATTCTGCGCAACATGCAGCGGCACGGGTTTCGGACTGCCGTCACCGTGTCAGGCATCGCGGCCGCGATCGCCGTGCTCGTCTGCGGGACCTTCTGGGGCGACGCGATCGACCTGATGCTCGACACCCAGTTCCGCCTTGCGCTGCGCGGCGACGTGACGGTCGGCCTGGTTGAACCACGCGCCGCCCGCATACGCCATGAATTCGCACAACTGCCCGCAGTCAGCGCGGTGGAAGGCGCGCGCAGCGTGCGCGCCCGGCTGGTGAACGGCAACCATGCATGGCGCGGATCGCTGCAGGGACGGCCGGAGCAGGCCGAGCTGCGCCGCATCATCACGATGGACCGTCGCACCGTCGGCGTGCCGGCCGATGCGCTGCTGCTGACCGATCGCCTCGCAAACAAGCTGGGACTGGCCGTCGGCGACCGGGTGCGGGTCGAAGTCGAGGAAGGCGAACGGCCGGTGCTGATGCTGCCGGTGGCCGGCACCGTCAGCGAGATGATGGGCTTGTCCGCCTATATCGAAAGGCGCAGCCTGAACCGCCTGCTGCAGGAAGGCGACATGGTCAGCGAGCTGACTCTGGCCGTCGACCGCGGCGGCGAGCCCGCGCTGCTGCAACGCCTGCGCGAGCTGCCACTGGTGGCTGGCGCCTTCAGCAAGGCGGCGCTGCTGCGCAATGTGCAATCGGTCACGGCGAGGAATATCCGCATCATCAGCGGCGTGCTGACCGTGTTCGCCACCATCATCGCCGTCGGCGTGGTCTACAACCAGGTGCGCATCGCGCTCACCGAGCGCGCGTGGGAACTGGCCAGCCTGCGCGTGCTCGGCTTCACCCGGCACGAAGTCTCGCGCCTGTTGCTGGGCGAGCTGGCGATCGCCATCGCGCTGGCCATACCGCTGGGCATGGTGGCCGGCGACGCGCTCGCGCACGGGGTGATGGCCATGATCCAGAACGACGAGTTCGTATTCCCGGTCGTGATCCGCGCACCGACCTATGCGTATGCGGTGATGTGCATCGTGGCCGCCGGCATCGCCAGCGCGCTGGTGGTCAGCAGCAAGATCGCCGCGCTGGATCTGGTCGGCGTGCTGAAGACGCGCGAATGAACAAGAACAAAAGGAAACCCCGAACAACATGAGCCAGAACGCGAGCCAAGACCCGATCAAGGGTCCGGACACAAAGCCGGGCGCAAAACCGGATGCAATTACGGGAACAATACCGGGTAAAACCCCGGGCGCGAATGGCGGCCTGCACCTTGCGCTCCGCAAGCGCTGGCTGTGGCTGGGTGGCGCGCTGTCGGGTGTAGCACTGCTGGCATGGCTGCTGGCGCCGCGCCCGCTGGAAGTCGAGATTGCGCAGCTGCGCACCGGCCATTTCGAGCGCAGCGTCGAGGAAGATGGCAAGACCCGGCTGCGCGAGCGCTATGTGGTGTCGGCCCCGGTCGCCGGCCGGCTGGGACGGGTGAACTTGCGCGAAGGTGACGTCATTGAGCGCGGCCAGGTGATCGCGCAGCTGTGGCCGGCAGAGCCGGCGCTGCTCGACGAGCGTCGTTTGCAGGAACAGCGCGAACAGGTGGCGGCAATGGAAGCGACGGTGCTGCGCGCCAATGCGTCGGTGGCCCGGGCCGAGGCCGCGCTGTCGCAGGCCGAGGCCGACCAGCAACGCAGCGAATCGCTGGCGGCACGCGGCTTCGTGTCGAACAGTCAGGCCGACACGGCCCGCACCACCACCTTGCTCAGACGGCGCGAGCTTGAAGTCGCGCAGCAAGACTCGCATGGCGCGCGCCACCAGCTGGAGCAGTTACGGATCGCGCTCAGGCGCAACGCCGCCAGCGCGCCCCCTGACCCATTGGCACGCCAGCCGTGGCCGGTGCGCGCACCCGTCGCCGGTCGGGTTCTGCGCGTGCGGCAGGAAAGCGAGGCCGTGGTCGCGGCAGGCACGCCGCTGCTGGACCTGGGCGACCCCGCGAAGATGGAAGTGCTGGTCGACCTGCTGACCGAGGACGCCGCGCAGGTCAGGGCCGGAGCGCCGGCACGCCTGTCGCATTGGGGCGGTGATGTGCCGCTGGACGCCAGAGTCAGGCTGGTCGAGCCGTCGGCCTTCACCAAGGTGTCGGCACTGGGCGTCGAAGAGCAACGTGTCCATGTACTGCTGGACATCGTGTCCCCGCCCGCGCAATGGACCATGCTCGGCGACCAGTTCCGGGTCGATGTGCAGATCCCGTTGCAAACTGAAGCGCAGGCCTTGCTGGTGCCGGTCAGTTCGGTCTTCCCGGTCGGGAGCCGCTCGGCGATGTACATCGTCGACGGCGGCCGCGCGCGCCAGGTGGAGGTCGAACTGGTCGCCCGCAATGCCAGCGATGCGTGGATACGAACCCGGCTCAACGCGGGAACCGACGTGGTCGCCTATCCGCCGGCCAGCCTGAAGGATGGGCAGCGCATACGCGCGCTGAAGTAATGAATTTTCAATTTGAAAATCCCGGCCTGCGCATCGGCCTCGCAGGGGGCTGCAAACGCAAGCATTTGCTTGGCCCATCCGTTCCACGCTCAAGCTTTCCTGGTCCGTACCGATATCCAAGGTGTGAAAGTACAGGTACGCCTATGATTATCGAGCGCATCGATCTGGATAAGATCAAATATCAGAACGGCATCGTGGCCTTGAGTTCGCTTGAGGTGGGCGAGAGCATTTTCTGCTCGGAATTCGCAAAAGCCCAGAGCTTGCGCGCGCTGTCCTATTACTACATCAAGTCGCGCAACCTCGACTGGAAGTTCGTGTTCCGCAAGATGGATCGCGGCTGGCGACTGATACGGGTTCACTGACGCGTACACCATCCCCGCATTGCGTTGCCGGGCCAGCGCCGGGCACGCACATCACTATCCTCTTCGCACCACCCCTCCTTGCATTGCCTGCCCTGACCCGACCGGTCATTCAAACTGCTTCAGCAAGTAAGTCACCATCTCCTTGGTGATCGTCGCCGACTGCGCCACCATCGCCGTCGATCCGTCGACCCGGATCTGCGCCGACGTCAGGTTTGCCGTCTCTTCCGCGAGGTCGGCATCCATGATGTTGTCGTAGGCGCTGGTGGTGGACGTATACAGGCTGTCGAGCAAGGTGGACCGGTAGTCAAGACGGTTCTGCTGCGCGCCGACCAGCGACTGGTACTCGCCGATCATGTCGATCGCATCGTCGATCACGGACAGCGCATTGCTGGCGCCGGTCTGCGTCGAGATGTCGAGCGCCGACAGCTTCACGTCATCAGTCGAACCGCCATAGGTGCCGGCCCTGAAGCCCAGGGTGGCCAGCGTGGTCGCGCCATTGGACCCGGCGGCGACGCTGAAGGCCGCATCCGAGCTCAGCGTGACCGTGCCGATATAGGTCATCGCGGCCGCCGTGGTCGCTTCCGCCCCGCTGAGGCCGATGCCGCCCAAGCCGATCAGCGAGCCGGAGACTGCGCCGCTGCTATCGGAGACGCCGATGGCGATGTTGCGTCCATCACTGGCCGTCAGCGTGATGCCGCTGCCGTTGTTGGTGGCCGTGACGCCGGTCTGCCCTTGGTAGGGATTAATCGCGGTGACGATTTCATCGAGCGTCGTGCTGCTGCTGAAACTGACCGCGATCGTGGTGCCATTCAGGAAAATCGACGTGACGTCGCCGGCGCTGAAGCTCGATCCGGCCAGGGTATTGGCGTTGGCCGTTGCAGTCACGTCGGTCAGCGCAGACTGGCGGTTGATGGCCGCGGCCATCGCGATCGCACTCGATGCGCGCGTCGACGAGGTGGTCGTGACCGGCGAAGCGGTATCGTCACTGGTATACGCATCGCCAATGCTGTAACCATTGATCAGCATGTCGCCCGATGACAAGGCCGTCGGCGCTGCCGTCGAGCCGGCACGTGCCGTGCTGGCCAGCTGTGCGACATTGGCCGAGTAGCTGCCCGCCACGAAGCCTGAATTCGCGATGCTCTTGCCGACCAGGCTGTCGAGCGCCACCGAGCTGCCGTCGAGGCTGCGCAGCGTATAGCTGCCGGAATAGGTGCCGGCGGCACCCAATCCCGTTTCGGAAGCCGAGGTGCCCGAATAGGCCAGCGTGATGTTGCGGCCGTCGGATGCGGTCAGGATCACGCCACGCGTACTGTCGCCGCTATCGGTGGCGGTCACGCCGGTGGCGCCCTTGTTCAGGTTGATCGCGCTGACCACCGCAGCACGGTTAGTCGACGTGGTGTCCGACGAGCTCAGCGTCAGCGAAATCGCAGTGCCATTGAGGGTGATGGTCGAGGTGCCACTGGCCGCGGCCGCCATCGAGCTGCCGCCCACGGTGGTGGTGCCGACCGCCGCTTCGACATTGGTGGTCGAGCTCAGGCGGTTGATGGCCGCCACCTTGGCAATCGCACTGCCCGTCTTCGACGCATATGACAAGCTGTCGTCGGTCGAGCGCGTCGCGCCGATCGACACGCCGTCGATGGTCAGGTCCCCCACCGCCATTGCCGACAAGGTACTGCCGGTGGCCGCATAACTGCCGGACGCCGACACGCTCAGCGCATCGCCAGTCCCCAGCGCCGAGGTCAGCGTCGAGAACAGGGACAGCGAAATCGCGCCGGTCGACGAAGTGCCTGCCTGCACCTTCATTGACGAGGCCGTACCGTCCAGCAGGGAGGCCCCGTTCCAGGTCGTTTCATCGGCCACCGCATCGATCTCGTCACGGTAGGACGCCAGCGCCAGCTGGTAGCCCGCGCGGTCGGCGGCCGACGCCGTACCGCTGGATGCCGAGGTCGCCAGCGTGCGCATGCTTTGCAGCGTGTCGCTGATGCTGGTGAGCGCGCTGTCGACACGCTGCTGCACTGCGATGCCAGCGTTGACGTTGTCGACTGCTTTCACCATCGAACCCAGTTGCGCCTTGAGCCGGTTGGCCATGGCCAGCCCGCCCGGATCGTCGCCGGCATGATTGATCCGCAGGGTCGTGCTGATGCGCTCAGTCGCCTTGGCAACATCGACCGTCGCACGGTTGAGTGCGGCAATCGATGCCTGCGGGCTGGCGCTGCTGCCAATGATCATGGCGGTCTCCGTTATTCCAGATATAACGAAGGCTACCGCATCAAAACAGCTGTTCGAAAAACTTTAGGGCGTTTTACACTTTTTTCGATTTTTTACGGCGTTTACGCTTGTTGGGGCTAAAGTTTTCCGGCGACGCCCAACGACGACGCGCCGCAGCATGAGGTCATCACCGGCCGAGGCTTGCACGTCGGGGATGCGCACGTCGCGGATTCCGATTAGGATGCCGGGACAAAAGAAAAAGATCGCTCTACGGGTTGTCTATCAGGCGGGTGTACAGCACCTGCCGGGAGTTGCATATGGCGCAGACCCCTGTCTGGCAGCCAGCCCCGGGCTACGTACCGCGGCTGGCGACCCGTTTCTTTTTCCTGGCCTCGTGGCAGGCCATCTGGCTGATTACTGCTTTGGCAGCGTTGGCTGCCTTGCTGTCGAGCGCACCTGCGCACGCGTTCACGCTGTCCGACGGCGCCGAAGTGCACTGCCAGTTACGCCAGGACGACCATCCCGGCACGGCCACCGAGCGCTGGGTGAATTACCGTACGCAGTCCGAGCGCGATCCCGAACTGGGCAAGGCGGTCGCCGTGGTGCGCTTCGACGACCAGGGCCGCCCGACCATCCTGATCGATGCCGTCGCCTACAAGCAAAGCAAGCAGGTGATGGCCGCGATGTGGGATTTCATTTTCTTTCATGAATGCGCGCACGCGAAAGATCCGGAGCAGTCGGAAATCGGCGCGAACTGTGCCGCCTACATCGAGATGCAGGAGCGCGGGCTGATGAATGCGATCCGCTTCAAGGACATCGAGGCTGCCCACCTGCGCATCATGAACCTGCCGGAGCAGTATGGCGGCAATGGCATGGAATTCTGGCGCCTGACGCTGGAGTGCGTCGAGCGCGAGCGGGCGCGGAGCGTGCCCGGAGCGCCGGTGCACAGCGCGCAGAAAACGCGCTGACGCGACTGGCTTTCTCGACATTGGCGTCGGGTCAGGCCGCCTGCACCGGGGCGGCACGGCGCGCGCCGGTCAGCACCAGCGTGACGGCCAGGCCGCCACCGGCCAGCACAGCGGCCGCGACCGGCACCATGGTCAGGCCGAGGCCGGTCGTCAGCACCGCGCCTCCGGTCCACGCGCCAAGCGCGTTGCCGATGTTGAACGCACCAATGTTCATGATCGACACCAGGTTGGGCGCTTCGCTGCCGTACTTCACCACGTTGACCTGCAGCGCCGGCACCAGTGCGAAAGTCACGCAGCCCCAGAGCAGCAGCACGACCTCGGTCGCCACCAGCGAGCTGGCCACCGCCGCCAGTGCCAGCGACATCAGGGCGATGCCCAGATACCCACCGGCCAGCGTCGCCACCAGCCGGCGATCCGCGCAACGACCTCCGATCAGGTTGCCTGTCGTGAGGCCCACGCCGATCAGGAACAGGCTGGCCGTGATGCCCTGCGGCGAGAGGCCGGTCACTTCTTCCAGCAGCGGCGCGATATAGGTGAAGGTGGTGAACATCGAGGCCGAAAACAGGATGGTCATCAGGAAGGCGAGCCACACTTCCCTCTGCCTGAGCGCATGCAGCTCGCTGCGCAGCGACTCGCGCTCGCCCTGCGGCTCGACCGGCAACGCCAGCTTCAGGCCACCCAGTGCCAGCACGCCAATCAGGGTCACGGCCCAGAAGGTCGCACGCCAGCCGGCCATCTGGCCGAGCGCGGTTCCAAGCGGCACGCCGAGGATGTTGGCCAGCGTCAGGCCCGTGAACATCAGCGCCACCGCCGATGCTCGCCGCTCGGGCGCAACCAGGCCGGCGGCGACCACCGAGCCGATGCCAAAGAATGCGCCATGGCAGAGCGCCGTCACGACCCGCGCCAGCATCAGCAATTCATACGACGACGCCAGCGCGCACAGCAGGTTGCCGGCCACGAATATGCCCATCAACAGCATCAGCGCTGTGCGGCGCGCCATGCGCGACGTGACCACGGCCATGAAAGGCGCGCCCAGCGCGACGCCCAGTGCATAGCCGGTCACGAGCCAGCCGGCGGCCGGGATGCTGACCGACAGGTCGCGCGCCACATCGGGCAAAAGGCCCATGATCACGAACTCGGTGGTGCCGATGGCGAATGCAGACAGGGACAGTACGAGCAACGACAGCGGCATGGAATCGAATCCTTTCTGATTATTTTTGCGGGCCGGGTGGCGAGCGAGTATAGCCCCGGTGCTGGCTGGACTGGCCGGCAATCCGTGACTGGCCGGCATGGGTCTATTGACTTTTACTGTACATCCATACAGTATTAAGTCCAGCGAGACCGCCCGCCCCGGGCGACACGCCCCGATAAGGAGACCCGCCATGAGCACCGCCCTTGCCTACGCCGACAGCCACGACAGCCCCGCCGCAATGCGCGCCCGATCCGACGTGCAAAGCCTGTGGCGCAAGCGTGGCTGGCGGCCGCCGTCGGAATACCGGAAGGATTTCGAACTGAGCTGCCGACCGGCGATCTTTGCGGGCCTCGTCAGGCTGGAACTGGCTGCCTGCCGTCCCGAAAAAGCCTGAGCGACCCAGGCATTTGGCCCCGCCCGCCTTGCCGCCGGCGAAGGCTGGCGGGTCGGGCAGGCAGTCACATGGAATCCGTGCGGTTGTTTCGTTGTAGAATGGCTGAATAATATTTGTTCTCATCTCGGCCCGCGTGAAGCCCCTGACTCCCCTGCTGCTGCGGCAGCTCGCCACCGGCGAAAGCGCCACCATCGTCAACCTCGACGTCGACCTTGAGCTGAAAAAGCGTCTCGTCGCGCTGGGCATGCGGGTGGGCAAAGTGGTCAAGGTGATTCGCCGCGCGGCATTCGGCGGCCCTATCCACGTTCGGATCGGCACCACTGAAATCATCCTCCGTACGACCGAGGCTTCGCTCATCAGCGTCACCCCGAACGCAGCGGCAAGCTGAGCACAGCGCCATGAAACAAGTGGCACTGCTGGGCATGCCGAATGCCGGCAAATCGACCCTGTTCAACCGGCTGACTGGCGCCCATGCGCGCGTCGGCAATTGGCCCGGCATAACCGTCGAGCTATTGACCGCACGCCTGCTGGTCGGCGGCGACATGGTGCAACTGGTCGACCTGCCCGGCATCTACGACTTGCACGGCTACTCGGAAGACGAGAAGGTCGTCACCACTTTCCTCGAAAACCAGTCGCCCGACCTGCTGGTCGTGGTGCTCAATGCCTGCCAGCTCGACCGGCAGATGCTCCTGCTCGGCCAGTTGATCGAGCTGGACCGGCCCCTGTTGGCCGTCCTGAACATGGCCGACGAAGCCCGCGCGCTGGGCATCACGATCGATGTGAACGGACTGTCCGAAACCCTGGGCATTCCCGTCTGCCTGCTGTCGGCCAAGCATGGGCAGGGCCTGGAAGAATTGCACGCCCTGCTGCGCAAGGCGATCAGCCAAGCCAGCAAGCCAGCAAGCCGACCGTCACCCGCCTTGGCCGCGGCGGGCAACGACGTGCCGGACGGTGATGACGCAGAATCTTCCTCGCCTTCCGGTGCGAGCGTGCCAACGACCGGGAATGGCTTGCGGCCCCATCTCATCGAGCAGGCGCTGCAGCGCCATGTCGACATGCCAGTGCAGGCCAGCCACCGCTTGACGGAACGACTGGACAAGCTGCTGCTCCATCCATGGCTGGGGCTGCCGATATTCTTTGGCGTGATGCTGCTGCTGTTTGAAGGTGTTTTCGCCTTCGGCAAGCCACTGCAGGACGGCATGTCATGGCTGTTCACGACGCTGCGCGAAGGCGCGCTCGAACCGGCGTTGGCCCATGCGCCGCCGCTGCTGCACGGTTTCCTGCTGGACGGCGTGTTTGCCGGACTGGCCACGGTCGCCAGCTTCGTGCCGCTGATCGTGCTGTTCTTCCTCTTCATGAGCATCGTCGAAGACACCGGATACCTGTCGCGCGCGGCCTTCCTGATGGATGCATTGATGGCCCGTTTCGGGCTCGACGGCCGCAGCTTCGTGATGCTGCTGATGGGCTTCGGCTGCAACGTGCCGGCTCTGATGGGGACTCGCGTCATACGCTCGCGCGGCCTGCGCTGGCTGACGATGCTGGTCATTCCCTTCTCGTTGTGCTCGGCGCGGCTGCAGGTTTTCGTTTTCTTCACCGCGGCGCTGTTCAGCGCGGACAAGGCGCCGCTGGTGCTGTTCTCGCTGTACATGGCCAGTATCGTCACGGCCATGGGCACCGCACTGCTGTTCCGCAAGCGCTATGTGAACCACGACCCCTTCGTGCTTGAGATGCCGCCGTTCCGCTTCCCGACCGTGCGCCAGATCCTGCTGCGCGGCTGGCAGGAAGTACGCCATTTCCTGAACCGGGCAACGCGCTTCATCGTCCTTGGCGTGATGCTGGTCTGGGTACTAACCAATTTGCCGCCGGGCGTGGCCACCGGCAGTGAAGAAAGTCTGGCCGGCATCCTCGGCAGCTGGCTGGAGCCGGTACTGCGCCCGCTGGGCATTGATCCCAAACTCACCATTGCGCTGCTGTTCGGCTTCGTCGCCAAGGAAATCGTGATCGGCTCGCTGGCCGTCATCTATGGCAGCGATGGCGACCAGCTGGTGCAGCTGGTGGCGCAGCAGGTTAGCTGGATCGAGGCTTACAGCTTCATGCTGTTCGCGCTGATCTACACGCCCTGCCTGTCGACAATTGCCACCATCCGCAACGAATCCCGCAGTGCCGCTTTCACGGCACTGGCCGTGGTCTGGCCGCTGGCGCTGGCCTGGCTGGTCAGCTGGGCATTCTTCCAGACCGCCATTCGCCTGGTTCACTGAACCGGGCATCGGCATCTCGGCTTCTTGTCAGGTCTGGCTGCACCGCCGTTTTTCGGTCACAATTTAAAGTTTCTTGCTTATGATAATCATTCTTGTTTACAATAGCCCCATAGATAACCGGGCTTATTGAAAGCAAAATAATGATTACAAAGAAAATACTCAAATCGACGCTCGCCGCCGCATTGCTGGCGACCCTTTCCCATACACCAGCGCACGCCGGGGAAGGCACTTTCGGCTGGATCTATACGCTAGACCTGCAGCCCAAGGGCACGCTGGAGTTCGAACAGCGCCTGCAGCTCAATCGTGGCCAGGCCCAAGGCAAATACGATCTCTGGCAGGCACGCACTGAGCTCGAGTACGGCCTGACCGACGACATCCAGATCGCCGGCTACATCAACACCAGCTACGTGAGTGCGAACCAGAACTACCCGGACGGCTCGACCGCCGGCTGGTTGGTGCCGAACGCCGGCACCTCGCCTTACAGCAAGGGCAGGGTCGACGGCGTGTCGCTCGAAGGCATCTGGCGCCTGACCAATCCCGTGGTCGATCCGATCGGCGTGGGCCTGTACGGCGAAGTCACCACCGGCGCGGTGAAGGACGAGATCGAAGCCCGCCTGCTGCTGCAGTCCAACTTCCTCGACGACCGCCTGGTGCTGGCATCGAACCTGCACTACGCGATTGAAAAAGTGAAATGGGACGTCGAGGTCGGTCACGAGAGCATGATCGACCTGCTGATCGGCGCCTCATACCGCATCGCCAACAACTGGACCGCCGGCCTCGAGTACCGCTTCCACAACGACTTCGATGGCTACAGCCTGAAAACACAGACCCAGCGCGGCCACTTCTTCGGTCCCAACGTGCATTACGCGACCAAGGAATGGTGGGTGACCGCCGCCTGGCGCTACCAGCCCAAGGGCTACAGCGCCTGCTGGGCCCCGGGTGATGCCGAATGCTCGAATGGCCGCGTCTGGGACAGCCACAGCCGTAACGAATTCATCGTGAAATTCGGCCGCCCCCTCTGATCCTGATCAGGACTCGCCATGAAATGGACGCCCTCTCCCGCGTTGCTGTTCCTGCCGGTCGCTGCCATCGTGGCGCCGGCGCTGGCCGGCGCCCGTATCAGCATCGGCGTTGAAGAAGCCCAGCAACGCCTGTTCCCCGGCCAGAAGCTGGCGCTGGCGCCGGTGCTGCTCAACGACGCACAGCGCGACAAGATGCGCGAGCTGTCATCGGTGCGCGAACCCTTCAAGGGCGAGCGCGTCTGGCGCACCGACCAGGGCGAGTGGTTCATCATCGATGAGGTGCTGGGCAAGCACGAGATGGTCAAATATGCGCTGGCAATCAACGCCAACGGCACCATCAAGGGCATCGAGATCATGGAATACGTCGAGTCCTATGGCTACGAAGTGGCCGAAGCCAGCTGGCGCAACCAGTTCACCGGCAAGGGCGCCGACGCGACGCTGAAGCTGAACAAAGACATCAAGAACATCTCCGGCGCCACGCTGTCGTGCAAGCACGTGACCGATGGCATCAAGCGGCTGATGGTGATGTACGACCTTGTGCTGAAGAGCCAGAAGTGAGGTCGCTGCGGCCGCTGCTAGGTACCTATGTCGGGATCGACGCCCGGCACGCGGACCCGCACGTGGCTGCCGCCGCAACCGAGGCTGCATTCGACGCCATCGAGACCGTGCAGCGGCTGATGACGGCCTTCGACGCCGATTCCGACATCGGCCGCGTCAATGCCCGCGCCCACCTCGAACCCGTGGCCGTTCATCCGTGGACGGCCGAAGTGCTGCGCCTGTCGCTGGCACTGCACCACGACAGCGACGGCCTGTTCGACTGCGGCATCGCGCCGCACCTCGCTGGCTGGGACATGCTTCCCGCCGACACGATCGCGCGCCCGCAATCCTCCGTTGCCCACCTCAGCATCGACGATGACAACCGCGTGCGCAGCGCGCAGCCGACCCGCATCGATCTCGGTGGCATCGCCAAGGGCTATGCCGCCGACAAGGCCGCCGAAGCTGCCCTCGCGGCCGGCGCATCCGGCGTGGTGGTGAATGCCGGCGGCGACCTGCGCATTGCCGGCGACGCCGAAGAAGTGATTCATGTGCGCCATCCGTCGCAGCCCGGACAGGCTTGCGAGGCCGGCACGCTCGCCGATGGTGCCATCGCCACCTCCGGCACGTATTTCTCGAAGCGACAGCACCAGTCAACCTGGGTCTCGGCGCTGGTGGATCCTGCCAGCGGGCTGCCCTTGCTGGATGAAGCCAGTTACACTGTCATTGCACCGCGCTGCGCCATTGCCGATGCACTGACCAAGGTGCTGGCATTGTCGCGCAACCCGCAACACCCGTGCCTGCAGCGCCATGGCGCGCAAGCCCTGATCATCCAGCCATCATGAGTTCACCGAAGATCCGCCGCGCCGGCCGCCTGCCTGTCTGGCAGCGCATCCCCACCCATATCATATTTGCCATCTGCGCGCTGTCGGGCCTGCTGTTTTTCCTGCGCCATGAATTGCGCCTCGAGATTCCCGGCGCCGAAACGCACAGCTATCTCGTCATGCACGGCGTGAGCTCGGCGTTCACGCTACTGGCGATCGGCGCCATCCTGCCGGGCCACCTGCGTGTGGCATGGATCGCGCACCGCAACCGCGTGTCGGGCATCGTGATGCTGGTGGTGATGGCCCTGCTGATGTTGTCGGGTCTGATGCTGTATTACGGCAGCGAAGAAATGCGTGATGCCACGGTGCTGACGCACTGGATCGTCGGCGGCATCGTGATCGCCGCCTTCCCGCTGCATCTGGTGCTAGGCCGTCGCGACATCGCGCGCGACCCTGTTGTCCAGCCTGCGGTGCAAGCCAAGGCATCCGTGCGGGCTGCTGCGTCCGAGACTGTTACCGTACCCTGAATGCAGCTGCATCCGGCCCGGCAAAGGGCCGTGGCATGCCCTTCACGCGCCGCCTTCGCGTCAACGGTTACGCCGGGTCGCAGCTGACGGTACCGTTTTCTGCGCCGAATTTCGGATTGCGCGCCGTATCCCATTCGACCCACAGGTGCTCGGGGCCCCGGAAAGAGATGTTGGGCAGGTAGCTGAAGCGCTGCTCTGACAGCTTCATGTGCGGCAGGCGGCGCACCAGTTCTTCGAGGAAGACCTGCATCTCCATCCGCGCCAGGTTCTTGCCCATGCACTGGTGGCGGCCGAAACCGAATGACAAGTGATCGCGCGCGTTCTCGCGCCGCAGGTCGAGCAAGTCGGCCTCATTGAAATGCCGGTCATCGTGATTGGCCGACGTGATGACCATCAGGATCTTTGCACCCTTGGGCAAAGCCACGTCGCCCACCGTCACATCGCACAGCGCGACACGGCGCCACGCAATGATCGAACCCGACAGTCGCAGACACTCGTCGACCGCATTCGGAATCAATGACGGATCCTCGGCCAGTTCGCGCCATGCGGTCGGATGCTCCAGCAGCAACTTCAGCGCATTGGCCGTCGCATTGGCCGTAGTCTCGTGCGCGGCGACTATGCCGGCCATCATCATCGAATGCAGGTAAGAATCGGTGATCACGTCCGGATGTTCGGCCTGCAAGCGTATGCCGAACTTCATCCATCCCGGGCCCGACGGATCGCGCCGCATCTTGTCGAGGATGCGCCCCGACAGCTGCCAGAAATTGCCGACCGCATGCGCGACCCGCAATTGCTCGGACTCGTCAGGCCGGCCCCAGGTATTGACGGTATGCGCGATCGAGTACTGCCGCAGCAGCGGCATGTCTTCCTCGTCGATGCCGAGAAAATGCAAGGCAATCGTCAGCGGCACTTCCCACAGCATCTGGTCGACCAGGTCGGCCTTGCCGTCATTAATGAAACGGTCAACATACTCGCGTGCCAGCCGGCGCGCCATCGGCTCATGCTCGCGCACGGCGGCCGGGCTGAAAGGCTCTATCAGCAAGCGACGGCGCGCCATGTGCGCCGGCTGGTCTTCATTGACCAGCGTGCGCGCCATCCCATAGTTGTAGCCGGCCAGCACCTGCAGCACGGCCTCGGTCGGCGGCGTGATCTTCTCCAGCGCATTGGCGGGGCTGAAGCTGTCGTGCGCGCGGAACACCGCGCGGATGTCGTCATAGCGGGTGACGACCCAATAGCCGAGCGCCGGACTGAAGAAGACCGGCTCCTGCTCGCGTGCCCAGCGCAGCTCGCCCGGCGGGTCTTGCTGGAACGCGTCGCCGAAAGGATCGAATGCGGCCGCACCGGCGCTGACCGGGCAGGCAGGCCCGGCCATACCGGCCAGAGCGGCGTGGTCGACCGGGCAGCGGCCGGAATCTGGGTGCGACATGCTCTGGCCTCCACAGGCAAAGCGACCGGCCCCGCTGCCGGCGCAATTGAACGTAATCCGGGGCCATCAGCATGCCGATGCCCCGGGCGCACGATATCAGTAATCGAGCAACAGGTCCTTCGCGGCGACCACCATGCCCGGCTTCACATGCACGTGTTTGACCACGCCATCCATCTCGGCACGGATCATGGTCTCCATCTTCATCGCTTCGATCGATACCAGCGGGTCGCCCTTGGCGACCTTCTGGCCAGCCTTCACCGCCACGGTCACCACCATGCCCGGCATCGGCGCGCCGACGTGGGAAGGATTGCCCTCCTGCGCCTTCGGATGGGTGACGGTCGAAACCACGCCCGCGTGCTGCACGCGCACCATGCGCGGCTGGCCGTTGAGCTCGAAGAACAGCTTGCTCTGCCCTTCTTCCTCGACTTCGGTGCGGCCCAGCAGGCGGATCACCAGCGTCTTGCCCTGGTCGATACTGACCGAGATCTCCTGCCCGTCCTTCAGGCCCTCGAAGAAGACATCGGTCGGCAGCACCGACACGTCACCATGGCTGCGGCGATGCTGCGCATACTCGGTGAAGACCTTCGGGTACATCAGATAGGAAGCGAGATCATGGTCGCTGAGCTTGCGGTCGACTGCCTTCTCGGCATTGGCGCGCATCAGCTCGAGGTCGACCGGCGGCACGTTGGCGCCATAACGGCCTTCGAGCGGCTTGCCGCCCTTGAGGACTTTCGTTTCCAGTCCCTTCGGAAAGCCGTCCGGCGGGAAGCCCAGTTCACCCTTGAACAGCGAGATCACCGATTCGGGGAAGGCGACTTCCTTGTCCGGGTCCGCCACTTCGGCCGGGGTCAGGTCATTGGCGACCATGAACAGCGCCATGTCACCCACCACTTTCGAGGTCGGCGTCACCTTCACGATATCGCCGAACAGCTGGTTGACGTCGGCATAGGCTTGCGACACTTCATTCCAGCGGTGTTCGATGCCCATCGCGCGCGCCTGCTCGCGCAGGTTGGTGTACTGGCCGCCCGGCATTTCATGGCGGTAGACGTCGGAGGTGCCGGAACGGATGTCGGCCTCGAACGGCGCATAGAAATGACGCACGCCTTCCCAGTATTGCGAGATCGCGAACATCGCATCCTTGTCCAGCCCCGGATCCTTGTCGCTGTGCGCGAGCGCCGCAGCGATCGAGCCGAGGTTGGGCTGCGAGGTCAGGCCGCTCATGGCATCCATCGCACCATCGACGGCGTCGCAACCGGCCTCGATGGCCGCCAGCACGCTGGCCGCCGAGATGCCGCTGGTGTCGTGCGTATGGAAGTGGATGGGCAGCCCCACCTCTTCCTTCAGCGCCTTGACCAACGCGCGCGCAGCCGCCGGCTTGCAGACGCCGGCCATGTCCTTGATGCCGATGATGTTGACGCCGGCTTTTTCGAGGTCCTTCGCCATCTTCACGTAATACTGCAGGCTGTACTTGCTGCGCGCCGGGTCGAACGGATCGCCCGTGTAGCAGATCGCGCCTTCGGCCAGCATGCCGGACTCGCGCACCGCGTCGATCGCCACGCGCATGTTCTCGACCCAGTTCAGCGAATCGAACACGCGGAACAAGTCGACGCCACTTTCGGCGGCCTGCTCGACGAAATAGCGCACGACATTGTCCGCATAGTTCGTATAGCCGACGGCGTTGGACGCGCGCAGCAGCATCTGGAACAGCACGTTCGGCACTGCCTTGCGCAACTGCGCGAGGCGCTCCCACGGGTCTTCCTTCAGGAAGCGCATCGACACGTCGAAGGTCGCACCGCCCCAGCATTCCATCGAGAACAGCTGCGGCAGCAGGCGTGCGTAATACGGCGCGATGGCCACCATGTCGGCGGTGCGCATCCGGGTCGCAAACAGCGACTGGTGTGCGTCGCGCATCGTGGTGTCGGTCAGCAGCACATGCTTTTGCTCGAGCATCCACTGGGAGAATTTTTCCGCGCCCAGTTCATTGAATTTATCGCGCGAGCCCGCCTGAATCGGCATGCCGCGTCCAAGCTTTGGCAACGGCGCATGCGGCAGGATGATGTCCGAGCCCTTACGGCCTTTCATCTCCGGGTTGCCGTTGACGACTACGTCGCCAATGAAGCGCAGCAGGCGCGTCGCGCGGTCCGCGCGCTTGGCGAACTTGAACAGTTCGGGCGTGGTGTCGATGAAGCGCGTCGTGCATTCGCCGGACAGGAACAGCGGATGGTTGATCACGTTCTCGAGGAACTGCAGGTTGGTCGACACGCCTCGAATGCGGAACTCGCGCAGCGCGCGATCCATGCGCGACGCGGCCTCGCTGGCCGTCGGCGCCCAGGCGGTGACCTTCACGAGCAGCGAATCGTAGTAAGGCGTGATGACTGCGCCCGAATACGCCGTACCGCCGTCGAGGCGGATGCCGAAGCCGGACGCACTTCGATAGGCCGTCAGGCGGCCGTAGTCCGGCGTGAAATTGTTTTCCGGGTCTTCAGTGGTCACGCGGCATTGGAGCGCGTGACCGTTGAGCCGCACTTCGTCCTGCGTCGGGATGTAGGCACCGAGGCCCGCACCGTCGGTGTCCTTCGTGTGTTGCCCGATCTTCAGGCCTTCCGTGACGCGGATCTGCGCCTTGACGATGTCGACGCCGGTAACTTGCTCGGTGACGGTGTGCTCGACCTGGATGCGCGGGTTGACTTCGATGAAGTAAAACTTCCCGCTGTCGGCATCCATCAGGAATTCGACGGTGCCGGCGTGCGTGTAGTTGACTGCGCGGCCGAGCTTCATGGCCGATTCGCACAGCTCGGCGCGGGTGGCGTCGTCGAGGTAAGGCGCGGGCGCGCGCTCGACGACTTTCTGGTTGCGTCGCTGCACCGAGCAATCGCGCTCGAACAGGTGGATCAGCGAGCCATGCGTGTCGCCGAGGATCTGCACTTCGACGTGGCGCGCGCGGCGCACCAGCTTTTCGAGGTACATCTCATCATTGCCGAAGGCCGCCGCCGCTTCGCGGCGTGCGACTTCGAGCTGGCCCGGCAGTTCGGCTTCCGATTCGATCACGCGCATGCCGCGACCGCCGCCGCCCCAGCTGGCCTTGAGCATCAGCGGGTAGCCAATCTCGGCGGCCATCGCCTTTGCCTGTTCGATATCGTGCGGCAGTGCCGAGGTCGCCGGCACCACCGGCACGCCGGCGGCAATGGCCGCATTGCGCGCTGCGACTTTATTGCCCAGCGTGCGCATCACTTCGGGGCGCGGACCGATGAACAAAATCCCGTTTTTGGCGCAGGCCTCGGCAAAGTCCGGATTCTCGGACAGGAAGCCATAGCCCGGATGAATGGCGTCGACCCCGGCCTCTTTCGCAATGCGAATGATGTCGTCGATGTCGAGATAGGCCGCGATCGGCTTCTTGCCCTCGCCGACCAGATAGCTTTCATCGGCCTTGAAACGATGCAGCGCAAAGCGATCTTCCGCGGCATAGATGGAAACGGTGCGAATGCCCAGCTCAGTGGCAGCGCGCATGACGCGGATCGCGATCTCCGAACGGTTCGCGACGAGAAGTTTTTGAATACGCATGATTCAGTGAAGACCCGGGGGATAGTGACCGGCTTGTTGCGCCTTGGCGCTGCCAGTTCTGAAAATGGAAAAAATACAACCGGCCGTATACTAGCAAGCAACGTGCCTTGCCATGACAATCCTGACTGCTGCGAGATGTTTTAGTGTGTTGAACTTCCGATTTCAGCACGACCGTTCGACTGGATGCAAAGCGAGGCTCAGGCTGTGCGACCAGATGGCGAAGGCCCCCGAATGCCGCACAAATGCACCAGCTTTTCACCGATAAAACATGAACAGCCCAATTTCCCTGAAAAAGCCCCGCCTGTCGATGCTGGACCTGGTTGCCAACCGCGAAGGGCTCGGCGTCGGCGACAGCATCGCCCTCGCGCTGCGCACGGCGCAGCACGCAGAGTCGCTCGGCTTCGTGCGCTACTGGCTGGCCGAGCACCACAACCTGGTTGACGTGGCCAGTTCGGCAACGGCGGTGCTGGTCGGGCATATTGCGGGCGGCACGCACAGCATCCGCGTCGGCTCAGGCGGCATCATGCTGCCGAATCATGCGCCGCTGGTGGTGGCCGAGGCCTTCGGCACGCTGGCCGAGATTTATCCGGGCCGCATCGACCTCGGCCTGGGTCGTGCTCCCGGCACCGATGGCCTGACCATGCGCGCGCTGCGGCGCGACCGCGTCGAGACCGAAGAAGATTTCCCGCGTGAAGTCGAAGAGCTGCAGCGCTACCTCGCGCCGGTGCAGCCCGGCCAGCGCGTGGTTGCGATGCCCGGCGCCGGCACCAACGTGCCGATCTGGCTGCTGGGCTCGAGCCTGTTTGCCGCACGGCTGGCAGCGGCGCGCGGCCTGCCGTATGCGTTCGCATCGCACTTCGCGCCGCGCCTGCTGCTGCAGGCCGTCGCCATCTATCGCCAGGAATTCCGCCCGTCTGCCACGCTGAAGGAACCCTACGTCGCCATTGGCGTGCCCGTGATCGCCGCGCCGACCGACGAGGAAGCCAAATTCCTGGCCAGCACAGCGCAACGGCGCGTGCTGGGCATCATCACCGGCAACCGCAGCCGCTTGCAGCCACCGGTCGCAGGCTTCATGGACAGCCTCGATCCGCGTGCGCAAGACGGCATCGAAGACTTCATGGCTGCGGCCGTGATCGGCGGTCCGGATACGGTATGCGCTGGCTTCGAGCGGCTGGCCGAGCTGACAGCGGCCGATGAATTCATCCTGGTGTCGGATGTTTATGATCCCGAATTGCGGCTGCGTTCGCTCAGCATTGCCAGCGAAGCGAACCTCCAAATGTTTGCACAAGAACCAAGCACGACGCCCTGAAGTACCGTCGATGCGGGCGGGGACTGCATAGGTTTCACTATGGAAACTTATGCTACGATCCTTTATCACCATCTTCCTGATTTCGACATGCTTTCCCCCGCCGCCGGAGGAATGACGCGCTGCCTCAAACGCTTCAGACCTGTTTTCATTTCCGTGTTGTTCGCAGCCAGCCGCATGGCGCTGGCAGAGGATGCCGATGCCGGCACCTTGCAATTCGACATCCGACATTTCGAGATTCAAGGCAGTCGCATGCTTGCTCAGGATGAGGCGCACGCACTGCTGGCCCCTTACGCCGGCAAGCAAAAAAATTTCGCCGACATCATGGACGCGCTGCAGGCACTCGAAAGCGCCTACCATGCGCGCGGCTACAAACTGGTGCGCATCGACCTTCCCGAACAGGACCTGAGCCGCGGTGTGGTCAGCCTGGAGGTGATCGAAACTCGCATCGGCAAAGTCACGATCGAAGGCAACCAGCGCTTCGATGACATTAACATCCGGCAGTCGCTGCCCGCGCTGCAAGAAGGAACGACGCCGAATCTCGACCAGATCTCGCGCAGCCTGAAACTGGCCAATGAGAATCCGTCCAAAAAAACGGTATTGGCGATGAAAGCATCCGACAAGGACGATGAAGTCGATGCAGCGCTGACCGTCAGTGAAGAATCGATCTGGCGCACGAACATCAACCTGTCGAATTCGGGCACCAGCCAGACCGGGCGCACCTATGCCGGCGTGGTGCTGCAGGACGCCAACCTGTTCGGACGCGATCATGTCGCCAGCCTGCAATACACCACCACGCTGGAACATCCCGACCAAGTCGCCATTTATGGCCTCGGTTATCGCTTGCCTTTGTACGCGTCGGGCGATTCCGTCGATGTCTTTCACACGTATTCGGATGTCAATGCCGGCACGGTGACAGCGGGCGCGCTCAACCTGGCTGTCAGCGGCAAGGGCCAGGTCTTCGGAGCGCGCTACAACTTCACGCTGGCACCCGTCGGCGCTTACCGTTCAAAACTGGTATTGGGCTTCGATTACAAAGCCTTTGCCAACAACGTGCTCCTGCAAGGCACGGATCTGGGCAACGACATCACCGTGCATCCGCTGTCGATCGGCTACGAAGGCAGCTGGGTGCAAACAAGCGGCACCGCCTCGCTTGCGCTCACCGCGTTGCGCAATATCCCGGGCGGATCCAACGGCGGAACCGCCGACTTCATCGCGGCTCGTTCAGGCGCCAATGCAGACTATGCGGTGATGCGCGCCTCTGGTGCGATGACCCGCCAGTTTCCGGCAGGCTGGCAGATGAACATTGCGGTCAATGGACAGTACACGCGCGATGCGCTGGTTCCGGGCGAACAATTCGGGGCCGGCGGCGCAACGTCGGTGCGCGGATTTGACGAGCGCAAGGCCACGAACGACAACGGACTCAGCGCCAACCTGGAGCTTCATGCGCCATCGCGTTCGGCGGGCAGCGACACTGTCTGGCGCGCATTGGCCTTCTTTGATGCTGCCCATTTGTGGCGCAACCAGGCGTTGGCCGGCGAAACGTCGGACACCGGCATCAGCAGCGTCGGCGTCGGCGCGCGCCTGCAAGGCAGCAAGCATTGGTCAGCACAGGCGGACTATGGCCACGTATTACAAACGGGAGCACTGACAGGCGTGAGCAACAATCGCTGGCACATCCGTGCCGTCTTGAGTTTCTGAGCGTGGCACGATGAAGACGCGCCCCCTCTTTTCCATGAAGGCAGACCGACCGTCGCCGCGAGCGCTCCGATTGTCGAGGCTTCCTTCATTGCTGTGGCCGCTGACCGCTGGCTGTTTGCTGGCCGGGCTGGGCAGTCATGCCATGGCCAATCCCGTAGGCGCGAGCGTCGTCAGCGGGCAGGCGAGCTTTGCACAGCAAGGCAAGGTACTCACCGTCACCAACAGTCCGAACGCGATCATCCAGTGGTCGGGCTTTTCCATTCAGGCCGGCGAAGTGACGCGCTTCGTCCAGCAAAACAGCAGCAGCAGCGTTCTCAATCGCATTACCGGGCAAGACCCGAGTCTGATTCTCGGCACGCTGCAGTCGAACGGCAAGGTCTATCTGCTGAACCCGAACGGCATCCTGTTTGGCGCCGGCGCCCAGGTTGAAGTCGGCGGGCTGGTGGCGTCGACGCTGGCGATCACGGATGCCGACTTCATCGCCGGCCAGCGACGCTACTCGGCCGGACCGGTCGCGGGCGAGGTACGCAACCTCGGCAATATCACCATCACCGACGGCGGGCAGGTGCTGCTGATCGGCACCCGAGTCAGCAATGCCGGCATCATCACCTCGCCACGGGGTGAAGTCACGCTGGCCGCAGGCCAGAGCGTGCAACTGGCCGACAGCCTCCATCCGGAATTGCAGGTGGTCGTCTCGGCAGCCGCCGACCAGGCGTTGAACCTGGGCCAGGTCATCGCGCCGGGCGGACGCATCAATCTGTTCGGCGCTCTGGTCAACCAGCGTGGAAGACTGTCGGCCGACAGCGCCGTGGTCGGTGAAGACGGCCGCATCCTGCTCAAGTCCAGCCGCAGCACGGTGCTGGAAGCCGGCAGCGTCACCAGCGCCACCGGTGCCGGAAGCGGCGGCCAAATTCAAGTCCTCGGCCAGCAAGTGGCCCTGACCGGCAATGCTCGTGTTGACGCCAGCGGCGACAAGGGCGGCGGCACCGTGCTGGTGGGCGGCAGCTATCGACACAATGATGCCGGCGTCATGAACGCCAGCCAGACACTGGTCGATTGTGATGCGACGGTTTCGGCTGATGCCCGCATCGCCGGCAATGGCGGCACGGTCGTCATCTGGGGCGAGCGCACCGCTCAGGTCTACGGCACATTGTCGGCGCGCGGCGGCACGCAATCCGGCAATGGCGGCTCCATCGAGACCTCGGGCGGGTGGCTTGACCTTGCCGGTGCGCGCGTCGATGCGAGCGCGCCGCGTGGCAGCCAAGGCAGCTGGCTGCTGGACCCGTATGACCTGATCGTTGGCAGCCGCGGCGCTGCGCTGACGGTGGGTGGCGTTCGTTTTGCCGATGCGGATTCCGTCGGCACGTCCACCACGATCAACGCCGGCCTGATATCGGCCGCGAGCGCCGATGTGATCCTCGAAGCGACGCACGACCTGACGTTCAATGCGGCCGTCGCCATCAGCACGTCGGGCGTGGGCCTGACCGCGCGCGCCGGCAATGACATCAACGTCAATGCGGCGTTGACGACACAAGGTGGCAACATCGTCCTGGCAGCCAATGCAGGCAGTGTCAGCAGCGGCAGTGGCCTGGTCAACCGGAACGCGCAGATCGATGCAGGCAGTGGCAGCATCACCATCACCGACAGTACGACACAGACGGTACGGTCGGTCATGACCCACGCGCAGGTAGTCCAGACGCTCGACACATTGATTAGCATATCCGCGCCACCGCGGCTTATGCTTTCACCGGCCATCCTCACGCCTTCGTCGACGCCATCCACGATAATCAATCCAACAAGCCCGACAAGCTCAGGCAGCGACACGACAACGGCCGGCACTACTGCAGCGACCACTTCCGGCACCACTCCCGGCGCGACCTCAGAATCGTCGTCCTCGCCGTCGTCGACTGATGGCGCCAACACCGACGGCAAAACAACCAGCAACGCCACGACCACGGTCGTCACAGCAGCAAAGGCAACGATCAATGAACGCGCAACCAAAATGTATTGCAATTGAGCTCATGCTCGCAGTTAGCCTGCTGCTGACCTTCCCGACTGTTCAGGCGCAATCAACGGCGGCGAGCATCTTGCAGGCCAGCGGCGTCCTGTTGGCGAAATCGCCACAAGGCGCAGTCAAAGTCCTTAAGCCGCGATCCAGCGTCGCAGTTGGCGACACCCTGATCAGCCAGGCAAAAACCTATGTGCAGGTAAAGCTGGTCGACGAGTCACGACTCATCCTGTTGCCCGGCACGACGCTGACGATCGAAGCCATGCGAATTGAAGGTGCAGGAACGGCTGCCGACACCTGGCGCTTTCACCTTGCGCAAGGCGGCGTGCGCCTGAGTGCCAGTGCCAGCGCAAAAGCAAGCAAACACAAAGTCGTCATGACTTCGCCGGCTGGCAAGATCGATATGGAGGGCGCTAGCGCTCTGGTGCAATACCAGACCGAAAGCGCGACCGCAGCAGCATCGCGGCGGGCATGGCTGATGGCCAGCAGCGCGGCGCTCGAGGGCGGTGCGGCGACCGTCGATGGACCGACGCACATCCCGCTCGCGATTCGTCCCTTGCAGCTCGCGCAAAACGCCAATCTGCCGTCAAATGGCCTCACCCCGGGCCTGTACGTGCAAGTCCTCGACGGGATGATTCACCTGACAAACAGTGGCGGCGCGCAAAATTTCGCGGCTGGCCAGTTCGGATATGTAGCGACAATGAGCCAACCTCCTGTCATCCTGCCCGCCAATCCAGGCATACAATTTTCGCCACCGCCGTCGTTCTCTTCCTCGACCGCGACATCGGGGATTGCCAGCAAATCATCGAGCGTCAATTGCGAAGTTCGCTGAACTGCGGCTAACGGTGGCAGGCCGTTCCTAAAGCTCGCTCTCAAGCCAGCGTAAACATTGCAGCTCATCGAACCGCTGGCTGTGAGCACCTGAGCCGGCGCAAGCTGCTCCACACGCACAAGCGCAGCATCACGGGCAGGTGGCCCCGCCCCGGGGCCACGGTGTACTCCGACAAGGAATCTGCCCGTGAAAACTGCTCGCGTCACCACCCTGCTCCGCTGCACGCTCCCGTTGGCGCTGCTGGCGATCTCCCTGCCCCCTTCCCCTGCAATCGCGCAAGGCACGGAAAAGCGCGATAGCCCGCGCGGTCCTGAAGCCAATGCGGCCAAGAATGTACAAGACGCCGTGGCCGTCGTGCACCGCATGGAATCCGATGCGACCATGCAGAACGTGCTGGCTGAAGCCAAAGGCGTGTTCATCGTCCCCACGTACGGTCGTGCCGCCATCGGCATCGGTGGCCAGGGTGGCTCGGGGGTGCTGCTAGTCAGGAAGGCGGATGGCGCATGGAGCGACCCGGCATTCTTCAACATCGGCGGCATCAGCATCGGCGCGCAAATCGGTGCTGAAGGCGGGCCGATTGCCTTCGCGCTGATGAATGACAAGGCCGTTCAACGCTTCTCCGACAAGAACAACTTCTCATTGAGCGCCGATGCCGGCATCACGGTCGTCAACTGGGCCAAGCTCGCACAGGGCTCGACTGGGGGCGGCGATGCCGTTGCCTGGTCCGGTGCGAAGGGCTTGTTCGGCAATGTCGCGACACTGGGCGCGAATGACATCCGCTTCAACCAGCGCCTGACGACGGCCTACTATGGCAAGCCGACGACAACGGCGGAAGTCATCAGCGGCAAGGCGAAAAATCCGGATTCGGATGCACTGAAGCAGGCGCTGTCGGAAGTCTCGTCAGGCAGTGCCACAGGCAAGTCGACGGGTGGCAGGCAATCGCCGCCCGTGGAAGATAAATCGACCAACCAGTAAATCAATCCCACAGTCTGAAGCGGGGCCGTTTGACTCTTCGGTTCGACGGTCTCGCGCTTGTCGCTTGCATCTTGTCGTACCCGTCCCTCTCAGCGTCCGGATACGGTCCATGTACTGCGCTGGCCCGATGGCCGCACGCACCACATCGTCGATATCCGGCACGATTGCCGCTCCTATCGGCAGGCCGCGGCCATGCCCGGCAGCAGATCCCTACATTATTTGTATCAATATTTGCCTTATGGCAAGCATTTTCAATTCAATATATCATCCCATATAGTGTTTTCCCTTCAGGGCGTGGCCGATACCGGCGTTAAAAAAATTAATAACCGAAGGACCAGCACCCTCCATTCACTGTCATGCAAGGCAATCCGTCGTTGCGCTGCTTGCCAGCGTTCGGCAGCCTTAGCACTGGCAACGGGTGCCGGCACCTCTCTGCAGCAGGCGGATCATGTTTTTTGAATCGTATTCCCAGGAAAAGCCGCAGCACGTCGAAGCGCTGATGGCCGAGACCCTCGCATCGGTACGCAACCTGCTCGGCATGGAGGTAGCCTTCGTTTCCGAATTCAGCGAAGGCCGGCGCATCTTCCGCTTCATCGACGCGACGCAGGAGTTTCATCCGATCGAGGTCGATGGTTCGGATCCGCTGAGTGACAGCTATTGCCAGCGCGTGGTCGACGGCCGCCTGCCGGAACTGATACAGGACGCGACCCAGAACGCCGAAGCCCTGAGCTTGCCGGCCACGCTTGGGGTGCCGATCGGCGCCCACCTGAGCGTACCTATCCGCTTCAGCTCCGGCCGCGTGTTCGGCACCTTCTGCTGCTTCAGCCGCAAAGGCGACGCGACGCTGGGCACGCGAGACTTGGGCGCGATGAAGCTCTTTGCGAGCTTCATCGGCAACGTCCTTGAAGATCGCGACAACGCATTGCAGGAAAAACGGATCACCACGCAGCGCCTGCGCGATACCCTCGACGCCCATCGCTTCACGTCCGAGTTCCAGCCGATCTTTGATATCGACAACGGCAAGGCCGTTGGTTTCGAGGCGCTGTCGCGCTTCCCGGCCGAGCCAAAGCGCGGCCCCGATGTCTGGGTTGCCGATGCCACTCGCGTCGGGCTGGAAGAAGAACTCGAAATCGCCTTGCTGGAAAACGCGCTGTTGAGCCTGAGCGAGATTCCCGACGATGCCTACCTGTCGCTGAACGTAACGCCGGCCACGATCCTGAATGGCCAGCTCGGCCCCCTGCTGCGAAGCCATCCGCTGGATCGCATCGTGCTCGAGATCACCGAGCATCAGTCGATCGGCGACTATGAAAAAATTGATGCCGCACTGGCTGGACTGCGCGCACAGGGACTGCGGCTGGCGGTCGATGATGCCGGCGCAGGCTATGCGAGCTTCCGCCACATCCTGAAACTCAAGCCCGACATCATCAAGCTCGACATCAGCCTGATCAAGAATATCGACACTGACCTCGCGTGCAAGACGCTGGCCTCGGCGCTAGTGGGCTTTGCGAAGGCGACGGGCAGCCAGGTGATCGCCGAAGGCGTGGAGTCTGGCGCCGAGTTGAAGACCTTGCGAGAACTGGGCATCAGCCGCGTGCAAGGTTACTTGCTGGGGCGGCCGAAGGCGCTGGGCGAGTACAAGGGAAAACTGCCGGCACTGGCGCAAGCGAGCTTTGCTTGAAACGAGCGAGCTGATAAAGGCCATAAGGACGATTGGCCGCCAATGAGGTGACGGCTAATCGCGTCCCCGTTGTCGTTGGTGGACGCTGTCAGCTTGCCTGAAGGCAGAATGACGGGCCGGGGAGACCAGGAACCGCGTCAGGGATTATTCAGCGGGGAGAACGCCTGTCGATCCGAAATAAAGGGTTGAGCCATTCAGGAAAGCCACGGCAGATTGCGATGCACGATCTTTCCGGACCGTCGTTTCGAAATGAATGCCATTGTCCTTGCTGACGAGGTTCACGCCGCCCAGGCCAACCAGCTGCACACCGGCTTCGCTTTGGGCTATGCCCGTCAGCGATTGCTGGGTGCCGCTTTCCATCTCGGCCCAAGTGAGGCCATGATCCTTGCTGCGATAGACGTGGCCTCGCATGCCGGCCATCAGGACGCTGCCGTCGGGCAGCGCCGCGCCTACCCAGAACGAGCCTTTGTTCCCGGTATTGATGGCTTGCCAGTGCTTCCCGTTGTCTGACGAGCGCAACACTGTCCCGCCTTCGGCAGCGATCAGCAACACGCCGCCACCCGCCGAAAACACGTGCTGCATGTGGCGTTCACCCGCCTCGCCGTCGAGCAGGACGATTTCGTTCCAGCTCTTGCCGCCATCGAGCGTTTCAAGCGCCAGGCCGAACTGGCCCACGGCCAGCCCGTGTTCGGCATTCTCGAACCAGATCGACAGCAGTACTTCTTCCTTGCCCCGGTGCTGTCGCAAGACAGACCAGCTCTTGCCACCGTCTTGCGTGCCGAGGATGGTGCCGTCATGGCCGGCCGCCCAGCCGCGCTGGTCGTCGACGAAGGCCACCGAGGTCAAAGGCGTGCGCGTCGGCACTTTGGCTTGCGCATAGGTCTTGCCGTCATCCGAGTAAATGATGCCGCCGTAGTCGCCTACGGCCACCACACGCTTGCCCGCCAGCGCAACTGCATTTACCGGCACCTTGGACGCTTGCACGAAAACCGGTGCGTCCCCGAAGATGGCCTTCTTCACCGGCGGTGCGGAATCCGCAGCCATCACACCAATCGCCGATGCTGCCAGCGCGGCGCAGACAATACCCACAAATTTATTCATCCCCGCCTCCGTCAGTGACCAATGGCCGGTGCCTTCACCGGACCTTTGCGCGGGAACACCGTATCCAGCACCACCGCAAATGCAGGCAACACCGTGATGGCCATCACCATGTTCACCATGAACATGAAGGTCAGCAGGATGCCCATGTCAGCCTGGAACTTCAGTTCCGAGAACGACCAGGTTGCAACCCCCACCGACAAGGTGATGGCCGTGAAGATGGTTGCCACGCCGACCTCGCCCAGGGCCTTTTCCAGCGCAGGACGCATCTGCTCGCCGCGCGAGAGATGAATCAGCAGGCGGTTGTAAATGTAGAACGCATAGTCGACGCCAATGCCGGTAGCCAGCACCATCACTGGCAAGGTCGCGACGGTCAGGCCGATCGACAAGGTCTTCATGAACCAGTAGCCGAGGAAGGTCGCCACGGTCAGCGGCACGCAGCAAGCCAGCATCGCGCGCCAGTCGCGATACGCTGCCAGCACGAGGATGACGATGGCCGCATACACGTACAACATCATCGGCAGTTCGCGCCTTTCCACTTCTTCGTTCGTCGCCGCCAGCACGCCGACGTTGCCGGAAGCCAGGCGCAGCTTGACGCCCATGCCCTGCGCATCGAAGCGCTCGCGGAATTCCTTCGCCGCGCGTACCACCGGGGCAATCGTGGTCGCTTTGTGGTCGGCCAGGTAGACGTTGGCCGCCATCATCGAGCAGGCGCGGTTGACCAGCCCGCCGACTTCGGCCTGGTAGCTGACCGCCACTTGCAGCGCCTTGCTATCGCGCGGCAATGCCGTCATTTTCGGGTTGCCTTCATTCAGGCCGGAGTTGGCAAACTTCGCCATGCCGGACAGCGACTGCACCGACAGCACATCTGGGATCTGCGTCATGTGCTGGGTGAACTGGTCAACATAGTCAACGATCTCGAAGTTGGTGCAGGAGTCGTTCGGCGTCTCGAACACGATGGTCAGCACATCCATGCCGAGGTCGAAGCGCTTGACGATGTTTTCGATGTCGCGGTTGTAGCGCGATTCGGCCCGCAGCTCCGGTGCACCCGGCTGCAGCGCGCCGATATGGCGGCCATGGCTTTGCCAGACGGCGATCAGGAACACCACCAGCGCCAGCAGCAAGACCTTGCGCGCATGCGCGATGTCGGCGATCACGCCCAGCTGCTGGATGTATTTGCCGCGCTTGGCCTGCAGCGACTCCAGCCGCAGCGCATAGTCCTGCTTGAACTTGAAGAATGACGCAGCGACCGGCAGCATCACGAGGTTGGTGACGATCTTGTAGCCGATACCAATCGAAGCCGTGATGCCCAGCTCGCGGATCATCGGGATCGGGATCAGCACCAGCGTGATGAAGCCGACAAAGGCCGTCACCAGTGCCAGCGTGCCCGGAATGAACAGGCTGGAGAAGCTCTCGCGCGCCGCGCCCATCGAGTCACGCCCTTCGGCGACGGACTTGGCAATCGCATTGATCTGCTGCACGCCATGCGACACGCCGATCGCAAACACCAGGAAAGGCACCAGGATGGCCAGCGGGTCGAGGCCGTAACCCAGCAACGTCAGCGTGCCGAACTGCCAGGCCACCGACACCATCGAGCACACGATGGGCAGCAGCGTCAGCAGCAGCGAACGGCAGTACCAGTACACGGCCGCCACCGTCATCAACGTGGCCAGCGCAAAGAAGGCAGCGACGCCCTTGGCGCCGTCGGCGATGTCGCCGATCTGTTTGGCGAAGCCGACGATCTCGACCTCATGCTGTGGCGTTTCCAGCTTGCCGCGTATGTCCTTCTCCAGACGGCCTGCCAGGTCGAGGTAATCGAGCTTCTGGTGGGTAGAAGGATCTTCCTCGAGCAGGTCCGCGACCACCATCGCTGCGCTGCCGTCGTTGGCGACCAGGTTGCCCTGATAGCCGCCACGCACTGTGCGATCGCGAATCACCGATATCTTGTCGTCGTCCAGCGCCTCCGGCGTCACGTTGCCACCAATGACGTCTTCCGCCTGGAAGCCCTCTTCCGTCAATTCATAGACGCGCGTGTTCGGCGTCCACAGCGATTGCACCGAGCGGCGGTCAATGCCCGGCAGGTAGAGCACGGCTTCGGTGACTTCCTGCAGTTTTTTCAGCGAGGCCGGCGTCCAGATATTGCCGTCTGCCGCGCGCACCACCACCATGATGCGGTTCGAGCCGAACAGCTCGGCGCGGTATTTGAAGAAAGTGTCCGTGTACTCGTGACCGATTGGCAGCTGCTTGTCGAAGCCGGCCGTCATGTGCAGGCGCGAGGCCAGGCCGCCCATCACCAGCGTCAGCACGAACAGTGCCGACAGCGTTGCGACGCGATGCTTGAAGAAGAAATTCTCTAGTGATTTGACAATGCTGACGATACTGATCATCGATGATCCTGCTGTGAATCAGAGGGTATGTGCCAAAGACAGCGGGCACCGAAGGTGCCCGCTGGTTGGATCAGAAGCTGTGGTAAACAGCTACTGACGCGACGTCGCGGTCACGCATCAGGTTGAGGTTGCCGCCACCGAAGAAGGTGCTGTAGCCGACGGTGACTTTCCACTTGTTGTGGTAGTCGAAGACCAGTGCGCCCGCCAGTGCCTTGCGGCCTTCCACGAACGGGATCGTGTTCGGGCTGGTACCCATCACATCATGATAGAAGTCGATGATGGGCGACATTGTCCAACCGGAGTTGTAGATGTTCGCGTAGGTCAGGCCGAGCTCAGCCACATAGCCCCAGGAATTCTTGGTGGGCAGTGTGTAGTCGTTCAACAGGTAAGGCACGCTGCCGTCGAACTTCAGGCCCGGATAGCGAGTATAGGCAGCTTCGGCCATCACGTAGCCATCGGCTGCACCCAACGCGCGCGTCAGCGACGGCGGCAAGAAGCGGAATGCCGTCAGGTGCGCCTGGTACTTGGCCTCGTTGACGTAGCCGTTCACGAGCGTGCCCTGTGACACCGTCCACACGCTGTGGTTACCACTGAGCGGCACGGTCGGGTCGATGGCCACGCTGTCGCGCGGACGGTAAGACAACTCGGCGCCGATCGCCCACTCGCCGACCTTGGTGTTGGCGGAGAGCCCGAACAAGTCCTTGTCTTCGCCATACTGCTCGACCGCCATCAAATTGAGGGCATTGGAGGTAACGGAAGCGCTGGTCTTGAAACCGACAAACGGCAGTTTGTCGTGGTAACGAATGTAATAGGCGGCGTATTCGGTGTCGCCCTCGGGCTTCGCACGCAGCGACAAGCCGAACTGGCCGCCGTCCCGTGCATTGACCTTGCCTACCGGGACCAAACCACCGGCTGCCGTGATCGCCGAAATTGAGCGTCCCGGGTAGCGTGGGTCGTAGTCACCCGGTGTGCCCAAGCCCAGCGATGATGGAATGAAAGCGCCGCGAGCACCGCCGGCGCCGAGGAAGTCAGCGGTGGACCAGTAGGTGCCTGACGGATCGAGCTTGAAGCTGTTCCACATGAACTGGTAATAGGCTTCGGCTGACAAGCCTTTCGCCAGCGAGGTGTTCACCGACAGCATGGGCGCCGGGATGAAGATCTCTTTTAGCTGGGTGCCGGGGATGTGTGCTTTGCGGATGTCGAGCGCGTTGATGGAATTCACGCCGCCCATGATGAAAATGTCTTCACCCCAGTTGATCACCTGGTTGCCCAGCTTGATCTTGGCGGAGTTGTCGGCCCATTTGACGTCTTTCGACACCCACAGGTCGAGCAGCGCGATGTTCTTCTGCATCGCATCTTTGGCACTGTCGTCCAGCGGCGTGCGGAAGGTATTGTTGGCGGCGAAATCCGACGACCAGGTGAAACGGCCCAGCATCGCCCAGTTGCCGCGATCGACGAGCGACATTTCATGGGTACCTTTCAGCACCGCCGACACGATGTCACCCTTCTTGTAATTCAGGTTGCCGTCGTCGATGTTGGTGTAGTTGAAGTCAGGGTTGGCTGTCGCCCCCTGGCCTGCGCCGTTGACCAGCGTCCCCAGGTCACCGGTGGTCGCCACGCTGCCGCCGTTGTCGTTGCCGATCATGCTTGCATTCGGCGACTTCATCCGGCGCTGCAAGCCGAATGAAATCGTCGAGTCGAATGAACCCACTGCCCCGTTTTCAAGATCGAACTTGAACGCATGCGCCGGCAGGCTGAAAGCTGCGCCGATGGCCGCGATCGACAAGGCGAGCGCGGTCGGTCGAATGGTTTTTTTCATGTTTGCCCCTTTTATAGTTATCGTTCGACTTGATTAACGCTCGCCCATCCGGCGCAGTTCATCAGGTTCGAAACGTTTCGGGTCAATACGGCCTTCGGAACCGGCCAGCCAGTCGGTCGGCTTGGCTTCCTGCGTCGAGTTCTCGGCCATGTAGCGGTTCACCGTCAGGTCCCACGACATGAATTCCTGGCTCACGCAGGCACCCAGCTCGACGGCCGGATAGATCGACGACTCCATCACGCGCCACAGCTTGCCTTGTGCATCGTACTGGTCGGCTGCGAGGATCATCCAGGTGTCTTCATCGAGATAGAACACGCGCTTGGCAAACATGTGGCGCATGCCCTGCTTGACCGTCGCCTCGACTTTCCAGACACGGTGCAGTTCATAGCGCATCAGGTCGCGGTTCGGATAGAGGCCGCCGTAGACGTCCTTGACCGGACGCTTGGCGACGAATTTGAAGCTGTTGTACGGCACATAGAGTTCCTGCTTGCCGATCAGCTTCCAGTCATAGCGGTCGAGCGCGCCGGCGAACATCGGGTACTGGTCCGCGGTCTCGAGGTTTTCATAGCCCGGAATCGGGTTGTCGTATTCAAATGCCGGCAGGCGGCGCACGCGGCGCTGGCCCGGGAAGTACATCCATGCATCATTGCCCTTGGCAACGAAATAGTGCGCGAGGATCACTTCGCCGTTACGCGACGCCGGGGCGGTCGCCAGGTTCAGGATTTTCTGCTGCGCGCCACCGACTTCTTCCGGTGCCTTCACTTTGGCCGACGCCATCGGCATCAGCACCCACTGGTCCTGCGCGAGGCCGTAGAAGCTGCCATCCGGGTTGATGAAGTTGGTCTGGTAGTACTCGATGCGGCCTTCACCCTGCCAGCGCAATTTGTGGTTCCAGACCGCTTCCGCACCGGTCTTCGGGATCGGGAACGGGAAGCCGCCGCCCACAGCGACCGAAAGAGCGTCCTTGCCGTCCGCACTCAGCTTGGCTTGGGTCGCATTGGTCTTGGTCTGGTTGTAGACCGAATCCGGATAGCCGCAGCTGCGATGCGTCGGGTAGACATCCATGCGGTAGCCCTTGCGGGTCTTTAGCAGCTCGAGCTGGCCGGCGGAGAGCTTGTCTTTGTATTTGTCGATGCTGCTGGCATCGATGGAGAACACGGGTTTGTCGGCCGCAAACGGATCGACGCGCGCTTCGGACAGCTTGTGCTTGCCCTTCGGAGTGCCACCCTCCCATTTCGGGATGGTGCCGTCCTTGTTGCCGGCACGTTCTGCGCCGACCGGCGTCAGGTCTTTCGTCAGCTGCGCAGCATCCTGCTCATTGACTGCAGCCCAGGCCGCAGCCTGCATGCCGATGAGGCCGGCCAGCAGCCATTTCATTTGTCCACCCTTGCGATCCGACTTGTGCTTCATTCCATCCCCCTGTTGATTGCCCTGCTTTTTTGCCACTTGTTGATTCAGTGTTAATTCAATTGACGCTGATGCCTATGTCGTTCAGCTGCTTGATGATCGCGGCCCGTGCGGCCGGCACATCCGTCAGCGGGTTGGCGCGGAGCCTGCCCACCTCATCCCGCGTATAAGGCGGCGTGCCCGGCGGCGTCTCGGCCGCGCTGAATGCCTTCAACATCCAGTTGGCCAGATCCGCCACTTCGGCATCGCTGAGGTGCGAATGCGACGTGCCCGGCACCTGTATCAGGAACTCCCGGCCGTTGGGCACCTTGAAGAAATGCCCAATCGAGCCGCGCAGGGTCGGGATCCGATTGACCGGGCTTCCCGATCCGTCTGGCCCATGGCAACCTGAGCACACCAGCATGTAGTTGTATTGCGGTGACCCGGCAACGGCTGTCTGCAGCCCAGCCGCAAACAACATGATCGCGATGATGAAAGCCCTGAGCACCATGCTTGCCGTCTGCCCTTCGTTTATCGCGGCAACTTGCCGCGAGCCTTGTGGTTGTCACCGGGACTGCCGCCGCCGGAGCGCACGCCTGCCACATATGCGGTCGTCAGCCAGCCGGTGTCGGCGACGCCCTCGATGTCGCGCAACAGGTGGCCAAGGACATCGGCGGCCTCGTCATCCGTCAGCATCGGGCCGAAGGCCTTCATCACCGACTGATAGCGGACGCCGTCGACCTCGATCGGGCCGGACAGGCCATGCAGTACCACGCTGACGAGATAACGCTTGCCCGCGTCGCTGCCCGCCGCCTTCCCGATATTGCCGGCCAGCGGAGGCGCCAGGCCAGGCGCACCGACGGCGCCGGGTTGGTGACAGGCGACGCAGTGCTTGCCGTACACGGCTGCGCCGTCAGCCAGCGCCGTGAGCGGCAACGCGAGTGCAAAGACCAGACCCAGTGCGCGCATCGATCAACCCTTGTCGCCGATGCCAACGATCGCGGCAACGGTGCAGTGGTAGGTGTTGCTGTTGTTGGCCATGCACCAGTTGATGTCGTTGTGCGTGCCAAGGCGGTAGCCCGGGCGCTCGCGCTCGTTCTTGTTGCAGAAGCACTGGCCGCACATGGTCGCGCCACAGCAGTCGTTGTAGCTGATCAGGTAGTCGCGGCCATCGGCCGGGTTGCGGCAAGTACCGACCCAAGTCACCTTCGACACCTCGGTGCCCGGCGGGCACGAGGAAATGCTGCCACCGCAGCAGGTGCAGAGGAAGCCGTCCAGCGCGCAGTAGCGCCAGTAGTCGCAGCTGGTGTCGTCCTGCGAAGGCTTGGTCGCGGCGTGCGCGTTCGAACCGATGCGGTCGAACGGCAGTACCGGCAACATGAACGCAGTGCCGACCATCAGGCTGCCAATACGTGCCAGCGCGCTGCGGCGCGATACCGATTGCGCCGCCTGGCGCGTCTTCTTCTCGAAAAAGTCATCAAACCATTTCACGTGCAGACTCCTTCCTTTGATGTTCCGTTAATTCGCCACTCAGGCGCGTTGATCGATGAATTCCTGAATGGAGGCCACGCCCTGCTCTTTGGCAGTGAAGAGGCTCTCCAGCTGTTCGCGCGAATTGACCAGGCCCTTGCCGCGGATGACGCCGTTCTCGTCGATCAGCACCGCATACGGCAGCTTGGAAATCCGGTAGGTCATGCCCAGCTCGGTGGACAGCACATAGGGGAATTCCTTCAGGTCGGCCTTGGCATAGAACTCGGCGTGTTGCGGCAGGTCGCCATCGCTGGCCAGCGCAACGTCGAGCCAGTTGCCCTCCGTGCCGCGGATGGACTTCAGCACCGGCAGCAGCTTCTTGCAGACCGGGCAGGTCGGCGACAGGAAAAACAGCAGCTGGCCGCGACCGCGCGCGCCGCCGATGTTCAGCTTGCCGCCACCAATGGTGTCGAGCGCAAAGGTCGGCGCGTTCTCGCCAACCTTCGGACCCTGGTCCAGCATCAGCGCGCCCATCGGCGCGACGCGCTCATACAGCACGCCGATCTGGCGCGTCAGTGCCCAGACCACCAGCACCAGGGCGAGGACGACGATCCACAGAAAAATATTCGAAATCATCAAGGCGTCATTCATTGTGTTTCCTTTGCTTGCCTTTAGTGGCGATGGGAGTGGCGGTGAGCGATTTGAAAAGGTGCGTTGGACATCAACTGGTTCACGGCCACATACAGGCCGACGAGTGCGAGCACACCGCCAACCAGCGTCACGTAATCACCGATGAACAAGGCGCGACCGGCGCCTTGCTGTGCCGCCGGTACGGTCAGCAGCAGGAGCACGCCATTGCGTGCCACCAGCGCCCACGAGATCGGCTGGCTCGACATGCCGCCGCAGCCGCAGTCGATGGCACGCTGGCCGCGCCACAGATTGATGGCGACGGCGGCCGTCACCATCAGCAGCAGGACCGCTGCCACCGCGCCGCCCATGTCGCAGGTCTGCGGGAACAGCAGTGCGACGCCGGCAAACAGTTCGAACAATGGCAGCAAGCGTGCGACCGGCGCGGCGAGACCTTCGGGCAGCACTTGGTAGTTTTCGATCGCGGCGGCGAACACCACCGGATCGCGCAGCTTTTGCCAGCCGCCGACCAGGAAGATGACCGATAGCGTCGCCGCAAACACGCGGGCCACGACAGGATCGGACAGGAACAGGGAGAGGATGTCCATCACTGGATTTCCAGCTGCGACGGCGTATCGCCCAGGCCCATGCGCTCGGCCGCTTTCTTCAGCTTGCGGGTGCCCGAGAAGCGGATGACGGCCGCATGCTCGGCGTCATAGGCATAGACCTGCGGGTCCTTGCCGTGGCTGACGGCCAGTCCGGTCACGGCCGGCGTCTTGTTGCGGGCGACCCGCTTGCCGGTGGCGACGTCAAAGGCCCAGATCTCGTGGATCGGATCCTTGTGGCTGCCTTCCTTGCCCTTCGGGTGCAGGCCGGCGTACAGGGTGCCACTGTTCGTGTCGAGCGCGATCGGCTGGAAACCCGACGGGCGCCAGCCCTGCTTCTTGTCGGCAGCCGTCAGCATCGACCACTGCTGGCTGACCGTCGCCACTTCTCCGCCCACGTTCAGCGCAACCACGTTGCCCTGGAAGGAAGGGAAGTAGTAAGTATCGCCATCCTGTGCCGGCGCGACGAACAGCGCGTCACCATCCGGATCGAAGAATTTCGGCGTGCGTTTCTTGCCGATGGGCTTGCCCTGCTCGTCCAGCGAGACCGTCAGCATCGTGCCGTCGCCGCACAGTGCGGAGAAGCGGTTGGCCGACTTGGCCGGGTACACGCCATAGCAGCCCGGCGTTGCGATTTCCGCAACCATGGTGCCCAACGCGCGATCGACCACGCTGACCGAAGTCGCCGGTGTCGCGTTCTGGACGATGATGAAGCGGCCATCAGCCGAGGTGCGCATCGTTGCCAGATACGGCAGTGCCTGCGCGTGGATGGCCGGATACGGGATCTCCTGCTTCAGCTCCAGCGTGTTGCCGTCATAGACCAGAATCCATTCGCTGCGATCGCCGCGATTGAGCTTGGAGAAATAAGTCGTCGCGACATAGATCTCGGAGCGGTCCGGCGACAGCGTGGTCTGGGCAAAGGCCCCGGTCGACACCATGCCCTCGATCTTCATCGTGCTGCCGTCGATGACCAGCATGCGACCGTCAGGCAGGTGGGGCAGGACGAGGTCGGTCAGGTAGAGCCGGTGCGGATGCGCCGGCGGCAGCTTGGCCACCGTCACCGTATCGAGCGCCAGTTGCGCATGGGCCTGGGTCGCGGTCGCGGCCGCAGTAATCAGCAGTGCAGCGCACCATTTCGTCTTTCTCGTCACCATTCGCCTCCTTTAAGACTGAACACCTGTATCCATTCGTTATTGCCGCGATGAACACAGGCTTTGGATGACAAGATGGTGACGGAATGGCTCAATCAGGGGTATCCGAAATCGGAATCAAAGCCGGGCCGGGGTTAATTCGAATATCCGAAATCGGAAATATTCCATTAATCACGTAATTCAGTTGCTTGCTGTGGGGGGTTTTTGGCATTATGGAGCGACAGATCTTCAGAGCAACATCAGGCCGGGATTCACAACCCTTCTAGAGTGCACCACGATGGATCAAGCGCTTATCGCGGCGCAGCAAAGCGCCGCAATCAGCTATGCCGATCCGGTGTCGAATGACACCGCGTACCGCTATGCGCGGCTGGAAACGCGCGACTCGGAAGAGCATGCCGAATCGTTAACCGACTGGGACCAGACCTACAGCCAGGTGAGTGCCGGGAGCTTCCAGGGCGAAGTGGTGGACATAGGCTTCCTTGGCCTGCAAGTCTTTCGCGAGACCACCAATCAGGTCGTGCACCAGCAAGGCAGCCCGACGGCGGATTGCCATGTGATTGGCGTGCCACTGGCGATGAGCGGGCCCGGACTCTTTTCGCGCCAGCAGTTCGGCGCGGACCATGTAGTCACCTGTTCGGGCAGCGAATCCTTCAGCATGACCACGCCCGAGCACTTCGACGTGCTCGCCGTGACTGTTCCTCGCGTCCGGCTGGACAAGCTGCTCGCACTGGAATCCGTAGACACGAAGATCATCGACCAGCCGCGCGTGCTCAAGCCTTCGCAGGAGTGCATGACGACGCTGAAGAATTGCCTCAGCTCCCTGCTCGATCCGCAGGAATTCGACGGCGCCCTGCTGCGCAACCACCAGATACAAAGGATCATGGCGTCGGCGGTAATGAGTTCGGTCGTATCGACGATGCTGTCGGCGCGGCCGGCAGAAGATCCAAACCGCTCGTTCAAGGCGCGCAGCCACATGGTCAAGGGCATCGTCGACTGGGTGATGTCGCGACCGGAAGACCCGCCAACCATCGAAGAGATCTGCCTGCAATTCAACATCAGCCGGCGGCTGCTGAATTACAGCTTCCTCGAAGTGCTGGGGACGAACCCGCTGAATTACCTGCGCAGCATGCGCCTGAACGGCGTGCGGCGTGAATTGCGCAAGGGTGATACGTCGGTCGTCGTGCGCGATGTCGCTGCACGCTGGGGCTACTGGCACTTGCCGCGCTTCTCAAACGAATACCGCAAGCTGTTTGGCGAACTGCCTTCGGAAACCTTGCGCCATTCCGCGCGGCTGGTGGTCTGACTCGCCTGCGCAGCCAGTCAGGCGACGACGCTGGGTCCCGGCATTCGCCGGGACAACCGTTCAGAGGCTATCGGCTTTCAAACGTCATCCCGGCGAATGCCGGAAACCAGCGCCTGTTCGTCGCTTACAGGTCAGCCAGATTCTGATGAATGAGCTTGAGCGTGTCCGTCATCTTCTTCAGCTCTTCACGCCCGAGATTCTGGTAGGCCCGCATATAGATCTTGTGCGTACCCTGGTGGATGGCCTGCAGCAGGTCGCCGCCCTTCTCCGTCATCTCCACATTGGTAATGCGCGCATCGGATTCATTGACGCTGGTTTCGACCAGTCCTTCGTCGCGCATGCGCTGGACGATGCGTGTCGTTGTCGACAGTTTGGTGATGCTGTGGTCGGCCAGCTCGGACACGCTGACTTTGCCGAACAAGCCCAGCATCATCAGCACGCGCCGCGTCGGCAGGTCCGTGCCCAGCCGCTTCAGCACCCGCCCGATTTCCCCTTCGTAGATCGCATAAGTCTGGGCGAGCCAGAAGAAAGGGAATTCTTCGATCCGGAAGTTCTTGCTATCGGGTAGCAAGTGGCTGAGCTTCTTATCTGGCATGGAGGGGCGGGAGGGTGCAGGAATGGCTGACATTCTACCCTTCCCGCAGTACCGGCAAATTCAGGCGGCCTCAGGCATTCGCTTGCACGGTTCGTGCAATGCCCGTGTCGGCAGCCGGCATGCCCACGCCATGGTATTGCCGGTCGAAATAGACCAGCCCGGCACCGGCATCACCGTGCAGGACCTGTACGACTTCGCACAGGAAGACGCTGTGGGAACCGGCCTCATGCATGTTCACGATACGGCAATCGAAGTTGACCAGCGCATCCGTCACCAGCGGGCTGCCGGTCGACAAGCACGACCAGCGTATGCGCTTGAATCGCTCATCCATCGTTACGCTGCGGTTCGCGAACAGGCTAGACACTTCCTGCTGGTCCGCAGCCAGCACATTCACGCACAGCTGCCCGTTGCTCACAAAAATCGGATGGGCATGCGAATTGCGGTTCATGCAGACCAGTAGCGTCGGCGGCTGGTCGGTCACGCTGCAGACCGCCGTCGCCGTGATGCCCGCCATGCCGGCTTCGCCGTCAGTGGTCACCACATTGACCGCCCCTGCCAGACGGGCCATCCCGTTCCTGAATTGATTGATGTCTGCCATCACGCCGCTCCGTCGAAAGTGTTCAGAGATCCAGCACCAGCGTGTCGGATTTCGAACGTGAACAGCACAACAGGATCTGGTCGTTATCCGCCTTCTCGTCGTCGGTCAGATAGACATCGCGGTGATCGGGAATGCCCTCGACCACATCGCACAGGCAGGTACCGCAGACACCCTGCTCGCACGAGACGGTGATCTTGATGCCAACGCCCGCCAGCGCATCGACGATGCTTTGCCCGTCCTGTACGCGCACCCGCTGCCCGCTCTTGCGAGCCACCACGTCGAAGGCCTGGCCGCCGGTTTCGGTCTTGATCTGGAAATATTCCTTGTGGATCTGGCTGGCCGGCAGGCCAAGGCTGCCCGCTTCGCCAATCACGCTGTCCATGAAACCCGCCGGTCCGCATACATAAAGGTGGCTGCCGGTTGCCGCGGCCTTGATCACGGAGGACAGGTCGAGTCGCTGGGCCGCGCCTTCGTCATCGAAGTGCAGGTAGACCCGCGCTGCAAAGGCACTGGCAGCCAGCTCGTCGAGGAAGGCCGCCGACGCGCGGCTGCGCGCACAATAGTGAAGCTCGAAGGATTTGCCCGCCGCATGCAGCTGGTGCGCCATCGCGATCATCGGCGTAATGCCGATGCCGCCACCGGCGAGGATGGAGTGCGGCGCTGCCATCTCCAACGGGAAGTGATTCCTCGGCACGCCGATGGTGACTTCGGTGCCTTCATGCAGATGCTCATGCACCGACACCGAACCGCCACGGGAATTCGGGTCCTTCAGGATGCCCAGCCGGTAGTAGCTGCGCTCGCCCGGATCGCCAGCCAGCGAGTATTGGCGGACCAGCCCGTCGGCCAGGTGTACGTCGACGTGGGCGCCCGCCGAAAACGACGGCAAGCACGTGCCGTCCGTCACCGACAGGTCCAGCACCACCACGCCCTGCCCTTGCTCTTCGCGGCGGGTGACCTTTACACGGATCGTCTCTTCACTCATGTCAGTTGATCTTCGTTGTCATTGCATCGTCATCAGCGCATGTAGATGCCGCCGTTGATGTCCCAGGTAGCGCCGGTCGCGAAGTCAGCATCCGGCGAAGCCAGCTGCAGGGCCAGGTCTGCAACGAAGGACGGATTGCCCAGCTTGCGGACCGGGATGTTTTCAATGAGCTTTTCCAGCTTGTCCGGCGGGACCAGTGCGCGCACCGACGGCAAGTCCAGCGGCCCCGGGGCGATCGCATTGACGGTGACATTCGCAGCGGCCAGCTCGCGCGCAAAGATCTTCGTCAGCGTCAGGATCGCGCCTTTCGAGCTCGCGTAATGCGCGCCGGTGGCGGTGCCGCCGTTCTGTCCGGCCAGCGAGGCCAGGTTCACGATGCGGCCATAGCCGGCTTGCGCCATGTATGCGCCAAACACCTGGCAGCTGAGGAAAGTGCCACGCTGGTTGATGGCGATGACTTCGTCGTATTCCTCGGGCGTGATCTTCATCAATGGCGTGGCTTGCGTCATCGCGGCATTGTTGACGACCACGTGCAAAGCCCCCCAGTGCGCGACCACGGCCGACAGTGCCGCGTCGAAGTCAGCCTTCAGTTTTACGTCGAGCTTGAGCGCCAGCAGCCGATCGCCCCCGCCCAGTGCGTCGACGGCTGCTTGTGCCGTGACCAGGCTGCGGTCGGACAGCACAACCCGATAGCCCGCCTGATGGAAATGCGCGGCTATGATCTGCCCGAGACCCTGCGCCGCGCCTGTAACCAGTACCACCTGCGCCATGGATGATCCTTACAGGATGTAGCCGATGCCCTGCAGGGTATCGGTGGAGTTGATCAGCCGGATGATCTTGCGGCGAATCTTGAAACTGTCGCCGCTGGCCACCAGCTCGTAGGTCACGTCGGCGGTGTACTGTCGCAGCATGTCTTGCCGGAATTCGCGCAGCTCTTGCGCGCAACGCACGACCGCGCACGCGCTGTCGCCACCGACGATACGGAAGCGCGACACCAGCCGTATGGTGCGGGGTGTCGGCATCGTGGAAACGGACTCACCGCTCAGCAGGCGCCTGACGCGCTTCTCGCGCATGCCGGCATCGTCGTACGCATAGTTCAGCGTGTTTTCAAAATCCGTCTCGTTCGGGTCGATCGGCACGATGTACAGGCCATCGTCGGCCCACGAAGACAGCCAGTCGGCATAGTCCGCATGATCCAGCTGGTCGGCTTCCTGCCAGATGAAGGCCGCCGCCCGGTTCAACAATTCGTAATTCATGTGCATCGCTCCTCGTCAGGCGGTCATCATTTTTTTCCACTGCTGATAAGCAGCGCGCATGCCGGTTTCGGCACTGACGTCACTCTTCCTGCCGTCCGGCGTCGCCTGCTCGCCGGCGAGCCCGCGATTGAGCATGATCCACAGGTCTTTGCCCGCCTGCACGCCTCGCTGAACGCGCACCCAGGCCTCGGCATCGTCCGGCGTGCCAAAGCCCATCGGGCCCTGGAAATGCTCGTGCATGCGCAGGCGCGCCTGGTTGGCTGCCTTCGGGCCGCCATCCATCGTAATAACGGCATGGTGGATCTCGGTTTCTTCCACCGACACCGGGCGCAGCACCCGGAAGAAAGCCATCGAGCAGGCGATGTTGGGGAAAAGGTTCAGGTTGAAGCCCGAGCCGCCGACGGCACGCACGATGCGGCGGACCTTGTCCTCGTCATGCCCTTCGGCGCGCAGTTCCTCTGCCAGCTGCTCGAATTTTTGCGGAATCGGCGCCTCGAGATTTTCCTCGAGGTCGACCAGCGACGGGATCATCACCATCACGCTGTGGCCATTGCCCAGGTCTTCGACATAGCCCGGCCCTTCGACGAAGTCGAGCATGTCGACGGTCTGCTGGTCGACCGACGACAGGAAGGACTTGTGCACCAGCGGGAAGTGATAGGCATCGGTGGTGTTTTCGAGCTGGATCTTCCAGTTCCCGGGGAAGCGGAAACGATGCTCCGCCTGCACTTTGATCGGATAGCCGGCGCCCTGCTTCATGAACAGGTCCATCCATTTCTTCGCCGGGCCAAGGTAGTCGGCCAGCGGTTCGATATCCTGCTTGAAGGTGGCGAACACCATGCCCGCATATTCTTCAACCCGCAGGCTGACCAGGCCGAGGTCGGGCTTGTCCAGCATGTCGGCATAGCTCTCCGGATGCGGCACGCCGCGCAAGGCGCCGTCATGCGAGTAGCTCCAGCCGTGATAAGGACAGACGAAGCTGTTGGCCTTGCCCTTCTTGCCTTCGCAGACCGTGGCGCCGCGATGGCGGCAGCGGTTCAACAGCACATGGATTTTCTGCTTGCGATCGCGAACGACAATCACCGGCTGCTTGCCGACAAAGGTGTTCTTGTAACTGCCGGTTTCAGGCACTTCGCTGACATGCGCGACCCAAACCCAGGTGTTCGAGAAAATCTTGTCCATCTCGGCATCAAAGATCACCGGGTCGGTATACAGCGAGGTATGGACGCGATCGTCCTTCACCAGGTCGCCGAGGGGCCGGTGGAATTGCATCTCGATGTGTTGGGTCATCAGAATGTCCTTGATAATTTTTCAGAAACCAAAGGGCTGCGCGCGCGCGAGCTCAGGCGTCATCGGGTACCGGCATTAACGCATCTGCCGTCCACGACGACACCGGCCGTCCGAACAGGCTGCGCGTACGGAAATGGTCAATCTTCCAGTGGCCGTCCTGCTGCCGGAAATCGACCACCAGCTGTGCCGCGCCCAGATGAGACGCGCCATTCGCGAAAGTCGACGCCTGCAGCAACATCCAGCGGCCGGTGGCGCTCGTCGTCGAGGCGACCTCGATCAGCTCGCTGGTGAGGAAGTGCGCATTCATCGCGAAATGGGCGGGCTCGACCATGTACTTCGCAAACATCGCCCTGATCGCATCCCGTCCCTGCAGGCGGCCAAAGGTCCTGGCATATTTTTCACCGATGCCTTCCCAGATGGCCTCGTCGGTAAACAGGCCGGCCAGCTCGTCAAGCGGCGATGCAGGCCCCAGCTCGTCGCAGATCGCCATATAGCGCTGCATGCACTGACGCACGCCGTGCTCGCTCTCGAAGCGCTGCAAGCGCCCCGACAGCTGCTCGACACCCATCGGTCCTGCCTGGCGATCGTCACTCATGCGCTGACCGTGGCTCAGGCCGGGAATACCAGTTCACGGCCGATGCGGGACTCGACACGGCAGTATTTCCACAGCTTGTAGGTGCCATCGCCGACCGGCGTCACGCGGAACAGGTTGCAGGCGGCCGTCACCGTTTCAATGTCCGGCACATCGGCCAGCACATAGGTGGTCCACGGCCAGTTGGTCGACGGGCCGACCATGATCTGGTCGTCATCGAGATTGCCCAGCACGCGCACGCCCGGCAGTTCGCCGATGCCGCGCATCATTGCGCTGAAGGCGACCCACACATCCTTCATTTCCTGCGCGGTCGCATCCATGAAATTCTGGTTCACGCCGATGCAGAAAAGGACGCGCAGGGGTTTTTTATCGCTCATGACTCGCTCCGTGGACTAAGGTGGTTAATGGGCAAACGTGATCAAAGGTAGCCCGGCAAGGGCTTGTGGCCAAACAGCATGGCGCCGGCATTCTGGTACGTGATGTCGCCCATGAAGGCATGCTGGGTGACGACTTGCGCATCGCGCAGCTGGGAAGCCAGCGGGCTGGCTTCATACACGCCGGTGCCGCCTGACAGCATCTGGGCGCGGCGCGCGACCTCGGCGCTGACCCGCGCCGCATGGGTGGTCGACAGGCGCAGCATGCTGACCTGATCGTCCGGAGGCTGGCGGCCGGCCAGCAGTTCCTGCCAGACGTCGTCGATCGCCTGGTAGAACCATGCGCGTGCCGAGCGCAGCTCCGCTTCGATTTTTGCGACTTCCAGTTGCGCATAGACGCGCTCGCCGAGATTGGGTGCGCCCGTGATCGACTTCCTGCCGGCTGCCATGCCCAGCACTTCATTGATCGCGGCGCGCGCGACGCCAAGGCCGACCACGGTCAGCACCTGCGCGGCGAAGGACAGCGTCGGATAGCGATATAGCGGCGTGGCCAGCGACGAAGCACCGCCGCGCACGAAAGTCCACTCTTCCGGCACCACGACGTCCTTGACGACGATGTCGTGGCTGCCCGTGCCCAGCAGGCCCATCACGTCCCAGTTGTCTTCGATTTTCACGCTGGACCTCGGCATCACGGCCATGCGCGGCAAACCGGTCGCATCGGCCGTCTTGGGCAAGATGCCCGCACCGATCACTTCGGCGCCCATGCAGCCGCTGCTCCATGACCAGCGGCCATTGACCTTGAATCCGCCATCGACCGTCTCGGCCGGCTGCGGCGGGAAAATGCCGCCGGCGAACACGACATCGGGGCCATTCGCATACAGTTTTTCCAGCGTCGGCACAGGCAAGGCGGCCAGGTAGATGGCACCGACGCCGAAGCTCGCGACCCATCCGGCCGAACCATCGGCCTGGGAGATCGTTTCGATCAGCTGGCAGAACTCGGCCGGTGATTTTTCATCGCCGCCGAATTGTCGGGCGACCAGCGCGCGGTACACGCCCAACTGCTTGAAGCGGTCGATGATGTCTTGCGAGATATGCCGCTGCTGCTCGAACTCGCGGCGGCGTGCGCGAATATCCGCCAGCAGGCTTTCCATGGCACCGCTCACAGGCTCTACAGTTTTCAGCATGATTTGACCTCCGTGTTGCATTCGAATGTGCTTGAGGGATGCTTGATGGTCGATGCGACATGCATCGCGACGGCGCACAGCAATTCGTCTTGTCCGTGCGCAGCGACGAGCTGCAAGGCCACCGGGAAACCGAGGTTCGTCGGGATCGGCAGCGAGATGGCCGGATGTCCCGACAGATTGAAAGGCCGTACCAGTGAAGTCATGCTGACCAGTTTTGTGGTGTCGCTCGCTTCTTCCAGCAAGGGCGGCGCATCGGCCATCGTCGGCAGCGCCAAAATGGGATGCTGCGCGAGCAGCCCATCCACTTCCCGGGTGAATGCCTGCCGTACTGCTTCGGCCTGTGTCACTTCTTCGGATCCGACCCTGGCGGCCAGCCGCAGGCGCGAAGCCACATCGGCGCCGACCAGTCCGGTGTCGAGCAAGGAGCCCCAGGCCTGCGTGGATTCGGCATTGATGATGGTCAGGCCCGCCCGATAGGCTTCATCGAGAAGATCCAGCCTTGCGTCGGATACCGGCAGGCCGCTGGCGCTCACCACAGCCGACACGGCGCGTTCGATATCCTTGCGTGCGCTGACCTGAAGCAGGCTGATCGACACGCCGTCGATAGCGGGCAGCGCACCGAATCCGGGATCGATCGCGCGCAGGCAATCGACCAGCTGACGCATGTCCAGTGCGAACACGCCAACGCAATCGAGTGACGTGGATGACGGCAGGACACCTTCACGGCTGATGCGGTCGAACGTGGGCTTGAGGCCAATGATCTCGCAACAGGCTGCCGGCACGCGGACCGAGCCGCCGGTATCGGTGCCGAGCGCAACGTCTGCCAGCCCGTCGGCGACGGCTACCGCCGAGCCGCTGGAAGAGCCGCCCGGGACATGATTCGGGAAACGGGGATTGACCGGCGTGCCGGCCCAGGGGTTGATGCCGGTGGTGCCGAATGCGAGTTCGTGCATCGTCGTCTTGCCGACGATGCGGTATCCGGCCTTGATCAGTCGCTCAACGACCATGGCATGACTGGTGGCCGGTGCGGCGCTCGCCAGTGCACGGCTGCCAGCCCGCGTCGGCAAGCCCGCCATATCGATAGTGTCCTTGATGGCCACCCGTGGCCCGTGTCCACCGATGTCCGTCCTGGTGACGAATACCGTCATCCTCTCGCTCCGTGATTCGGTGGCCCTTGCGATTTTCGGCGCCGGCAGGCCACCGGCTTATTTGATCTTTGCCCGCAGCGTAGAGGGGTTTGATTTCAATGTCAATTGATTTATCGCGTGATTTTGGAAGTATTATTCCGACAATTCATCAACCACCTTACGGCCCCTTGGCTGCCGCCCGCACCATGAAAAAAGCCGCCCGCAGGCGGCTTTTTAAGGAACGTAAACGTCAGCCTTCCCCGCGCGCCGGAGCGATGTGGTTCCGGATCATCACCAAGCCGATGACGGTCACGACCATCGATCCGCCGAGCAGGTTCAGGTACGCAGTCGCGCCCCCCGCCGTGATCATGGCCGCGCCAACGAAGGAGCTCAGGATGGCGCCGCAACGCCCGAACGCGAGCGCCCCCGCCGTGCCGGTCGCACGGATCGACGTCGGGTACATGTGCGACGACAGCGTGTACAACGCGCACTGCAGGGCTGCGATGAACAAGCCATGCACGCCCAGGCCCAGCAGGAAGGTCTGGGTATCGGCGGTGACGTTGACAGCACGCAGGGCAAACGCCGTCGCGGCTGACATCGCAGCCCAAATGATCATGGGCCAGCGCGAACCGAACTTCGCCATCGCCAGTGCGCACAGCACGGCGCCGATCACGCCGCCGAAGTTGTAGGCGGTCAGGCCCATGCCAGCCAGCGCGGGCGACACGCCCTCGGTGGTCAGCATGGTCGGCAGCCAGCTGAAGGCACTGTAAATCGACAGCAGGGTCATGAAGAAGCAGATCCACAGCCAGATGGTGTCGCGCGAACGGCCGTCCTTGAACAGTTCGCCCAGGCTGCCGCGCTTGGTTTCGACGACGCCATCGGTGAAGGCCAGCACGTTGGACACGTCGTGCGCGAGCTTGGTCATCAGCGCGCGCAGTTCTTCCCAGCGCTTTTCATGGCGCGCCAGGTATTTCGGAGATTCGCGCAGGGTCGCGACCAGGAACAGGCCGTAGACAATGGGCATCGCGCCGCCAATGGTGAAGAAAGCGCGCCAGCCGTGCTCGGGCAGGACCATGCCGGCGACCAGGCCGGCCAGCATGCCACCCAGCGGATAGCTGACGATGGCCGTGGTGACGGCCACGGTGCGCAGGCGGTGCGGGGTGAATTCGGCGATCATGGTGGTGGCAGCAGGCAGTGCTGCGCCAATGCCAAGACCGGCGAAGAAGCGGATGATTGCAATCGTATTGAGATCCGGGGCCTGCCCGATCAACATCGTCGCGCCGCCGAACAGGAAGAGGCTGAACACCAGAACGGGCTTGCGGCCGATCTTGTCGGCAATCACGCCCGCCGTCAGGCTGCCGATCGCCATGCCCAGCAGGCCGCTGGCCACCGTCATCGAGAATGCGGCGCGCGTGACGCCCCACTCTTTCATGATCGACGGGATCGCATAACCGATCATTTGTCCGTCGAAACCGTCCAGCACCAGGGCTAGCGCGGTGATGACGAAGGTCAGTTTTTGTAGCGGGGTGAATTGTCCTTCGTCGATAGCATGCATCACATCATAGGTCGATGCGGACGCTGCTGCTGTTGCAACCGTCATGTGTTCTCCTCCGGCCGATTCGTCGATCGGCTTTGATTCGTTTTTTTATTTGTTTCTGATATGGCTGCGGTCAGCGCCATCGTTTCCGATGGATCTGCCTTCGCCTTCATTTGCCCGCAGGGCGAATGGCAAAGCCTGCGAAGCGGGAACAGTATCACACAGATTATTGATAAATTAATCCGTGATTCAGCGACATGCGGGCAATAAGTTCAGCGAAATTTAGCCGAAAAAGGAAAAATATCTGCGAACGCTCGCAAATCGCACGAATGCCAATAAGACAAGGCCGCGCCCTGCGATCGAATGGATGCAATTTGACGGGCGAAAAAAAACGCGCCGGAAAGCGCGTCTTTACCTGCTACTACCTCCCGGCGTTCGCACTCTTCTATTTTTTCCCTGCCAATTCGTCGTCTTTCCAAATACCTTCAAGCTCAACGCTACCGTCGGGCAGATACTGAACGCCACGCCCGTTACGCTTGTCATTTGCAAATTTTCCGACGAACTTTGCGCCGTTCGTCGACAGCAGAACACCCTCACCGTCTTTTCTGCTGTTCTTGAACGACCCTTTATACGAGCTGCCGTCCGCGAAAACTTGCTCGCCCTGTCCTTGCAGCTCGCCATTCACGAAGTCACCACGATAAATCTCACCGCTTTCCAGTTTGGCCTCGCCCTTGCCGTTGGGGACGCCTTTATCCAGCCTGCCGATGTAGGTATCACCATTCGGCATCAGCAACCTGCCGCCATAGCTGTACTGCCCGTTCTTGAAGCCACCTTCGTACAAGATGCCGTCACTGGACTTGTGAACACCAAAGCATTCATTCCATGCTTTGGCATCGGTTCCCTCGCATTTCGGCAACGGATTTTGCGCCAGAGCAGTCAACGGGCAGAGGATCAAAGCTGCAAATAGTGTGTTCTTCATGTTGTCTATCATTGCGAGTTGGGCATTCATAAAAGGCAGAGGCGCGACAAAAATATCACAGTCCCGACCGTGAATGCATGTGCGGAAAACAAGAACGGAAATGAAAAGCCCCTATCCTCTGAAGCATCTGATTTCAAAGGAAAAACAGGGCTCATCAGGAATTGGCGGAGGCTGTGAGATTCGAACTCACGGATGGGTCACCCCATCGGCAGTTTTCAAGACTGCTGGTTTAAACCGCTCACCCAAGCCTCCGGTGTGAAGCGCAACGCCGCGATTATAAAGCAGGGGCCGCCATCGCGCGCTGTCCCGCCGCGGGTCACGTCTATTCGTCCGGCAAGAAGATCTGCTGCAAATCGTTCAGGAAGCGCTGACCCAATTCGGTCGGCCAGATACGCTGGTGGTCGGCCTGCAGCAAGCCCTTGGCCTCAGCCCGGTTCAGGCCGATATCGATGGACTGCATCGGCAAACCGGTGCGCTCGCTGAACAGGCGCGAATCGAAGCCTCCGGTCAGGCGCAAAGCATTGAGCATGAATTCGAACCCGAGTTCCTCGCGCGCCACTTCGACCTCTTCATGCACCGCATTGCCCGCCATCGAATGCTGCATGTAGCTGGTCGGCTGCTTGTAACGCATCTGGCGCACGATGCGATGCGGGAAGGACAGCTTCGAATGGGCGCCGGCACCAATGCCAAGGTAGTCGCCGAACTCCCAGTAATTCAGGTTGTGACGCGCGCGGCGGCCGTGCCTGGCATAGGCCGACACTTCGTAATGCTCGTAGCCCGCGGCAGCAGTGCGCTCGACCAGCATCTGCTGCATTGCTGCGCTGGCATCGTCATCCGGCAGCTCGGGGGGGTATTTCGCAAACACCGTGTTCGGTTCCATCGTCAGGTGGTACAGCGACAGGTGTGGCGGCGCGCAGGACAGCGCCGTCTCGAGATCAAGCACCGCCTCGTCCATGGTCTGCCCGGGCAGCGCATACATCAGGTCGAGGTTGAAGTTGGCGAAGTTCTGCTGCGCGATCTCGATGGCGTTGCGCGCTTCGCGATCGTCATGGATGCGGCCCAATGCCTGCAAGTGACGCGCATTGAAGCTCTGGATGCCGATCGACAGCCGATTGATGCCGCTGGCCGCAAACTCCCGGAACTTGCCGGCCTCGAAGGTGCCGGGATTGGCTTCCATCGTCACTTCCGCATCGGCTTCCAGCGGCAGCAGGCTGCGCACGTCGGACAACAGGCGATCCAGTCCCTCGGCCGACATCAGGCTGGGCGTACCGCCGCCGATGAAGATCGTTTGGATCTTGCGCCCCCAGACCAGGGGCAGCGATTGCTCGAGGTCGGCGCGCACGGCATCGAGATAAGCCTGCTCGGGCAGGCTTACATCCTGGCCTTCGCCCTTGCCTTGCGCGGCAAACTCATGCGAATTGAAATCGCAGTACGGGCACTTGCGCACGCACCACGGGAAGTGCACGTACAAGGACAACGGCGGCAAGGCCGACAGGGTCAGCAAGCCGGGCTTCAGGTAGCTGTCGACGACCTTGCGCGGCACAGCCTGCAATTCGGGCCGGATGGGAATCATGGATGGATCGTGAAAAGCGGCAGGTATCAGGCCAGTATGTAGAGGTCTCAGGCCAGTTGGCGAATCAGCGCCTGCAGTGCCTGGCCGCGATGCGACTGCCGGTTCTTGTCTTCGGCACTCAACTCGGCGGCGGTCTTGCCCAGTTCGGGCAGCAGGAAGTGCGGGTCGTAACCGAAACCGCCATCGCCGCGCGGCTCGGCAATGATCTGCCCGTTCCAGCGGCCTTCGGCAATCACTGGCTGCGGGTCGTCCGCATGACGCAGGTAGACCAGCACGCAGTAGTAGTACGCAGACTTGTCGGCCTGCCATGCGAGGCTGTCGACCAGCTTGCGGTTGTTGGCGGCATCGGACTTGGGCTCGCCGGCAAAGCGCGCCGACAGCACGCCCGGCGCGCCGCCCAGTGCCGGCACGCAGATGCCGGAGTCATCGGCCATGGCCGGCAAGCCACTGGCGCGGGCGGCATGGCGCGCCTTGGCCAGCGCATTCTCGACGAATGTGGCGTGCGGCTCTTCGGCTTCGTCTATGCCCAGCTCGCCCTGCGTGCGCAATTCGAAGCCCAGCGGCGCGAGCAGCTGGGAAAACTCTTTCAGCTTGCCGCGATTATTGGACGCGAGCACCAACGTCTGGCTCATGGTCAGATTCCGAGTGCCTGCTTTTGCAGGCGGATCAGTTCGCGAATGCCGGCATCAGCGAGGTCAAGCAGCTGGTTCATGGTGGCGCGGTCAAATGCATCACCTTCTGCCGTGCCCTGCAGTTCGATGAAATGGCCGGCCTCGTTCATCACGACATTCATGTCGGTGTCGCAACCGGAATCTTCCGGATAGTCGAGGTCGAGCACCGGCAGGCCGCCGAACACGCCGACCGAGATCGCCGCGACGAAATGCTTGACCGGCACCTTGGGAATCGCACCCGCGGCCACCAGCTTGGTGAACGCGTCATGGGCAGCGACCATCGCGCCGGTGATGGCGGCGGTACGCGTGCCGCCGTCGGCCTGCAGCACGTCGCAATCCAGCTGCAGCGTGCGCTCGCCGAAGGCTTCGAGGTCGAAAGCGGCGCGCAGCGAGCGGCCGATCAGGCGCTGAATTTCCTGCGTGCGGCCGGACTGCTTGCCCTTGGCCGCCTCACGGTCCATGCGAGTATGGGTCGAGCGCGGCAGCATGCCGTACTCGGCCGTCAGCCAGCCCTTGCCCTGGCCGCGCAGGAAAGGCGGCACTTTCTCGTCGATGCTGGCGGTGCACAGCACGCGGGTGTCGCCGAATTCGACCAGTACCGAGCCTTCGGCATGGCGCGTGAAATTGCGGGTGAGTCGGACTTCGCGCAGGGCATTGGCGGCGCGCCCGCTGGGGCGCTGGGTGTTCTGTTCGGACATGCTGTCAAGGATATCGATAAGGAAGGTCGCCATTATCGCCGAACCGGGGCACCCCGGCGGATGGCCGGGTCCGCCTCGCGCTGACGCCGGCGCCACGGCACCGCCACTCTCCCCGGAACTCAGTCGGCGTGCCGGATCAGCTTTTGCAGCGCATACACACTTTGCGGCCGTGCCAGCGGGTCTAGCATCAGGCATTCGTGAACCAGGGCCACCAGTTCAGCCGAGTAAATCAATGCCAGTTCACGGAAATACATGTCCATTCGGTCGTCGCGCTTGCGCTCGACGGCCGACTGCGGCGGCACGCCCACCATGCAAGTGAACATGGTCGCGCCTATGCCATAGATGTCGGTCCAGGGACCGAGGTCGCGCCGGGTGTACATCTCGGGCGCGGCAAAGCCCGGCGTGTACATGGCTTGCAGGCGGGCCGGGTCGGCATGCAGGGGCTGGCGCGCAGCGCCAAAGTCGAGCAGCACCGGTGTGCCGTCCGGCCGCAAATGAATGTTGGCCGGCTTCAGGTCGAGGTGCAGCAGGTGATGCATGTGCACCTCGCGCAGCGCGTCCATCACCTGCGCGAACAGGTCGCGCAATGCCGGCTCGGACACCAGTGGCTTGTCGCCCTGCCGGCGGCGCAGCGTGATGTGTTCCTGCAGTGAACGGCCGTGCAGATAGTCCGTCACGAGGTAGACGGTCTCGTTGTCGCTGAACGCGTCCGTCACGCGCACCACATTCGGGTGGGCCATGGCGGCCAGTGCCCTGCCCTCAGCAATGAATTGCTGCATGCCCAGCCGGTACAGGTCCAGTTGGCCGGGCAACACGACCGGCGCCAGCTGGCCCGGATCGCGCTGCACGAGCGGCCTCGGCAGGTATTCCTTGAGCGCCACTTCGCGCTGCTGGCCGTCATGCGCAAGGTAGACAATGCTGGAGCCGCCCACCGCAATCTTCTTTACAATGCGGTATCCGCCGCGGCTGGCGCCGAGCGTCAGGCCTTCCGGCAAGGCTGCGTTGTTCAGACCGGCCACCATGTTCTAGTCGTGCGTCCACCTGTCCCTGCTGGACGGCAGGGATCGCTCAAGTTTGAAAAAATCTGGCGTTTGCAAGGCAATCAAGCCATAAAGGATATCAATGACCATCAGCAGTATGACGGGTTACGGGGTCAGCAGCCGTGAAAGCGAGTCCGGCACACTGACGCTCGAGCTGCGCAGCGTGAATTCGCGCTTCCTCGACCTGCAGTTCCGCATGAATGATGACCTGCGCGCGCTCGAACCGGGTCTGCGCGAATCGATCACGGCGCGTGTGTCGCGCGGCAAGGTGGAATGCCGGCTGTCGTTCGGCCGCAAGGAAAAGTCCGCCGCCGGCCTGGCCGTCAATGCCGAGCTGCTGGGTTCGCTGAAGCAGGCACAGCAGGATGTCGCCGCACACTTCCCGCAGGCACAGCCGCTGACGATCAATGAATTGTTGCGCTGGCCCGGCGTGCTGGCCGAGTCCGAACTGAGCCAGGATGGCTTGCAAGCCGACGTGCAGGCGCTGCTGATGACCACGCTGGACGCGTTCGTCGAATCGCGCCAGCGCGAAGGCGCGTCGCTGGAAGCGATGCTGGTCTCGCGCATTACCGACATCGAACAGATCGTGAAGACGATCACGCCGCTGGTGCCGCAGGCGATCGAACAATTCCGCAACAAGGCGGTCGAGCGCATGTCCGAAGCGCTCGGCATCGCGCAAGCGGCGGCAGGCAGTGCTGCACCGACCATCAGCCGCGAGGAAACGCTGGACCGCATACGGCAGGAAGTGACGCTGTACGGCATCCGGGTCGACGTCGCCGAGGAACTGACCCGCCTGTCGGGCCATCTGTCGGAAACGCGCGCGATCCTGAAAAAAGGCGGCCAGGTCGGCAAGCGGCTTGACTTCATGATGCAGGAACTCAATCGCGAGGCCAATACGCTGGGCTCGAAAGCGGCGCTGAAGGAATTGTCGGATGCATCGATGCAGATGAAGCTGCTGATCGAGCAGATGCGCGAACAGGTTCAGAATCTGGAGTGATGGCGATGACAAATCCGGAAATCCGCGACCAGGCCTCGGGCAGCTTGTTCATCGTCGCCGCGCCTTCGGGCGCCGGCAAATCGACGCTGGTGACGGCGCTGCTGGCGCAAGACCCGACCATCGTCCTGTCGGTATCGACCACCACCCGCCAGCCACGACCGGGCGAGACGCATGGCAAGGAATATTTCTTCGCAACCGAAGAAGCCTTCCTGCAGCGCGAGAAAAACGGCGAATTCCTCGAATCGGCACGCGTCCACGGAAACTATTACGGCACTTCGCGCATCTTCATCGACGAGCACACGCGCGCCGGCAAGGACGTGCTGCTGGAAATCGACTGGCAAGGGGCGCAGCAGGTGCGCAAGCAGTTCCCGTCGGCGATCGGGATTTTCATCCTGCCGCCATCGATTGAGATACTCGAGCAGCGCTTGCGCAAACGCGGCCAAGACAATGATGACGTGATCGCGCGCCGGGTCGCCGCAGCGGCCGGCGAGATCGCCCATGCCCCTGAGTTCGACTATGTTATTATCAATGAAAACTTCGAGACGGCCCTGTCCCAACTCGCTGCCATTACCTGCGCAGCCCGGTGCAGGTCCCGACAGCAGGCGGCGCGGCACAGCCCGCTCTTCACTGAATACGGCATTCAGGCCCCGGTGAAGTAATCCAGATCGAGTAATCCAGATTTGGCTCGGTAATGAGCCCAGTAGCAGCCCAGATTTCCAGGAGAACGCATGGCACGTATCACCGTTGAGGATTGCCTCAAGAAAATCCCGAATCGCTTCCAGCTCACGCTGGCCGCGACCTACCGCGCACGCCAGCTGCTGCAAGGCCACACGCCCAAGGTCGAGAGCAATGACAAGGCCACCGTGACCGCCCTGCGCGAGATCGCGTCGGGCCAGGTCGGGATCGAAATGCTGAAGAAAGTCCCGAGCTGACAGGGAGAGGCCCGTAGCCCGGGTCGGCCGAGCAATGCATCCGACACCTGCTGACGCCAAAGCCACCTCCCCTGCCCGGAAGGCCCATCCTGCTGCGCCTTCCAATCCGAATTCCCCAGGTCATTCGAGCAACACCTCGCCGGCTGCTGTCGGCGTGGCTTCGGTCACGGCGCTGACCAATCGTCTCTCCGAATACCTTACCCCGTCCGAACTCAAGAAGGTCAAGGAAGCCTATCGCTTCTCTGACGAGATGCACCTGGGCCAGGTGCGCAAGTCGGGCGAGCCTTACATCTCCCATCCGATCGCCGTTGCCGAGATCTGCGCCGAGTGGAAGCTCGATGCGCAGGCCATCATGGCTGCGCTGCTGCACGACGTGATGGAAGACCAGGACGTCAAGAAGGACGAACTGATCGAGCGCTTCGGCGCATCGGTGGCGTCGCTGGTGGACGGCCTGTCGAAGCTGGACAAGATCGAATTCCAGAGCCAGGTCGAGCAACAGGCGGAGAACTTCCGCAAGATGCTGCTGGCGATGGCGCGCGACGTGCGCGTCATCCTCGTGAAGCTGGCCGATCGCCTGCACAACATGCGCACCCTGGGTGCGATGTCAGTCGAGAAGCGCCGCCGCATCGCGCGCGAGACGATGGAAGTCTATGTGCCGATCGCGCACCGTCTCGGCCTCAACAACATTTACCGCGAGTTGCAGGAACTGGCCTTCTCGCACCTGCATCCGCTGCGCCACCGCACGCTGGCCAAAGCAGTCCGTGCCGCGCGCGGCAACCGGCGCGAAGTGGTCAGCAAGATCATGGATGCGGTGGTGCAGGCACTGGCCGCCGCTGGCATCGAGGCCGGCGTGTTCGGCCGCGAAAAGACGCTGTACGGCATCTACCGCAAGATGCACAACAAGCACCTGACCTTCTCTCAAGTGCTTGATGTGTATGGCTTCCGCATCGTCGTCGACAGCTTTGCGAACTGCTATGTCGCGCTTGGCGTTCTGCACCGGCTGTTCAAGCCGATGCCGGGCAAGTTCAAAGACTACATCGCGATCCCCAAGCTCAACGGCTACCAGTCGCTGCACACGACCCTGATCGGCCCGTATGGCACGCCGGTCGAGTTCCAGATCCGCACGGCGGACATGCACAAGGTGGCCGAGGCCGGCGTGGCCGCGCATTGGCTGTACAAAAACGAAGGCGCCGAACTTACTGACCTGCAGCAGCGCACGCATGCATGGCTGCAGTCGCTGCTGGACATACAGCACCAGACCGGCGACTCGGCCGAGTTCCTTGAGCACGTGAAGGTCGACCTGTTCCCGGACTCGGTCTACGTGTTCACCCCGAAGTCGACCATCATCGCCTTGCCGCGCGGCGCGACGGCGCTCGACTTTGCGTACATGATCCACACCGACATCGGCGACCATGCCGTATCGGCACGCATCAACCATGAACCGGCTGCGCTGAAGACCGAGCTGCGCAACGGCGACATCGTCGCGATTGACGTTTCCGACGACGCGCGCCCGACGCCGAACTGGCTGTCTTTCGTGCGCACCGGCCGTGCGCGTTCGGCGATTCGCCACCACCTGCGCTCGATCAACCGTGACGAGGCGGTCGACCTCGGCGAGATGCTGCTCGAACAGGCGCTGCTGGCGCTTGACCTGCCCTCCAGCGTGCCGCAGGACGTGACCGACAAGCTGGTCGGCGACACCGGCGCCAAATCGCTGGCTGACATCCTCGCCGACATTGGTACTGGTCGCCGCCTGGCGACACTGGTTGCACGCCATATCCACGGGCTGATGGACGCGCCGGCACCGGAAGCGTCTGACACGGCGGCATCCACGGAGAGCAAGTTCAAGCCGATGACGGTCAGCGGAGACGAACCGGCATCGTCGGTGCAGCTGTCCACCTGTTGTTCACCGATCCCGGGCGATACCCTGATCGGCAACCTGCGGCGCGACCAAACCCTGGTGGTGCATGCCAGCGATTGCGAGAACGTGCGCCGACTGCGCGCCAGGGAACCGGGCCGCTGGATCGACGTGCACTGGGCACGCGACCACGCAAGCCGCTCGAATTGCCGCATACGCGTGCTGGTGACGGATGAAAAAGGTCTGCTGGCACGACTGGCAGCCGAGATCAATGAAACCGACTCCAACATCGTCCATGTCGGCATGGATGAAGGCGGCCGCGACGGCCCGTTGAAAGAGCTGCGCTTCACCGTGCAAGTCGAAGACCGCGTCCATCTGGCACGGCTGATGCGCAATGTACGCCGCGTGCCGGGTGTGGAGCGCATCCTGCGCGACAAAGGGCATGCGTGACGACGCAGCCTGCGCCGTGCCTGCTCTGCCCTTAACTACCCCGCCTTACCCCCGCAGCCAGCACTTGACACAAGCCTTGCGGCCGCTGAAGTTCGCACCGATGCGAGCGAACTTCAGCCAGCGTCGATCAGTGTCCGCTGCCAGTTGCTGATGGCTCGGTGCTCTTGAACTTGCGGTGCATGGCCCGCAGCCCCAGCCATACGACGCCCGCCAGCACGGGCACGGCCACGCCGATCACGAGGTCCGTATCGAGGTGCACGCCGGCCGCCTTCACGCCTTTGGCCGTATAGCTGACCAGTCCCACCAGATAGTAGGAAATCGCGACCACCGACAGGCCTTCGACGGCCTGCTGCAGCCGCAGCTGTTGTGCGGCACGGGCATTGAGAGATTCAAGGATTTTGCTGTTCTGCTGTTCCTGCCGGATGCCGACGCGGGTGCGCAGCAGCGAGTTGCTGTTGGCGATGCGCTCGGCCAGCACTTCCTGCCGGCGCGCCGTGGATTCGCAGGTATGCATCGCCGGCGTGAGGCGGCGCTGCATGAATTCGTCGAGAGTCGGCACGCCTTCGACGCGGCGTTCGCGCAGCTCGGCGATGCGGGAGTGAACGAGGCCGAAATATGCCTTCGATGCGGAAAAGCGATAGCTGTTGTCGACCACCAGCTGTTCCAGCCTTGCGGCCAGTGACGTGATCTGCTGCAGCTGCGCCTGTTCTTCGGCCATGCCCTCTTCGTCACTGACACCGGGCTTCTGGCTGGCGACCATCGCGCGTGTCACCGATGCCAGTTCGGATTCGATGTCGTTCAATACCGGCGCGGCCCACTGCGCGACCGGCAGGCCGAGTAGTGCCATCATCCGGTAAGTCTCGATCTCGAGCAGGCGCTGCACCAGTCGCCCGGCCTGCTGGCCTTGCAGGCCGGCGTCGAGCACGACGAACCGGGTGAAGCCGTCGGAGTGCACCTGGAAGTCGGTCCAGACCTGTGCCGCCTGCGATGCTTCACAGCCGATCACGGCATTGGTCTCGAACACCCGGCGCATCTGCGGCAGCGTGTCGGCGGCTGATACCGTCGCGCGCTCGAGCACGACATGGGTCGCGACCAGCAATTTGCCCTGCAATGAAAGCAGCCAGTCTTGCGGCACGTCCGACGACGGCATGTCGACGAACGGCTTGTCGCCGGCAGCTGCACCGGACGACACGAAGGTGTAGCCGGCGAACTCTGTGTGGCACTCCCACTTCAGGCGGAAGCGGCCGAAGTCATGGAAAAAATATTTCGCGCTGCCTGAAGGCGGCGTCACGCCGTAATGCGCGCAGAAGGCCGCCAGCAGCGCCGATTGCATGCCGCGTTTCTCGGCCGGAGTCAGCGGTTCATTGCGGCCATGGATGGCCAGGTGGGTGATGCGCTCGGGGGCTTCGAGCCGCATCGGCGGCCTCGAGTGGACTTCGGCAGCCAGCGGCACGCGCAGCGGATGGTTCAGCGTGGAGAAAACGATGGGCATGGCACCCATTGTACGTTAGTGCGGGAAAGCTGTTATCGCGCTCCGCACAACTGCGTGCGGCGACATGGGCATGCAGGATTATCGATCACCTGCAGCCGGATAGCTGACGCCGACGATCTCGAGTTCTTCATCGCCGCCGGGCGTGCGCAGCGTGACGACATCGCCTTCGCGTGCCTTGGTCAGCGCGCGCGCCACCGGTGATACCCAGCTGATCTTGCCGTGCAGCGGATCGAGCTCGTCGATGCCGACGATGGTGACGGTGTGTTCGTCACCGGCGCCGTTGATGTAGGTGACAGTCGCGCCGAAGAACACCTGGTCGCTACCATGATGGGCGCTGGGATCGACCACTTCGGCCAGGTCCATGCGCTTGGTCAGGAAGCGGATGCGGCGATCGATCTCACGCAGTCTTCGCTTGCCGTAGATGTAGTCGCCGTTCTCCGATCGATCGCCATTGGACGCTGCCCAGTGCACGACCTTCACCACCTCGGGCCGTTCAACATCGATCAGCTGCAGCAGCTCTTCGCGGATGCGCTGGTAGCCCTGCGGCGTGATGTAGTTCTTCGCGCCCGGCGGTATCGGTGGCAGGCCGCCGGTGTCGTCATCGTCGTCGCCGTCGCTCTCTTTGACGAAGGCCTTGTTCATTCGCGCTCTGTCCTGTCCTTCGGCTTCGCCGCTGCGCCCGATTGCAACGAGAAGCGCGCCGTGCCGTCGCGTGCCAGCACCTCGGTCAGCCACGGCATGAGGTCCTTCAGCGACGCTTCCAGCGTCCACGGCGGATTGATGATGAACATCCCGCTGCCGACCAGCCCATGGCCTTCGGAGCCGGGCGCACCGACGGTGAGCGTCACATGCAGCCAATCGGATTGCGCGACGCGCTTCAGGCGCTCCGGCAGCTGCTGCGATTCGAGCCGGCCAAGCGCCGGATACCAGACGGCGTAGGTGCCGCCGGCAAAGCGCTTTTGCGCATCCTCGATGACGGCCTTGACCTTGCGATAGTCATCCTTGTCTTCATACGGCGGGTCAATCAGCACCAGCCCGCGCCGCGACGGCGGCGGAAGCAAGGCCTTCAGTCCGGCAAAACCATCGGCGCGATCGACCATGATGCGCTTGCCGCGCGTGCGCTGACCATTGGCAGCTGCATGCGCTTCCAGCTTGCGCACGTTCTCTTCGAGGATCTTGATCTCGGTCGGGTGCAGTTCGAACAGGCGCAGCCTGTCCTGCTCGCGCATCACGCGCTCGGCGAGGAAAGGCGAGCCGGGGTAATGCCGCAACGTGCCGGCCGGGTTCATGGCCTTGATGTGGCGAACGTACTCTTTCACGGGCGCCGGCAAGTCCTTGCGGTCCCACAGGCGGGCGATGCCGTCACTCGCCTCGCCACTCCTGGACGCGAATTCGCCATCAAGCTGGTAGACGCCGGCACCGGCATGGGTGTCGACCACCATGTAGGCCGTGTCCTTCTGGTTCATATAGGACAGCAGCTGCACCAGCACCATGTGCTTGAGCACGTCGGCGTGGTTACCTGCATGGAAAGCGTGGCGGTAGCTGAACATCGGGGAAACCTTGTCTTACGGGCGTGGGCCCGGGGATGCGTGGACGGCGATTGTACCGCCTCGATGAGGATGGCCGGGCCCAAAGACAAAGGCCGCGCCCTTGCGGGACGCGGCCTTCGTTCTTGTCGTCTCCTCCAGTCCTCGCCAGGTCCCGCAGGACCCGGTCAGGATTTAGGCGACTTTTTTGCCGTCGAAGAATTGCTCGTCTTCGGTCGAACCATGCAGAGCGGTGGTCGACGACTGGCCTTGCTGGATGGTCTGGGTCACGGCGTCGAAGTAGCCGGTACCGACTTCACGCTGGTGCTTGACCGCGGTGAAGCCGCGCTCAGCTGCCTTGAACTCGGCTTCTTGCAGTTCGACGAAGGCCGACATCTGGTTGCGGGCATAGCCGTGGGCCAGGTTGAACATCGAGTAGTTCAGGGCGTGGAAGCCAGCCAGGGTGATGAACTGGAACTTGTAGCCCATCGCGCCCAGCTCTTTCTGGAACTTGGCGATGGTCGCGTCATCCAGGTTCTTCTTCCAGTTGAACGACGGCGAGCAGTTGTACGACAGCAGCTTGCCCGGGAACTTGGCGTGAATGGCTTCAGCGAATTTCTTGGCGAAGGCCAGGTCCGGCTTGCCGGTTTCGCACCAGATCAGGTCAGCGTACGGAGCGTATGCCAGGCCACGCGAGATCGCCTGGTCAACGCCCGGGCGGGTCTTGAAGAAGCCTTCGACGGTTCGCTCGCCGGTGCAGAACGGCTTGTCGTTGTCGTCCACGTCCGAGGTCAGCAGGTCGGCTGCTTCAGCGTCGGTACGGGCCAGCAGGATGGTCGGGGTGCCCGACACGTCGGCTGCCAGACGCGCAGCGTTCAGCTTTTCAACGGCTTCGCGGGTCGGGACCAGCACTTTGCCGCCCATGTGGCCGCACTTCTTCACCGATGCCAGCTGGTCTTCGAAGTGGACGCCCGATGCGCCGGCTTCGATCATGGACTTCATCAGTTCGAAGGCGTTCAGCACGCCGCCGAAACCGGCTTCAGCGTCAGCCACGATCGGCGCGAAGAAGTCGGTGTCGTTCTTGCCTTCCGACCACTGGATCTGGTCAGCACGGGTCAGGGTGTTGTTGATGCGCTTGACGACCATCGGCACCGAGTTGGCCGGGTACAGCGACTGATCCGGATACATTTCGCCAGCCAGGTTGGCGTCGCCGGCGACTTGCCAGCCGGACAGGTAGATGGCCTTCAGGCCGGCCTTGACTTGCTGCATGGCCTGGTTACCGGTCAGCGCGCCCAGTGCGTTGACGAACGGCTCAGTGTGCAGCAGGTCCCACAGCTTTTCCGAACCACGCTTGGCCAGGGTGTGCTCGACCGGCGCCGAACCGCGCAGACGAACGACGTCTTCTGCCGTGTAGTTACGCTTGATGCCAGCCCAACGCGGGCTTTCTGCCCACTCTTTTGCCAGTGCCTGAGCTTGTTGTTCGCGAGTCGCCATGATCTTCCTCCGAGTGATTACGCCAAAAATAAAACCAACAATGAAAACCTATGGCTCAAATGGTAGGCGTTTTTTTGCGCGGCAACAAGGTCTTATATAAGACATATAAGATAAAGTTTTTTGTTTTAAATCAGGTACTTGTGTTTTAGTTTTTGCGATACGAAATCAAATTTCTTAGAACGAAAGAACCGGCAATCGCAGCGCAACCAAATTTTTTCATATCGTGAAATGCGAATTTCATGTTCTGAAAGCACCGGCGAACGTATGGCAACGCGCCCGAAGGCCGGTACCCCCGACTCAGCCCAGCGCCGCCGCCGAAACCAGCACGCCGTCTTCATCGGCATAGACCCACTGCCCCGGACGCACCGTGACGCCGGCGATGTCGACGCTCAGGTCTTTTTCTCCCAGGCCCTTGCGGAAGCTGCGGCGCGGATGGGCAGCGAGTGCACGAATGCCGACCTCGCAGGCATTGAGCTCGGCGCTGTCGCGCACGCAGCCGTTGACGATGATGCCGGCCCAGCCATTCTTTTCGGCCAGCTGGCCGAGTTTGCCGCCGACCAGCGCGCAACGCAGGCTGCCACCGCCATCGACCACCAGCACCGCTCCGTCGCCCGGCGTTTCGAGCGCTGCGCGCACCAGCACGTTGTCCTCGAAGACTTTCAGCGTACGTGCGGGTCCGGCGAAGCGCAGACGGTTACCCCAGGCGAGAAATACGGGCGGCAGGATAGCCAGCGAGCCATCGGCCAGTTTGTCCTCGTTGGCATCGCACAAATCGCAAGTTGCAAATTCCATGGTGATCTCTCATCGGTTGGGCAAAACCGCGATTGTAGCGACACGAATGCTGCCTCTTGTCATTGCGCATCATTCATTTGAAGGATTGACGAAGTTCCGCCGTCATTTGAACATCGGCTTGTTGATCCACGCAGGCAATCGAAGGGAGACCACCATGGAAAGGCAATCCCCCACGCTTCTACGGCACGCGTCACCGCAGACCGTTAATGATGCGCTGCAGGCGATGAACGGTGCCTTCCGCGAGCACAAGAACATCGACATCGATGCTGACGGCACGGTACAGCCAAGCCGCACCGAGGAAGGCCGGACGGATTTCCGGATGATGTTCTCGCGGCTGTTCGCCGACCGTACGGACCCGGGCGCGACGCTGCACGAAAAGATGGTTTCCGAGGTATCCAATCGCATGGAGATCGATGGCGAGCGTGCCGCCTATATCGTCAACAAGCGTATCGGCTCGCTACCAGACATCCGGCAGGCTATCGGCCAGCGTGACCTCGCTCCTATCGAAGATCGCTGGGCAAGGCTGGCCAGGGAATTGTCGAACCGGCAGGAAGAAATGAGCCTGATGCGGCGCAGTGCCGAGCTCGAAGATATCAAGCAAGGCCTGCCGGTGGAGCTGGAGCTCAGCAATATCGATGGTCACGTGGCATCGCTGAAACGTAACTTCAGCGAAGATGCGCAAGCACAGATTCTCGAAGCCTATGACAGCCTGGCTGAGGATTCCGTCGACCCGGGCACAGGACTGTCGCCGCAATTCGTGAAGGATGCGCATCGCGCCATCTTTGTCTTTGTTGACGACAAGGGCGTCGAGCAAACTTTCGATAGCGCACCGGCCGAGGTGGTAATCGAAGCATTGCGCAATTTCGCGCATGACGACCAGGGCCTCGCGGGAAGCCTGTCCAAGCTCGTCAACCAGCGCGCGCTGGCAGGCGTCATCATGCAGCTCAACGTCGACTTCCCCACACCGGCTGCCGAACCGCATGCGATCAGCGAGCGCGTGCGGCTGCCAACGCAAACGGCGAGCGAGGTCTGCGTCTACCGCATGGAGCGCGGGCCGGACAACAGCATCATCGTCAGCAATGATTACTACAGCAGGCCGCACAAGCTGCTGTTGTCGTCGAACCGCAGCGTCACGGTCAACCGCTGGGACGGATGGGAAGCGTCTGCCAGCCCGACGAATTTCGGCAAGCATTGCCATTGCGCTCTGCGCTTGTCGGAACCGCTGATGATGGCGGGCAGGATAGACGCGACTTTCGTCGCGCCGCCCTATGCGGAATTCAAGATCGCGATCGCCTGGCAGCAGATGGAAGAAGCCCACACCAGGTCGTGAACGCAGGATGGCATCGCACACCCTTGCGCCCTGAGGCGGAGCGCAAGGATGGCTTTCTCGTTTTACGGATGCCCACGGTCGCCCGCCAAAACGCGAGACGACCGGCAGACGACCGGCAGAAGACTGCCGCGACGCCGTCGATTCCGGACCGGCCTGGTCAGATCTTGCGGAAGCCCAGCTCCGAACCGGCAACCTCGACCATGACCGTATCCTTTGGTCCGAACTCCCCCTTCAGGATGGCCTTCGACAGCGGGTTCTCGAGCTCTTGCTGGATTGCGCGCTTCAACGGGCGTGCGCCGTAGACCGGATCGAAGCCGGCTTCGGACAGCTTGTGCAGGGCCGCGTCGGACACTTCGAGGCCAATTTCCATCTTGGCCAGCCGCTGCTCGAGAACCTGCAACTGGATCTTCGCGATCGAGCTGATGTGTTTCCGATCCAGGCCGTGGAAGACCACCAGTTCATCGATACGGTTGACGAACTCGGGTCGGAAATGCCCGCGAACCTCGGCCAGCACCGCCAGCTTCACCAGTGCCGGATCGCTCTCTTCCATCGACTGTATCTTGTGCGAGCCAAGGTTCGACGTCATCACGATCACGGTGTTCTTGAAGTCCACCGTGCGGCCCTGCCCGTCCGTCATGCGGCCGTCGTCCAGCACCTGCAGCAGCACGTTGAAGACATCCGGGTGCGCCTTTTCGATCTCGTCAAGCAGGATCACGCTGTAGGGCTTGCGGCGTACGGCCTCGGTCAGGTAACCGCCTTCTTCGTAGCCGACATAGCCGGGCGGCGCGCCGATCAGGCGGGCCACCGAATGCTTCTCCATGAACTCACTCATGTCGAGACGGATCAGCGCTTCTTCTGTATCGAACAGGAAGGATGCGAGCGCCTTGGTCAGCTCGGTCTTGCCGACGCCGGTCGGGCCGAGGAACATGAACGAACCATACGGGCGATTCGGGTCGGCCAGACCGGCGCGCGAGCGACGGATCGCATCCGAGACCGCGTTAATTGCCTCGTTCTGGCCGACGACACGCTTATGAAGCACGTCTTCCATGTGCAACAATTTGTCGCGCTCGCCCTGCATCATCTTCGATACGGGAATGCCGGTCGCCCGTGAGACCACTTCGGCAATTTCTTCGGCACCGACCTGCGTCCTCAACAGCCGCGGCCTGGACTCTCCATCCGCGCCCGCGCCGCCCGCCCCCTTGTCGGCATGCTTCAGCTTTGCCTCGAGCTCGGGCATGCGGCCGTACTGCAGCTCCGACATCTTCTGCCAGTCGCCTTTGCGCCGCGCCTCTTCCATCTGCAGGCGCACCTTCTCGATCTCTTCCTTGATCTGCGTGCTGCCATGGACCGCCGACTTCTCGGCCTTCCACACCTCTTCGAGATCGGCATACTCGCGCTCGAGGCGCAGGATCTCCTCCTCCAGCAGCGCAAGGCGCTTCTGCGAGGCTTCGTCCTTTTCCTTCTTGACCGCTTCACGCTCGATCTTCAGCTGGATCAGGCGGCGGTCCAGCTTGTCCATCACCTCCGGCTTGGAATCGATCTCGATCTTGATCTTCGACGCCGCTTCATCGATCAGGTCAATGGCCTTGTCCGGCAGGAAGCGGTCGGTGATGTAGCGGTGCGACAGCTCGGCCGCAGCAACGATCGCCGGGTCGGTGATGTCGACGCCATGGTGCACTTCATACTTCTCCTGCAGGCCGCGCAGGATCGCGATGGTCGATTCGACGCTGGGCTCGTCGACCAGGATCTTCTGGAAGCGGCGTTCAAGCGCAGCATCCTTCTCGATGTACTTGCGGTATTCATCGAGCGTGGTCGCGCCGAGGCAGTGCAGCTCGCCGCGTGCCAGCGCAGGCTTCAGCATATTGCCGGCATCCATGGCGCCTTCGGCCTTGCCGGCGCCGACCATCGTATGGATCTCGTCAATGAAGAGGATGGTCTGGCCCTCGTCTTGCGCCAGTTCCTTCAGCACGGTCTTCAGGCGCTCCTCGAATTCGCCGCGGTACTTGGCGCCGGCCAGCAGCGCGGCCATATCGAGCGACAGCACGCGCTTGTTCTTCAGACTGTCCGGCACTTCGCCGTTGACGATGCGTTGCGCCAGGCCTTCGACGATCGCGGTCTTGCCCACGCCCGGCTCGCCGATCAGCACCGGGTTGTTCTTGCTGCGACGCTGCAGCACTTGGATTGCGCGGCGAATCTCGTCATCGCGGCCAATCACCGGGTCGAGCTTGCCCTTGCGCGCGCGATCGGTCAGGTCCATCGTGTACTTCTTCAAGGCCTCGCGCTGGCCTTCGGCTTCCTGCGAATCGACGTGCTGGCCGCCACGCACGGCCTGGATCGCGGCCTCCAGCGACTTGCGGTTCAGGCCGTTTTCGCGCGCTATGCGACCGGCTTCCGATTTATCGTCGGCCAGTGCCAGCAGCACCATCTCGCTGGCGATGAACTGGTCGTTATGCTTCTGCGCTTCCTTGTCGGCCAGATTCAGCATGGCTGCCGTTTCGCGCCCCACCTGCACCTCGCCATTGGTGCCGCTGACCTTGGGCAGGCGCTCGACGGCGTTCTTCACGGCCGTGGCCAGTCCGCCGACGTTCACACCGGCGCGCTGCAGCAACGAGCGGCTGCCGCCGTCGTCTTGGTTCAGCAGAGCCGCCAGCAGGTGAACCGGCTCGATGTACTGGTTGTCATGGCCAACGGCCAGACTCTGTGCATCGGCAAGGGCTTCCTGCAGCTTGGTGGTGAATTTGTCGAGACGCATGTAGTGGCTCCAAAAAATCGGCCGGGAAATCCATCAGGAAGCCGGCCGGAAGTTTGTCTTTGAAGCCATTATTGGGCCCGAAGGTCCGAATTCAAGTCCGAATCAAGGAATTTGGTCGGGAATTGGTGCGATGTGGGCGCGATATGCAGGAATTTTGGGCAGGAAACGCCGCCGGAACCGGTCACAAACCGGTCGGCAATTCGCACTGGAAATCAGCCGTGCAACCAGCGCCAGCTGGCGATCCCGGCGATGCACAGCACGACCGAGCCCAGCAGGTGGACGCCCGAATGCAGCAACGCCCAACCGTAAGAGCCGCGCTGTATCAGCGCGACCGCTTCGGCCGAGAAGGTGGAAAAGGTAGTCAGGCCACCGAGAAAGCCAGTCACTAGCAGCAACCGCCATTCGGGCGCCAGCTCAGGCATGTCCTGGAACAGGGCAACGCAGATGCCGATCAGGTATCCGCCCACCAGATTGGCCGCCAGCGTACCCAGCGGCAGCCATTCGACACGAGCATTGAAGGCCACGGACAGCGCCCAGCGCAGCCAGGCGCCCAGCGCTGCGCCGACGCCGACGGCAGCAAAGCCGAGCGGCGCCATGCCGGTCAAGGCTGCGCCCACTTCTGCATCGCCTCGTCGTCGGTGACGCGGGCATCAACCCAGCGTGCGCCGGACGGGGTCTGTTCCTTCTTCCAGAACGGCGCCTCGGTCTTCAGGTAATCAATGATGAACTCGCAGGCGTCAAAGGCCTCGCCACGGTGCGCGGAAGTAACCACGACCAGCACGATCTGCTCCAGCGGCTTGAGCGGCCCCACGCGATGGATGACCAGCGCATCGAAGATGTCCCAGCGCGCCTTGGCCTGTTCGACGATCTGTTCGAGCGATTTCTCGGTCATGCCCGGATAATGCTCGAGCTCCATCTCGGCGACGTGTTCGCCTTCGTTCAGGTCGCGCACGGTGCCAAGGAAAGTCACCACGGCGCCGACCTTGGGCGCTTGCTTGCGCAGGTTCGCGACCTCGGTGCTGAGGTCGAAGTCTTCGGTCTGGACGCGTACGGTCATGAGGATTCTCGATGCGGGGCGCAGCTCACAGCTGCCAGCGCCTGGTCAGTCAGAATAGGGCCATCTGCAGCGATCGGCTGCAATCAGCCGCCGGTCACCGGCGGGAAAAAGGCCAGCTCGCAGCCGTCAATCAGCTTGGCCGAGGCATCGGTCATCTGCTGGTTGAGCGCAATGCGCAGCGCCTTGCTGTCGGCCAGGGCTTCGGCCCAGGCGCCGCCACGAGCGCGCAGGAACTCGCGCAAGTCGCCTGCCGTGGCCACGTCGGCCGGCACGGTCAGCGACTCGCTCGCGGTGCCGACAGCCTCGCGCAGGCTGGCAAAGAATTTCAGCTGGATCTGCATGTCAATTCGGCTCAATAGAGCAATTCGGAAAACGGAATGAAGTGTACGGTATCGCCGGCATTGATGACGTGCCCCGGCGGATTGTCGACCAGGCCGTCGCCCCAGACGGTCGAGGTCAGCACGCCCGATCCCTGATTCGGGAACAGGTCGAGTCCGTGTGCCTCATTGAGCTTCACGCGCAGGAATTCATTGCGGCGGTCGGCCTTGGTCCAGCTGAAATCGGCACGCATTGGATAGCGCTTGGGCGCAACCACCTTTGCGCCCTGAAGCGCGAGGATGAAAGGCCGCACGAACATCAGGAAGGTCACGAAGCTCGACACCGGGTTGCCCGGCAAGCCGACGAAGAAAGCGCTGCTGGCTTCCTCCGGGCGGTTCACTTCGCCAAAGGCCAGCGGCTTGCCCGGCTTGATTGCAATCTGCCACAGGTCCAGCCGCCCTTCGGCTTCGACAGCAGGCTTCACGTGATCCTCTTCGCCCACCGATACACCGCCCGAAGTGACGATCAGATCGTGGCCGGCGGCGGCACGACGCAAGGCATCGCGAGTCGCGTCCAGCGAATCGGGCACATTGCCGAGATCGGTCACATCGCAACCGAGCTGCTGCAGCAATCCGCGCAGCGTGAATCGGTTCGAGTTGTAGATAGCGCCGGGACGCAGCGGCTCACCCGGCATCGTCAGTTCGTCACCGGTAAAGAACACGGCCACCTTCAGGCGCCGCAGCACGGGCAGCGAAGCCAGCCCGACAGATGCGGCCAGTCCCAGTTCCTGCGCGCGCAGGCGGGTGCCGCTGGCAAGGATGGTGCTCCCTGCACGAATGTCTTCGCCCGCACGACGGATCCACTCGCCGGACTTGGGCGCGTGGTTCACCGTCACCTTGCCGGTCGCTTCATCAACCGTGCACAACTCTTGCATCACGACCGCGTCGGCACCTCCCGGGATCAGCGCACCGGTGAAGATGCGCGCCACGCTGCCCGCTTGCAGCGGCTGGCCGACATGGCCGGCCGGGATCCGCTGCGACACCGGCAGCGATGCACTGCCGCTGGCGCAGTCAGCCACACGTACCGCGTAGCCGTCCATCTGCGTGTTGTCCATCGTCGGCACGTTCAACTGCGAAAGCTGGTCTTCAGCCAGCATGCGGCCGGTCGCATCCAAGGTGTTGATGGTTTCGGTCCCGCCGACCGGGCGCGCCGCGGCCAGCAGTTTGTCGAGTGCTTCCTGAGCGGTAAGCATGGGCTTCCTGTTCGTCATTCTTAGCTGCTCTTGTCTCTGTCTTTATTCTTGATCGCCGATGCCACTTGACCCGGCGCTTTCCGAGCGGCGCTTACAGGCCCGTGTGCGCGACGACGTAACGCTTGACCGCATCAACATCAGCGTCCATCACCTCAAAGCGCTGAGGGAGCGATTCAATGTTCTCGAAGCCTGCCGGGCGCTCGGCGTCGTGTCCCAGCGCTTCCCGGATGGTCTCGTTGAACTTGGCCGGCAACGCCGTCTCGAGCACGATCATCGGGATACCTTCTTCCCACTGCTCGCGCGCGACCTTGATGCCATCCGCAGTGTGAGTATCGACGGTCAAACCGTAGCGCGCCGACACATCGCGAATGGTGGCCAGGCGATCAGCATGCACCGACTTGCCCGAGGCGAAGCCATAGTCGCGCACCTGTGTGAATTCATCACCATCGCTGCCCGGCTTGCCCGACAGGTCAAAGCCGCCATGCGTATCGACCTTGATGAACAAGGCCTTCACGCGTGCAGCGTCGCCTTTCAGAAGATCGAAAATGAAACGCTCGAAATTGGAGGCCTTGCTGATGTCCATGCTCGGGCTGCTGGTATGCAGCGTCTCGGCCGACTTGCGCACCCTATAAACGCCAGTCTGGAAAAACTCATTCAGCACATCGTTCTCGTTGGTCGCCACCACCAGCTTGCTGATCGGCAGGCCCATCATACGTGCAATGTGACCCGCGCAAATATTGCCGAAATTGCCGGACGGGACCGTGAACGACACCTTCTGGTCGCTGCGTGTCGTCGCCGCCAGATAGCCACGGAAGTAATAGACCACCTGCGCCACGACGCGGGCCCAGTTGATCGAATTGACAGTGCCGATCTTCTGCTGAGCCTTGAAGCCGAGATCGTTCGAGACGCCCTTGACCATGTCTTGGCAATCGTCGAACACGCCCTTGACGGCGATATTGAAAATATTCGGATCCTGCAGGCTGAACATTTGAGCCGTCTGGAACGCACTCATCTTTTTGTGCGGCGACAGCATGAAGACGCGTATGCCCTTCTTGCCACGCATCGCATATTCGGCGGCACTGCCCGTATCACCCGAGGTCGCTCCCAGGATGTTGAGTTCGGCGCCCTGCTTTTGCAGCGTGTACTCGAACAGGTTGCCGAGCAACTGCATGGCCATGTCCTTGAAAGCCAATGTCGGGCCGTTCGACAGCGCCTGCAACACCAGCTTGCGCCCACCGCTCTCCTCCAGCGTACGCAATGGCGTAATCGACCTGGCATCGTCGCCAGTGCGCGCATTGCGATAAACGTCGGCCGTGTAAGTCTTGGCAGCCAGTGCCGCCAGGTCGGCGTCCGGAATGTCGGTCGCGAATTTTTTCAGCACTTCAGTCGCCAGCGCCGCATAGCTCAGCCCACGCCAATGCTCAAGCTCGTCGAAGCTGACTTCGGGATAGGACTCGGGAAGGTAAAGACCGCCATCTGGGGCGAGACCGCCCAGCAGGATTTCAGAAAACGAGGGCTTGGACGCATGCCCGCGCGTCGACAAATAGTGCATACAGGAAATAGTTGAGGATCAGCGGCGCTCATTATAAGGCCGCACAAGTTTCCCAAAGAAATACGTGCCTTGCGAAACCATAATTGCCTAAATGGCATGATGCTTTTTATGCATGAAAAGTGGCTCTTTTCGCATCCTTATAGGCACGCCCTCCAACCGATCCTACCCTCCGCTTGTCAATCCCACGAATTGGGTAGTTCGCAAAGTTTTCGAGCCTGACCAAAGGAAGTTTTTCCTTGAAGCAAGCAATCGAAATGGGCTGGTCAGCGAACTCCGAAGCTCCTGCCAGCGGTAACGGAGCCCCGTCGGATGACCACTTGGTTCACCCCGCCGTGTCGCTGCTGCTAAGGAGTCCTCTCATGATCGAAGACGCTACCCAACTAATCGAATCCGAACGCCAGTCATTTGACGACGCCACCACCGACGAAAATTACGATGATGGTTGCGCGGTACTATTGCTGGAGGACACAACCAGAGATAACGCTGCCGACGACGATGACAGCGACAACAGCGACGACAGCGGGCAAGCCAAAGAAACCGCGGCTCCCGACCTTGCTGTTCCGGCCTTTGTGCCGATCCGCACGCTTTCGGTCTTCGACAATCCGGACGACCTGCCACCATTCCAGCTGGATCAGGAAAAATTGTTCAAGTCCCTGATCGACCAGCACCAGCGCCGCCTGTACCGTTTTGTGATCAAGTACATCGATCATCCAGACGACGCTGCCGACATCACGCAACAAGCCTTCGCCGAAGCGGCCCGAACCATTGCCAGCTTCCGCGGCGATTCGAAATTATCGACCTGGCTGTTCGGGATTGCAATGAATATGGTGCGCAATTACCTGAGCCGAGCCCCCCATCGCGTTCATAAGTTCGAAACCGATGAAGTGCTGACCACGATTGCTTCCTGCGAGCCAGATCCCAGTGACTGTCTGGTGCAAAAGGAACTGCTTTGCCTTGCAGAAAAAGCGTTTTGCGATTTGCCGGAAGAAATGAGCGAAGTCCTGGGGCTGGTGGCAGTCGATGAGATTTCGTATCAGGATGCAGCAGACATCTTGGACATCCCTTTGGGTACAGTGCGCAGCCGCGTATCACGCGCACGTGCGGTGCTGCGCGCGAACTTCGAGCAGGCAGGCATACGCTTGCAGTTTTGACGGAAAGCAACTCAGACGCCAGGCTGCCAGAGGCCTGGCGCTTCAAATCGACCGTAAAGTCACCAGCGGCAAGGCATCGTCCCGCCGTTTGTGCTGGTCCTTGTCGAGGCTGGATTCGGGCACATTAGCCACCTTGCCCTGCTCACCACCCATCCCTGCGGCAACGACTACGCTACCCGCCGTCTGCAGTTCAACATCGTCCGCATCGTCACTGTCGTCATGCCGGGCCTTGCGCGCCGCTTGGACACGGTCTTTTTCCATGCTCGTGCGGCTGTTGTGATTCTTTGCTTCGGCTCGCGATTGAAGCTGCTGGCCGCTTGCCACGATCACCGAACTAGCTGTTGCCGTTCCCGGATTCAGCGCGTCCAGTTGCTGCCGCACATGGATGAGTAGCTTTGCAATCCTGTCAGCCCCATCCAGTCGACCTTTTGCAACATCGGCATACCCTTGCAGGAAATCCAGCGCACACGCCAAAGACTCACGATCTTCAACTAGATGCCCCGGCGTTTGAAAATCCCCATGGGCCAACCTTGCGGCGATCGATTCCAGCAAGGGTGCACAGTCCTGCAGCAACCCTCGAGACTGACCCCGGGCGAGTCTTTGCAGCAAAGATACGGCAGGTTCAGGGGCTTCTTCGGCAACCTGCCGCGCATTGGAGCCGGCCCGCTCGGTCAATACAGGGTCAGATACTGACTGACCGGCTGCAGTCCCAGCGGGTTCGGCGCTGTCCCTGAGATTGTCCAGGGAGGATGGCAGCGCGCCCTCAGCGGTTGCGTGCAAGGTTCGGGCAAGCTGACCACTACGCACCGAAGCTCTGGCAGTTGCTCTCCACATTGCCTCTGCCAGCCTCGATTCCGCTTCCTCATGATGGCGCACGTCGTTCTGGAGGCGCCGCCGCTTGGCCCGTTCCGCCTCTCGGCGCAGGCGAGCGTCATCTTCCGCGGTACGTTCGATACCTGGATAGTTGCCGCTGACTGGCAAACTGGTGAGGGTCGTACCGTTGATCGGTTTCATGACGCCTGTCCTCCGGCTGCCTTGAGGCCGTTCGTGGTGTCGGGTTCACCCGTGCCTTGTGCGGCTTCCCGGACATTCCCAGAACCGGCGAATTTCAACGGCAAGCCTTCGCGCTCATAGTATTCGACCAATTCCCGATGGGCGTCCACTTCGCCAGACACAGCATCGGAAAGCACAAAGAAGATTCGGTCCTGGTCGGGTGGCAATGCCTGTGACGGAATGCGCGAGAATCCCAGCCGCTCCAGCGCACGGATCGATCGCCGGTTGTCCTTGTAGGCCGACGTCAGCACTAGGGGAACGCCCATGGCTGCTGCATGGCGAAACACCAGCCTGGCTGCAGCGGTTGCGTATCCCTGCCCCTGGAAATCGACGCCAGTCCAGAAACAGAAAAAAGACGCATGTCCCGACACGGCTAGATTCACGTAGGCGACAAAGCCGTGATCGCGGTGCATGACCGCGAAACTGACCCGACCACGCTCATTGGGAGCCGACTGTATCCACTGCCGGGTATCTTCAACCGATTTCAGTTGCGGCAGGCCGGTCATGATAGCGATCTGCGGATCCCGGTATTGGATGAAATAGGCGTCCGCATGGCTGAGGTCTAACGGCTCCAGCGTCAGCGGCAATTGTTCGTCGCGTAGTTCGACCAGCCAGCGGTCGTCGCGGCGCGACAGGCGCTCCTGCATTCGTGCCCTGACCTGTAGTGCCAGCGCATTTTCCGGATCCATCGCCAAGGCCTGCGCGACCAGTCCCAGCCCCTTGTCCATCTGTCCAGTCCGCATTTCGCACCATGCGAGGTTGGCCATATCACCGGCACTTTCGCCATGATGGCGCATTCCGCGCACCAGGGCTTTGCGAGCGAGCTGCCAATGGCCGCAGTGCATGGCCACATTGGCCAGCCGCTCATGCACCCGCATTTTGGCCAGCTCGGGCAGGAAATTTTCCCAGACTTCGTCTAGAGTATTGCGCCAACCGAGGCGATCGCAGTCCATCGATTTGGTAAAGGCCAGTGCAAGATCCCGTGAAATTTCGGCGAGCAAGACCGGATCGTGCCCCGATAGCCGCACCAGCTGACGCAAGTGCTCAAGCTTGTGCACACCTCCGACCCATCGCATGACGTCTGCCATCAAGGTCTGGCGGCTGTAAATAGTCGGATCGAAACAATCAGCCAGCACAGTCAGCCGCTCACTCGCCCCGTCAGCCGCTTCCATCACGATTTGCATGGCGCGCCCGTCCTCGAGGTCTTGCTCGGCACTCGCCGCGCCATGCAAGCGCGCCCAATGGGCGATCAGGCCGTAATGAACCGGCAGCTTGCCATCGTCGCGATAAGCCGCGACTAGATCGGGAAAAGTATGCAGCCTCATGTTCAGTTCGCTCGCCATGCCGATGCCGGCCGCCAGCAACAGGTAGCCATGGCGAGCTACCCTGCGCCAGCGACGCAATGCGGCGATCGCTCCCTCCGGATAGCAGATCGGCGTACTGTTGAATTCTTCGAGGTAGCGCGAAAACACCGGCGCGAATGCACCTGATTCCAGCCCGTCTTCCACGGGCCGCCAGTCCGGGCGCTCGCTGGTACCCGACTCCATGTTCCGGATCAGTTCAAGGTCGGCTTCCAGCAATTTGCCGTAATGAACCGCCAGCAATCGTTGCGGCAATCGCCGCCAGCCATCATGCGCAAGGATGACGACCGGGTTATGGCACTCATACAGCCGTCCGTCGGCCGTCAGTTGCCCGGGCATACAGGGATCCCCCACCAGAGGCATCAACCGTCCTTGCAGTCGATGGGCCGACATTTCCGGTGCAGCAGAAACCCAATCCATCCAGCCCGCATGTGAAACAACGGGCATATAGCGAAATCGCATGCCGCCGCTGTGACGCGTGGCTGCATGCAGCGCCCGGATCAGCTGGTGGCCGCTATATCCGTTGCCAGGCGCAAGGTCGATCACGTCGATTGCGCGGGCTGGGTTGATGTCGGCATGAGCGATGCCGTCCTGCCAGTAGCGCACAGTCAGGTCAGCAATTTGGGCCGCCACTGCCGGGCCGAAAACCGCCGGCGTCCATGCCATGGTGCCGGGATCCGCGTCGGGTGGCGATGCACCATCCTCGCCGACGCGAAGGTCGGCCGAACAATCAGCGGGAATGGAAATGTGTTGTGCAGACATGGCAATGATCTCTACGGTGCAGCCTTGGCTGGCATTGCGTTTGCAGAAATGATTTTGGGAGTAATCAGGAAAAGCCGCTCGCGTTTCTCAAGCCGCGATGATTTTTTCTTGAAAAAAATTCCGATGAACGGGATGCTCCCCAGCCAAGGCACCTGATCAACTTGCTTGATATCGGACTCTGCATTGAAACCGCCGATCAGCAAGCTTTCCTTTTCGCCCATGACTGCTTGTGTTCCGATTGTGCTCTTGCGAATGCGCGGCAACACTTGCTGGTTTTCGCTTTCCTGGATCGATCCGTCTTCGATGTCAACGATCAGGTGCACGGATTCCCCTTTGTCGGTGTCGATGATGTGCGGCGTCACCTTCAGCGTCGTGCCGACCGTGACCGGCACCACATTGGCGACGCGCTCCCCGACGGATTGAATGTAGAAAGTGTCAGAAAGATCGATCAGCGCTCCCAAATTGTCGACGGTCAGGACCGAAGGCCGTGACACGATGCGCGCATTGCCTTTGCCTTCGAGAATGCGCACACGCGACATCAGAAAATTTCCAGCATTGGGTATAACGGTATTCGGGCTGACATTGTCACCGATGATGATTGTGCCCGTCATGCGATCCGGCGGAACCGCCGGTGTGCCGAAGCCACCCGCCACGCTTCCGGCCCGTGCACCCCAGTCAATACCCAGCTCGGCAATGCTGCTGGTATTCACATCGACGATCACTGCTTCGATCTCGATCAGCTTGGTTGGCACATCAAGCAGTTTGATCAACTCTTCATACGCCGGCATATGCTGAGGCAAGTCCTTGACGACAATGGCATTGAGCCGTGAATCCGCCTGTATCACCGCCCGCGATTGCGCATTGGCGCTGCGAGTGCGTGCCTGTTCCGGCGTTTCCTTGCTGCCCGGCTGCGGTGGCTGACTTTGTGTCGCCGATTTGTCATCGGGCGCCTCGGACAGTGTCTGCGCCGAGCGCAGCGGCGTAATCAGGTTCGACAGTTGCGGCAGGTTGGCCAGGCTCGTACCGCCGGTTCCCCCCTGCCCGGTCACAAGGTTGCGCAGTATGGTTGCCACGCCAGCCGTGGTGATTTGCTGGTCGCGATAAGAGATCACGCGATCATTGACGGCGGCGTGCTTGAGTCGGAACACCCGCATTTGCTGCTGTGGTTGAGGCAGCGGCAGCGTCGCCACGGCCCAGACCACAAGGTCGACATAGGAAGGCGGCCCGGACACCATGGCCACGCCGCGTTCGGGCAATTCCCCCCAGCCGAATTTAGGCTCCACGATGCCAAGGTCGGTCAGCGCTTTGCGAAATTCCGGCAAGCTTATGCCGGCCGGCGCGATTGCGCGCGTTGCCGTCTCGAAGTTGCGGCTGACATATAACGTGCCGCCGTAGTAGAACCATTGAAGGCCGTACGCTGACGACAGCTGGTTAAGGAACTCTGTCGGGCTGGCGCTGGTGTACTTGCCGCTAACCTGGTCCGAACGCGCCATGACAGCGGCCGACGCCTGCATTTCAAGGCCAAAATTTCGGCAGAACGAGGCCAGCACGTCGGGCAATTCCTGTTTGTCGGCGATGTAGGTGAAGCTGGCATCCGGCCAGGGCACGGGCGCCGCTGAAGCAATCTGCGTGGCACCCGCCCAGCAGAGGCAGGAAACCAGCCATTGCCGCAGATGCCTGAGGATGCTTGTCATTTTCATTGTCCACCTCCCCCACCCGACACCACCCGAACTCCCAACTTGCGATCAAGCCCCTGTCTCGGCGCTTCGTGGTCACAACACCCGGAAAATTCGCCGCCAGTCGGCCAGCGAATTCGTGAACGCCTCCAGAGCTGCCTCGAATTCCTCGATCGACGCATCGGCCGGCACCCTGCGCTGGATCAGGATTTGCGATTCATCTTCCGAAAGCACCGGCACTTCTGCATGCTCGGTCATCCTTACCCATGACGCGAACAGGCAGCGCTGGATCAGTTCGTCCGCATCGCCGGGCCGCAACGGAAGATCCAGCAAGCGGCTTTCCAGCACCAGGTCGCCATGCGGCGCCGGTCGGCAATAGACGCGATAGTGTCCATCGAGCGTGACAACGACGGCGCCGTCCATGCGCTCTTTCTGCGGTGGGAGCTGCTGCCGCTCGAGGAAACCCGACAGTCCGGTGTGCAGGCGATCGAGCATCAGATTGCTCCCCCGGGTGCATCGCCGGCCAGCTTGCGTAGTGCAATCAGCAGCTCGGCGATAGGTTCGATCAGTTCCGACGGTATGTACTGGTCGATCTTGGCCGACGCCGTCAGCTCGCGCGCGAGATGGATGTTCTGCATGACCGGTATCCCGCACTCGCGCGCGATGCGCACCATCTGGTGCGCTACATGGTCCTTGCCTTTGGCCAGCACGACCGGCAGCGGCGTGATCTGCTCTTCGTAGTACAAGGCCACCGCGAGATGGGTCGGGTTGGTGACGACCACCGACGACTTGCGGGTCTTGAGGACCATCTCACCCATCGCAATTTCCTTCTGCAGGCCCTTACGATGGCTTTTCATGTGCGGATCGCCTTCGAGCTGCTTGTACTCCTGCTTGATCTCGTCCATCGACATCATCAGCTGCTTGCGGTGCTGGTAGCGCTGGAACACCAGATCGGCCAGCGCGATCGCTCCGAACGCAATAAAGGAGTAAATGACCAAGGTACGGAGCATGTCGGCCACCGCGACGCCTGCGCTGATCAGGCCCTTGGACGGAATCAGGATCAGCGCGGGTAGCGAATCGCGAATCACTAGCGCGATCAGGATGCCCAGGAAAACGACCTTCAGGATGGATTTGATGAACTCGATAAAATTCTTCATCGAGAACATCTGCTTCAGGTTGCTGGCCGGGTCCAGCCGCTCGCCCTTTGGCACCAGCGCCTTGAACGCCAGCAGCACACCGGTTTGCATCACCTCCCCGAATACGCCGACAAGGATGACCAGGATGATGAATGGGCCCAGCACCTTGACGATCATCAGCAGCATCTGGTCGATCTCGATCCGCACCGCGTCACGGAATTCCAGGCCGTACAGCTGCGCTGGAAATTGAATGATCTCGACCAGATCACGCACGAAGCTGTCGGCGTTGCCGAGCATGTAGCCAAACAAGGCACCAACCAGCAACGCCTGCGTGAAGTCCTTGCTCTTGGCGACCTGCCCTTCTTCGCGCGCCTGCCGTATTTTGTGCTCGGTCGGCTGTTCGGTCTTTTCGCTGCTCATGTCGGCTCCCGGACCAGCAACGAACGGATGATGTCGAGGGCTCGCGGCACGAAATCGATGTATTCCTCGTGCAGATAGCCGAACAAGGTACTGACATAGACGCTGAAGACAAAGATCGCAATCGCGCTCTTGACCGGCATCGCCAGGAAGAACACCTGCAACTGCGGCACGAATCGACTGACGATGCCCAGTCCGACTTCGGCCAGGAACATCGAGAAGATCACCGGCGCGCTCAGCAGGACGGCCAGCCACATCAGCCTGTCCATCAATCCCAGCAGCACGGTCGGCATCTGGTCGGAAAATTTCGGCAGCATCTGGTAGACCGGCCATGCCTTGTAACTGGCATAGACCAGCTCCAGCACCAGCAACAAGCCGCCCGTCATCAGCAGGTACACCAGCGCCGCCTGGCTGAACAGTTCGCCCAGAGGCGACGTGTCATGCCCGGTCAATGGATTAATGGTGGCGGAGATGCTGGCGCCGCGCTGGTTGTCGATGTAGGCGCCCATGATGTCCATAGCCCACAGCGGCAGCGCAACCAGGAAGCCGAGGAAAAACCCGATCGCCGACTCCTTCAGCACCACAGCCAGCAGCCGCGTACCGTGCATGGTCACATTCATCGACTGATCGACCAGCGAGGGCACGACGAATACAGAGAAGGCAAAGGCCGTACCGACACGCAGCAAGCCCGGCAAGGCCTGCCGGTTGAACATGGGCAGCACCGAGAACATCGCCAACATACGCGGCATCGCGTAAAACACGGCAGCCAGCCATTGCGAGGGATAGGTGAGCACCATAGTTTCCATGTCAGCGCACCAGATCGGGAAACTGCTCGAAAATCATCACGGTGTAATTGAAGATCTCGCCGCCCATCCAGCGCGCCGTCAGGTACAGCGTCAGGCCGACGGCGACCAGCTTCACGCCGAATGACAGCGTCTGCTCCTGGATTTGGGTCAGCGCCTGTACTAGGCTGAACAGGATGCCGACCACCGAGGCCACGACGATGGGCGGCAGCGACAGGATCAGCACCAGCAACAGCGCCTGAATGACAAAGGTGACGAGGTCGGCAAGTTCCATGGCTTCACCGGATATAGGTCTGTACCAGTCCGTGGATCAGCTTCGACCAGCCATCCACCATCACGAACAGGAACAACTTCAGCGGCAGCGAGATCGTGATGGGCGATACCATCATCATGCCCATCGCCATCAGGATGTTGGAGATCACGAGGTCGATCACCACGAACGGCAGAAACAGCAGGAAGCCGATTTCGAAGGCCGAGGTCAGCTCCGACACTACGAAAGCCGGGGTGACAATCAGGATGTCGGATTCGCGCGCATCCTCGACAATGTCGGGCGGCCACAGCTTGCGCGCCGTACCGAGGAAGAACTGTCTTTGCTCGGGCTTGCTGTTGGCCACCAAAAACTCACGCAAAGGCTCGGCGCTCTTGCGGGTGACGGCCAGCAGCGTCTTCACCGACATGGTCGGATCCTTTTCTTCGGCGACGACTTCGCCGATCCGATAGCCTATGGGCGCCATTACATAGGCAGCCAGCAAGATGGCCAGCGCATAGATGGCCATGTTCGGCGGCGCCTGTTGTACACCCAGCGCATTGCGCACCAGCGACAGCACGACGGCGATCTTCAGGAATGACGTGGTCGTCACCAGGATCAGCGGCAGCAGAGCGAACAAGCCCAGCGCAAAGGCCAGTGCTACCGGATCGATGCTGCGCATGGAGCGCCCCCTTTGTAATGCCGCCGGTTCGTGCCGGCGTTTTTGCCTATTCGCTTGCCGGCGGCGCGAGGCTCAGCACCGCCACCCCAACCTGACCATCGACCTCGACCAGCTCGCCCTCCCCGATCACCTTGCCATTGGCGCGAATGATCACGGCGCGCCTCAGCTCGCGTCCGAGATCGAACACGTGACCGGGCCCCAACACCATCAGCTCCGACAGCGTCAGCTGCCGCTCGCCCAGGTCGAAGTGCAGGCGCACCGGCAAGTCGCCGAAGCCCGTGCCCTCGTCCACGCCTTGCTCGTCGAGTTCTTCCATGATCTCTCCCGGCTCCTCCAAGATCGTCACTTGCCTGCCGCTGATGGTGGCCGCTGCGCCCAGCCGTCCCACCGTCACCACGATGCGGTCAAGCTCGCTGCCTATCCAGCTTTCATCGAGCAGCACCACATCGCGCCGCTGCAATCCCCTCAGGCTGGCCAGCGACAGCTCGGTCCAGCCAGCGCAAAAACGGACGGGTACCGGCAGGGCTCCCCAGTTTTGCCCTGACACCGACAAGGGCAGCTGGCGCACGGCGCTGGCGAGGTAGCCCAACCCCGTATCGTCAAGCCAGAGCTCGCCGTTGGTCTCTGTGGTGCCGTCATCCAGCGTGAAACCCACGCCATGCCGGCACGCCCCACGCGCCGCCAATGCCTGGTCAACCTGGCGCAGGCTGAAGCGCTTGCGCGTCGCTGACTCGACCAGTTCGGCAAGGTCCCCGAATGCGGCCTCGATGACCAAGGGTTGCAGGTCCGGCGGCAAGCGGTGCAAGTCCTCGACCTGCAGCACCTGACGTCCCACCTGCGCGACCCAGCCCTGATCGATCTTGGCCAGCACCGGCGAGCCGCCCCAGTCGATATCCAGCGCCAGCAGTCCGGAGCGCGTGTCATCCAGCGGCCGGAAATGCACCTGCCACGGCGCACCCAGCCAATCGAAAGGCAAGGCTTCCCTGCGCCGCGCCAACTGCCGCCAATTCGCGGCGGTCGTCCGGCCAACCTGCCGCATCTGCAGGGGCGCGTTCATGTACCGGCCCCCGGTGGCCATGCCTGCTCGGCAAGCAAATGCTGGCGGACGCTGCCGAACAATCGCAGCCTCAAGCGGCGCCGCAGCTTTTCGCCAAGCGTTCGCGCAAGCCGGGGCAACTGCTGCGCCAGCCACTGGCAATCGTCGTCATTGCCGACCCAAATTGAAAATTGCAGCGCGCCGTCCGATTCAACGACACCCAGCTCTGCATCGCGCAGAACCGCCGGCCGCAAGGCCAGCCTGACTTCCGATGAACAGCCGCTGCGCTTCAGTTCCGCCGCCTGAAACGCTGCCGACAACTCGAACGCCAGCAGCTCGACATGGGCGTCATCCAGCGTGTAAAGGCCATGCAAGCCTGCCGCTCCGGCAACGGAGTTCGCACGACCGCTGCAGCCCGTCTGCTCGTCGTCTTCAATGCGGTCAGCGCGACCATCAGTCGATCCAGAGCCCCCTCGGACCAGCGATTGCAATCTCTGTACGTCGTCGCCCCGCACCACCGCCCGTGCATGCTCAGGTGATGTGCCCTCCATCAGGCTCAGTGCCAGCGGGCCGAGATCGACGTTGATGCGACGGCCGCTCACGCCGGCTCCTTCGGCTCGGCACGCATCTCCCGGCTGGCCCGCGATAGCGCATGGCGAATCTCTGCGGCTTCCTCGACTTCCAGTTCTTCTCGCCGCGACAGTTCGAAGTCGCGTTCTTCGTTTACTGTTCGTAGCATTTCACTGAATTTCTCGCGCATCCGGACCGCGAACTTGTGCTCTTCGCGCGCGGCTCGCTCGTGCTCGGCCGCCTCTTCCAGCCGTTCCTTGGCCTGCTCCAGTTCCTGCACCAGCGCCTCGATACGCTCCTTCATCAGCTGGATTTCGACTTGCACGTCTTGTATGTCCTTGAGCAATACGATCCGTTTGCACAGGTCTGCGAACAGTGTCTTTTCGCGCTGCCGGCTTTCCTCGCGGTAGTCGCGCAACACCTTCTTCGCAAGCTCGACCGCCTCCTCTGCGGCACGCAACAGCGCCCGAGCCTTTGCCAGCGCACGCTCGGCTTTTTCTTCCCGAAAAATCTTTATCCTCAGCAAGTCAGTCAGGACATCCATGCCGCGCTCTCATCGAACACTTAGTCGCTATGCAAATCAAAGTTTTGACGCACTATTTAGTTGTCAAAACGCTACATCTTGTCGTTTTGTAACGGCACTTTGGGAGCGGTTCCTTCTTTCCCAAAGGGAAAAAAGCATCCGAAATGGCTGGCCGCCCCTCACGAAAAATCAGGACTAGGCGGCAGTAAACATGAACATCCGGCGGTTACGCCGGATGGAAACATCAGGAGATAGCAGCGTTCATCTGGGCCAGCGTGTCGTTGAATTGGACGTACTCGTCGGTCGCCTGTTTCAGGAAACCCCGAATCCTGTCAATGCGATCAATGGCCTGGTCGGCCACCGCATCCGCGCCGCGCTTGTACTCACCTATCTTCACCAGCAATTCGACTTCCTGGTATTTGGCCATCAGTTCGCGCAGGCGTCCGGCGCTTTGCTTGTGCTCCGGCGTGGCGACCATGTTCATCACTCGCGACACCGAAGCCAGCACATCGATCGCCGGGTAGTGATTGGCCGAGGCCAGCTTGCGTGAAAGGATGATGTGGCCGTCTAGGATGGATCTGGTCTCGTCGGCAATCGGCTCGGTCATGTCGTCACCCTCGACCAGCACCGTGTACAACGCCGTGATCGAGCCCTTATGGCCCATGCCAACCCGTTCCATCAACCGCGGCAACGTGGCAAATACGCTGGGCGGGAATCCGCGCCGCGTCGGCGGTTCGCCGGCGGCAAGGCCAATCTCGCGCTGCGCACGCGCAAAGCGGGTGACCGAGTCCATCAGGAACAGCACCCGCTTGCCCTGGTCGCGGAAATATTCGGCGATCGCGGTGGCGACATAGGCGGCCTTGGAGCGCTCCATCGACGATTTATCCGACGTCGCGCAGACGATTACGGCCTTGCGGCGCCCTTCGTCGCCCAGCTCATGCTCGAGGAATTCCCGCACTTCCCGTCCCCGTTCGCCGATCAGTGCGACCACGGTGACATCGACATCCGCGCCTTTGACCAGCATGGCCATCAGCGTCGACTTGCCGCCTCCTGCTGCGGCAAACACGCCCATGCGCTGCCCTTCGCCGCAAGTTAGCAAGCCGTCGAGTGCGCGTATGCCCAGCGACAGCGGGTGCTTGATGATGCGCCGGCGCAGCGGGTCGGGCGCCCCGGTCAACACCGGGTAATAGCGCGAGACATGCAGCGGTCCGTGTGTCGCCACGTCGATCGGGTCGCCCATGCCATCAAGCACGCGACCCAATAACGCATTTCCGACCGGCACCATGTGGACATGCCCGGTCGGGATCACTTCGGTACCGCTCGAAATGCCTTGCATGTCTCCCATCGGCATCAACAAGGCTGACCCTTGCGCAAAGCCGACGACTTCGGCCTTCATGTCGACCTCATCGCCTGGGCTGTGCAGCACGCAAATCTCTCCGATCTTCACCGAAGGAATGACAGCCCGAATGATGGTGCCCGTCACTTCAACCACCTTGCCCCGGATGCGAGCCACCTGCGCCTGGGCCAGCGCGGTCTGCAGCATATCGGTGATGTAATTGAAATGATGCAGCGGCATGGGGCGGTCTGCGTCAGGCTGGCGATTCATTCCCATCATCTCCGCGTCGAATGCATGAATGCCAAAGATGGGTACGGGCCATGCATGCGCCTATACATTGCCGGCCACCCGGTTGCGCATATCACTGAATGCCTTGAGCACATTGGCTGCCGCATCAAAGTGGTAGTTGTAACTGACGAGCAGGCTATTGACGAGCAATTGCTGCGAAGCGTTGCGCTGCGTGACCTGCAAGGCCGCCTCGCTGAATTTTCCGCGGATCTCGCGCAGGGTATCGGCGCTCGGCGCGAAGAGCAAGGGTTTGGTCAACGGGGTTACGGGCTTGATCTCGTCAAACGTGGCAAAGGCCACGCCAAAAACGAAGGGAGTCTTGATCCGATAATATTTTCCGTCACCGGATTGAACAATTTTCCCTACCTCGGTTTCCTGGAATACGTTCGTTGTTGCAACAGGCAGATTTCCATAGAACAGGCTGCCCGTACCATTGGCCGTCACCACTTGCCACTGAATCGTATTTCCGGCCACCGGGGTAAGCTGGTATTTCGTAAACAACTGAGTGACCGCGCTGTCCCGCGCCACTGCAGCCTGCGACAACCAGGTCTGGTACTGATTGGCGTTTATAGGAACGGCAAAGCCTTCGCTCTTGACCAGCACGATGTACTGGCGCTGCTGGTTGATCTCGATGTAGTACTGCCCCGCCTGGGTGTCCAAAATCGGTGGCGTCGTACTGACGACCACTTGCGTCGTCAAGTCACTGGCACTGTTCTTGTAGGTGATGCGATAGTTTGTGGCACCCACAAAATTGGTCGACCCTACGTCCGTATGCATCTGATTGATACCGTTGTAAAAATCAATCAGGCGCTGAATCGTGGCATCAGCAGTGTTGGGCGGTAGATTGCCGTTCGGGAAAGCATTCGCGAGATCGGAAATGTCCCACGATGCGCCGATCTTGAGCGCGGACGTAGCCACATTGACATTAATAGGAACGAAAGCGCTCTCCGAAAATTTCGGCATCAAATCGCGCAGGAACTCGATGTCAGCAACCTGCTCCTGCAGCACCTGTGTTTGGGCACGCAACTGATTGCCTTGGTCCGATCCCAGCGACGCAAGCTTTCCGACCGCCATGTCGGTCAGCGTTGCGTCAGTCAGTATCCAAGCTTTATTTACGCTGTAGTCAGTAATGACCTGAAACTCTGTCATGCCATCCTCTCGAGGCTCGTTGAATCACACTGGTTTTCACGGTCCCTGATCCGGGAATGCCGCGCCTAGCTGGAACGGCCGCCCTTCGCGTACCGCACGGACGGCGTCGGCCACCACCTGGCCTACTCGCAAGCCGTTCTGAAGCGCATCGCCGCCAGCATCAGCGCCGGCGCCGACACCATGCGCCAGCCCTTCTCCTTCGCCGCCGACCCTGTTCCTGGCCTTTGCCCGCAATTCTTCCCGCTCCGCTTTCAACACCCGTAGCTGGCGCAAGGCCTCGGCCAATTGCTCGTCGCGTGCGGTGCGCCGCTGGGTCAGGTTTTCCGACTCATCTTGAACCGCGGTCCGATTGTCATCGACCACGACTTCCAGTTTGTCCGCCTGCTTGGCTGCCTGCGCCAGCTCAAGCGCCAGTTGCACCTGCAAGGCAAGCGCCAGATTGACCAGCACGCTCAGGTAGCTGAACTGCACGGTGGTCGTGGTACGGCGATTCGCATAGTTGTCGAATGTCGTGTAACTGACGGTCTGGGTAACCTTGCCACTGCCATTGGCCGTCGATTTCACGTAAGTCGTGCTGCCGGGATATGGCGACGACCGTACGTCGGTCAGCACCTTGACGTCGGCCAATTGCGCGTCGCCGTACCAAGCGAAGGTCTTGGTAGGTGGCGTGCCATCCATGTTGTCGACCACGACCAGCACCGGGGTCTGGATCGGTGCAGTAATGGGAATGCCCATGTCGGTCAGGGCTTGAAAGGTTTCGTTTGCTTCCTGCAGCGTAGCGCCTAGCATCGGACCGTCTGCGAGGAACAGGGCCGTCAAATCCGTGGTCGTTTTCGGCGTGCTTTCGAGCGAAGTCACCGTAACCGGCGTGACACCCGTGGCTAGGCCTTTGAACAGCGACAACCCTACCCCCGTGATCTTGCCAAGCATGTCCAGCAGACGGGAGACGGCCGAAACGTTCTGCTGGATCGAATTCCTGATGGTGTCAGTCAGGGTTACCTGCACCGCATCCATCACATTGACGGCGTCCTCCGCGCTTCCTACGAAGAAGGATGGGATAGTCGTAGACGCCGGACTGGTTACTGCATCGGCCATGGCCGCCTCCTGTTACCTGATGATTCGTCTGGCCGCGCATCCGGCGCTGATGGGTTTCGTACAGCGAGGTGCGCGTCAGATCATGCTGCGGAAGCGACGTCGCGATATTGGCGGCGCAGCCGCGCGCTGCGATTCCAGCACTGCCTGCTCTGCCTCTTCCATTACCTGTCGCATGGTCTGCTCGACCATCAGGTCGATCTCGCGCTGGATGGCGGGATTGCCATGGTTCTTCAGGTATTCCTTCAACTGTTCCGGGGTAATGCCTTTCTCCCGGAAATAGTCATCCGTCCGTTTCAGAGCCTCCTCGGCCTGGGCCACGACTTTCATGGATTCCCGGATGGCCTGGGCCGACCTTTGCTCGAACTCATCTTCGTCCATGCATATTCCTTCAGGTTTGCCGGATTTTTGGTCTTCACACCTCGGTAACCATGGTGAAACGCAGGTTCCCGTATGAAATGTGTATTGGGAACAAGACAGTTAAACGAGTAACCCAACCGTTGCGGCAAGAAATCTTTCGACAGCCATTTCCCTTCAGCAACCCACTTTCAGGCAGCCATGGTTCAGGCCACACGTATCCAGCAAGGTTCCGGCCCGGTACAGACGTCCGGTTCAGGCGTCGAGGCCAGCCATTCCGGCCGCATGAATGGCGTGGCCGTACAGGTGCTTGAAGCTGACGTCGATGTCGACGACCAGATCCAGATCGAGCGATTCAAGCGCGAGACAGGTCTGGATGGCGCGCTGGATCGTAAACAACTATCTGACCGCCGCCTGGGTCTGGGCGACCGCAGCAGCGGCATGGATGCCGGGGCTTCCACCCGCTTCTCTCGCGCTTTTGCCAACAACAAGGCGAGCTCACGACTGGCGCAGTCCTACCTTCAGGCCTTTCTCGGCAAGGAAGCACGGCCCAGGCGTGAACCCAACGCCAGTGAACTGGCCAATCATTTCGTCGCGCTCCAAACTCTAGCCGATGCCCTGCGCGGCAGCGATGAGGACTTCGTTGCCCGACTGACGCCGCTGAAAGAAGGCTCGGGCAAGCTGTCGGAACTGGCCGAACGCCTGCGCGAGGCTGGCGACGATGCGAAAGCCATGCAAGCGCTGCTCTCGGACGTCGAAGGACTGCCGGAGGAGCAGGAACAGCTGGGCAGCATGATGAAGACGCTGCGCTTCCAGCCCGACCAGCTCAAGCGCAAGCTCAGGGATGCGCAAAAGCTGCCGGATCCGGATGCGCGGACACGGCAGGAATTGCAGGAAGCCGTCGAGGACGAACTGCAAGAGCTGCAACGTCAGCATGGCAGTCACCTTCGCGCCATCGACAATGCATTGCGCAATGCCGGCGACCAGGCGACGGCAGGGCTGGCCGAGAGCTATGCCGAGCTGGTGCATGACGAACAATCCGGCTTCGCCCGGACGCTCGAAAAGCTGGTGGCCCGGCACACGCCCGCCGAGCTCAGCAAGCAGGTCATCCCGCTGATGGAAAAGACCCTGGCCAATGAGCTCGGCCTTGGACAGGACCAGCGCTCGATAGACTTGGTGAAGCTAGAAGCCTTGCTGACCGAACTGGCCCACATCCATATCTCGGCGACCTTGCTCGAAAAGATGAGCAACCTCGTTTCCTCGCTGAAGAGACTTTACGGTGTCCCTGCCTGAACGCCGACTCGACGAGCAGGGGCTATTGCTCGCCCTACTGAAGACCATCTCGGGTGGCTGGATCTCACCGTCGCATTTCGAGCGAATGGCAAAAGACTTCCATATCCCAGACGGTGGACCGACCATCTACTTCCTGACCGGCCTGATGCAGATCGTCCGAGAATTGCCCTTCAAGGTTTTCGCTGATGACGCCTCGCGAAGCGCATTGCTGGATGCCTTGCAGTCAGCGATCGATGCCGCTATCAGCCGTGAAGAAGCGACGCTGGATGGCGTGCCGCCCCCGACCACCACCCCATGAGGCCTGGACATGGACTGGATAGCAGAGATCGTGAGCGACTTCGGCAGGCGCATCGGCCTGCCTGACCTGGCACTCGACGGTAACGGGCGCTTGCGGATGGCGCTGGAAGACGGGAGCGGGGTGGGCCTGCTGCACCTCACTTCGTCCGGCAACCCCGAAATCGTGGTCTACCGTTCTTGCCCGTTGGCTTACCTGAATGCACCATCCTTTCGTAGTGCATTGCGCCTAGCCGATTTCCGCCAGCCGAATGCCTGGCCCATTCAGGCGGGAATGAGTCAGCGCGATTTAATGCTTGCGATGCGCATTCCGGAAAGAGCGTTTTCTACGTCTTCATTAGAACACGCATTGAGCAGGCTGGCTGAATCATTTGAGTCAATTTGATGAAAGTCTGTTGGGACCAGAACCAGCCGAAAAGCCGTCAGGCCAAGTAATCGTCGAGCAAAAATTTGGCAAGGCCACTCAAACTCGAGACGACGAGTCGTCCTCGCTGTCTGAATCCATTACTAAAGACGACGATTCGTCCGTGCTCGCTGCATCGTCCTCTACTAGAGACGACGAGTCCTCCGTGCTTTCGGTACTGTCCTCGTTCGAGCTATCATCATTACCCTGCGCATTGCCTTGATTTTGAATTGGCGGCGACACAACCGGTACGTTGCCCTGGTTCTGGTTGGGCGACACAACGGGTTGCCGCGGCGCCTGAAGATTTGGTGTATGAGCCACAAGCTGAGCGCCAGCTTGCCGTAGCTGGGCTGCTTTATTTAGCAAGGGAGTCATCGCATTTGAAAATCTAAGCGCCGCAACCGGATCCCAGTTGCCCGTATCGATCGCGCGCAGGGTTTGTGAAACGTGATCCGTGCTGCGAACCACGTTACCGATGTCGTTTATTGCCGTTGTTACTGCTCCCAAGGCCGGTTGCAACTCCGTGTGCATGTTGTAATCCTGAATCAGCACCCTCATTTCTTTTAGCAGGTTCTCCATCATCGTCCGCAAATCACGGATTTCGGCACTTAGTTGCGCCACCGAACGTTGCCAGTCATCTTGAATCTGTCTGGCCTGTGGCAATGGATTGAGCTGCCCGTTCACAGCGGGAAACGCTGGCACCAATTGTCCATTCGGCTCGCGAATTACTGCCGCTTGCTGCTGTGGCGCGCCCGCAATCTGGTTCGGAGCAACCTGGACAGCTTGGGGTAACGGGTTCTGACCTTGCCCTGCAACGGCGGGATTCATGGCAGCCTCCTAAGAAAAATTTGAATTGAGATTTCAGGCAAGTTGCAAGGGATCGAGCCGCTCAGATTCGGCCGACTCTTCCTGCTTCAGGAAACGCGTCTCGAGCCACCGCCGGCCATGCCAGACAGTCTCCGTCATTTTGGATAGCAAGCTCGATCCATTCATGTCATCCAGCGACTGTGACAATGTGTAGATGACTGACTTTCCGTCAGCATCGAGGCAGAACACCGTTCCATCGATTTCAGCGAGCGCAGAATTCATCTGCAACAGACGCTCGACGATCGTATCAAATCGCCCTTCGGGAATTTCTCCAAACTGGCATTCGATCAGCACTCGATTTGGCTGATTTTTCATCGAATGAACCACCGCAAAGTCGAAATTCCCGTACATCATTTCCATCGCGAGTTCTTCGCCCGGATCCGGATCCTGGTCGCGCAATGCATAACCAAGCGCAGACCGCAGTTCATCGACGACCTGCAGAAAGCGCTGGCGACATTGGTAAGCATCGACCATGGTTTTCAATTCCTTCGATATCCGTGACAACACGTCATCAGGGCAAGGCCAGCGACGGCATGGTGTCATGTGCTCTTGCTTTCTCACCTTCGCTGACAAAGCGGTCACGCCAGTTGCGCGCATCGGGCGCTACCCGACGCATCTTGTCCAGCAAGGCAGGCGGACGTGCCTGATCGAGGTCTTCGTAATACATGCACTGGATTTCATTGCCATCCGGTGCGATGCCAAATGCTGCCTCATGCGTGCGGGACAGCGTCAGGTTCGCCTTCAACATGGCTTGCATGCCTTGTGCGCCCATATCCGGCGGCACCTGACCCAGCCGACATGCAATGAGAACGCGCGAAGCCATGCCATTGGGGGAGTGAAGCAATTCGAAAGCTGTCTGGTCAACCTCGAGTTCCATCGCCAACGGCAAACTGTCTTCGTGCAGCATGGCCGGTGGCGGGAAGCCCAGTTCCCGAAACATCCCTTCGCACAGATCGACGAATTTGGCCCGCCAAGATGGCTGAATCATGATCACGCTCCCGAGAATTCGGCGTTGGGTGTCGGGACCTGTTGATTGGTTCCAGTAACTGCTGCAACTGTTCTCTGTTCTGGGCGATCGCTTGCGGCATCAAGCTGGGCCGAACCAAACACTCGCTCGAATGTAGTACGCAGCGCCTCGATTTGCCCCGACATGCTCGCTTCCACCTGACCGATATCCGACTCGATGACACATGCATCGGCTGCGATACCGGGCTCTGCAATCAATTCGATATTTTCTATGCCGGGGTAAGCGTCCTGCAGCCTGCGGACGTTAGCCCTCAGGTCGTCGATCCGTGACGGGTGCACCTTGACCGTGATGTGCTTCTGGTTGCGAACCAGCGCCAGAGAATTGCGGACGACCTTGATGACCTTTTCCCTGTCATCGAAGTCATTGGCAATGCGCCGCACGGCATCCATCACGAGATCGACCATCTGCGCCTCGACCTTCGCAAAATAATCGACGGTCTGTCCAATGATTTCGATCATGTTGGCCGTCTGCTCCAGCCGTGCAGCCTCCCTGCCCTCGCGGTAGCCCCGGTGCTGCTCGGCCTCGAAGGCCGACAGCGCAGCGCCGATGATTTGATCGCGGCGAGCGCAACCTTCGGCCATGGCTTGCCGGGCGCTTCGGTAAGTCCAGAATTCCCGGGCCTTGATGACCTTGCCCTCGGACTCTGGCCGGCTCAACTCCTGATCGGCGCGATGGATGAACACCATTCCCCCTCGGTGACATTGACGGCGGTCTGTACCAGACGTCGAGCGATATCGCCGTCCAGGGTCAGCTGCGGCAAATCGTCAGGAAGCTTCAGCAGGAATCGTTCTCGCATCCCTTCTGGCATACGGACTGCTTCTCCGGCCATCAGCGAATAGCCGAGATCGACCGGATCGTGTGATTTCAACTCCGGCAGCTTGCCGATGGAAAGCAGAGCCGCGCTCGTCATTGCGAAGCGGTACGCATCATTGCCCAGCTTCTGCTTCCATCCCAGCACCTGCTCACGCGACAGGCTGGTGCGCACGCTGGTGCCAACGGCAAGCGCGCCTATGTGCGTGGCAAGACGAGCGAGGCGCTCTGTCGGCAGCAAGGCCAGAACCCAGCCGGCATGGGGCATCTCGAAGCACGGCGCACTGGCAATGCCTGCGCGCTCCAGCACCATTTCCGACAGCCTGTCCCTGATGCGCGCCACCTGCCACATTGATTCTGGCAATTCGGGCAGCAAGTGCGACCGGCGGCCGGGATGCAGGTACGCCGCTGCACGGAAATTGAACGCATACATCGCAGCCGCAAACCACGCTCCGTGGCCAAGGACCGCCCTGAAGCCCTCGGCCTGCGTGTCCATCAGCCACCTCCGACCGAAGTCGCCGGGGCCGATCCCTTGCTGCTGCCCGGAAGCTTGCCCCAGCGCTTCCAGGCAAAGAAGCCGAGTGTGGCGAGCAAGACCAGCACCAGCGCGCAACTGCCCCAGATCATGTAAGGATTGGCCGGCTTGCCGTCGGGCGCGATGGCGCCCATCACTGAAGGCACGGGGCTGCTGGCGGGCTCGGACATCTTCGGGCTCGCCGCCAGCATCACGACCGTCACCTTGTCAGCGGACAGACCCGGAATGCTGTTCGACACCAGACGCTTGACCTGCGGTATCGCATCGTCGAGGTTGTAGCCCGCCTTGTGCTTGATGAAGACGGCTGCTGACGAAGGCATTGCCGGGTCGCCGCCACTGCTGCGCTCAGGGAGCACGACATGTACACGCGCCTTGATCACGCCATCGATCTGCGACACCGTGGCCGACAGTTCCTGCGACAGGGCCCACAAATAGCGCGCGCGTTCTTCCAGCGGCGACGAGATCAAGCCTTCCTTGCGGAAGACATCGCCCATCTTCGCATAGCGCTCATGGGGCAGGCCTTCCGAATTGAGAATCGTGATCGCGCGTGCGACTTGCGATTGCTCGACGTCGAGGCTGACGACGCCTTCCTTGCCGGGCAATTTACCAGCGGCGATGCCGGCCTGCAGCAGCACGGCCAGGGCTTCATTGGCTTCGGCTTCCGAGACATCCTTCAACAGTTCGACCCGGCTGCCGCAAGCGGCCACCAGCATGGCAAAGAATCCGGCCGCCAGGAATGTCAGCAATGGACGGGCAGGATATTTCATTGGAGCTTGGACAGCGTATCGACGTGTTGCACAGCCTTCTGGACGCCCTTGCCGACGACCTCAATCTCCAGCGTCACGACAGCCATGTCCAGCTGTAGCTTCATCATGTCGCGCAAGGTGACCTGGTCCGGTGATTTTTCCAGCGCGTCGTAAGCATGTCCAACGTTGGTCTTGAATTCGGTGCCGATGCCATCCAGTCGTGCCATCAGGATCGTCCCCATGTCCTTGTTGCCTTGCCCCGGCATTTGCGCCGGTTGCAACGGCTCCAGCGAATACACGGCACCGTCTGCGGGCACATCCATCAATTCGGACAAACGCGCACCGCCTGCTTCGACTTCAGGCGTAACGGCAGGAAGGCCCTCGGTGGGCGTCACCGGATCAGCCTGGACAAGCTCCCATTGCGCAAGCGTGGCAATTGCTTCTTGCATGATTCGCCCTCCTTCATCTGCACCGGATCAGGATTGCTGCAGAACTTACTCCCCGCTCGCGCCAACGCTGGTTGCAACCGATGCCGGTCGTGGCAATTCACCCGCGCGATGCCCCTCTGCGAGCCCGGACACCGACTTGACCAGCGCCTGCAATCCGGTCGCCAGCTCTGACTCTGACGGCAGTTCACGTGCCATCGCCTGTGCTTCGGCGGTACGGCCGGCCAGCTGCAAGGCCAGCACCAGGTAGGCAGCGATTTCCGCATCCCCTGGGCAGGCCGCGAGTCCGCGCTCGCGCAGCACATTGGCCGCGTCGCCATACGCACCCACGCAGATCATGGCCAGCGCGAGGCCGACATACGGAAACGCCTTGTCCTTGCGCAGCACGGCCAATCCTTCAAAAATGCGGATAGCCGGCACCACGTGTCCCGAACGCGCGGCCATGAAGCCCAGCGATGACAGCAGCCGAATCTCGGCAGGCGACATCAGCGTATCGGCGTTCAGGGTATCGTTGGCCATGGTCAGTTCGCCTGTTGTTCGCGGAGCATTGCGCGCAAGGTCTCGGCGCGTCGCCGAACGCTGTCAAATCGCGTATCGAGTTCGGTCAGCCGCAGCAGCGGACCCAGCACGGCCTGGCATTCTTCCGGCTTGCCCAAGGCCGCCAGGCACTCGGACAGGTGGATCGCTGCCTCCGCCGCTTCCGGTTCTTCCGGGTCCAGCGCCATCGCTGCGGCAAACGCCGGAATCGCTGCGTCGAAACGGCACAGCCGTTTGCAGCACAGTGCAAAGGCCATCATCAGTCTGGCGTCCAGCGGCCGGTACATCATCAGCACCTGGAACAAACCGACCGCGCTTTCGAATTTTCCTTGCTGGTACAGCGCATAGCCAATGCCGTACACGACTTCGATCTGCTCGTCGTTGAAACGGGCGACGCAGGGCAGCGCCTGCAGCTTCTCGCGCAACTCATGGAAGCTATCCAGATCGCCATACAGGTCCGGCGCCAGCGGCACCCGGGGCTCGGGCGGCGAAGCGAGCGGATTCATGTCGATCTGATTCATATCGATCTCGCCATCGAAGACATCGAGCTGGACATCGATTGCTCGATGGCCTGGATCATTTGCAATGCGCTTTTGAGAGAGTCACGCAACTGCTGGTACGCGTCCAGCGCTGCCTGCTCGCCCGAGGTGGCAAGATTTTTGGCCAATGCCTCCTTGTCGGCTTCCACTTGCGAGATCGATGCCTGAAATTTCGCTTGTGCCGCATAAAATTCGCCACTGCCCCTGACGACGCCGGAGATTCCCTGCGACAAATCTTGCCAGGCCCGAGCCATTTGGGTCGACTCGTGCGCCTCACTATTGAGTTGATCGATCGCGGAACGCTTGAGCTTGAGGTCATCTTCAAGCGCTCCCACCTTGCGCTCCATTGCATTGCTCTTGGTCAGGACTTTCTTAGCCTGGTCCACATGTCTTTGCTCGGCCGCAGTCAAGATGCCACCGCTTGCCACTTTGGCATCGGCGTTCGCGATGATCTTCTTTGCGCCTGGCGCTTCCATCGCGATGTCGCCGGCAATCTTTTTGGTCTGACTGAGGTTCGCTTGCCCCGGCTTCAGGTCTTGTGTTTTCGACCAGGCATCCGCCGTCTTTGCGTTGGCCCCCTTCAGTTTTGCGATCGACGCTCCGGAAGTCACAACGCTCAATACACCAGACACGCACTGCATGCCGGCGGATACCATGTCGCCCACCCGTTGCTCTTGGGCGGCTCGCTCGCGCTTCTCGAATTCCGCCTTTGCGCTCGTGACCGTCGCATTCCGTTCCTGTATGCGCTCAGCCGATTTGTTCATCGCCGCCTTGCGCTGCATCTCGATCAGGATGGCCATGATCGATGAGATATCGGCAATGATGGTTTTCTGTACATCTCGAATCGCATCGTTGACCGCCATCAGCTGATCGGTACGCTGATTCATCTGCTTAGGCAGCGGAAGCTTGGCCCACTCGTTGCTGCTGATGAGGGCCTTGATGGCTTGCGCAAACTGGCTGCTCGATACATTCAGGTTGCCGCTCTCGGCATTGATTGCGGCAAGCGTCTTGGCTGCAGCGGCTTCAAGCGCAGCCTTGTTGGCCTTCGGATCGGCTTTGTAATCGGCAGCCGCCCCGGACAGGTTCGACAGTTGCTGAGCCAATCCTTGCGAAATCGTCTGATTGCTTACTTCTGGCATGGCAATTCTCCATGGATCAATTCAGCTCATGCTGGTCAGTCTCGATTGGCTTTCGTAATAGTTCTTGTTAGTCGCGGCCAGGTTGTCGTAGATGCCGGACAGACTTTCCATGCGCTGTGTCAGCGCATCCTGATCGGACTCGATTTCGCTCTTGATGACCTGCGCGAAGGATTCGAGCCTTTGGCGCTGGTTGTCGATCTGGTTTTTGTCAAACGTGATATTGGCCATCTGCACGCCATAGGCGCCGCTCACGATCGAGTTCACGCCACCCGCAAGATCGGTGACGACTTGCAGCGTCTCCGCGCCCTGTGACGCAATCCTTGCGCCCTGCTGAACCGCGAATTTAGCGGCCTCCGTGCCGGCCTTCGCTGCCTCGGTACCTGCCTTCGCAGCGGCACCGCTGACCTGCGCCAGGGACACGCCGCCGCAAGCGATCGTGCCGGCTGCGACCGCGACCATGACCACGATCTGGCAGACCATCTTCAGATCATTCAGGACTTTTTCTTTCTGGTCCGGTGGAAGCTTGGCGAATTTCGGGTCGCCGGCGACAATTTCCTGCGCCAGTCGGGACACCAGTCCGCCCAGTGTCAGGTCCATCTGCTTGCCTTTGTTGATGCCGCTATCCATCAGATTATTTTCCTTGGCCAGCCGGTCCGCGCCGTCAAGGATAGTGGCGGCCAGCCCGATCGATGCACCCGCGATGGCCGCGGCTCCGCCACCAAGCGTGAATATCGTCAGCAGCACGGCACCCACCAGACCGAGCACCGCGCCTGCCATCGACAGTCCGAAGCCGACATCACCGCTGATCTTCTGCTCGCGCTGCTTCTTCGCCTCTTCGACCGCCTTGGCTGCCTTCTCCGCGAATTTCTTGAGCTTTTCTGCATGGACCGAATCGAGGCGCTTGGAAGCATCCTTCAGTTGCGACATCAGGTTCTTCATGTCTTCGGTGGTGACCTTGTCCATCAGGCCGGCGACCAGAATGTTGGCCGTGTCCGGATCCATCGCAGCGGCTGCCAGTGGCGGAGCGGCTCCCGCAGGCAAGCCGCCAACCGGCGCTGCCGCCCTACCGGCAACTGTCACCGCAAGCGCATTAGCCGCCGTGGCCGCCGTAGCAGTCGGGGTGCCCTCAACTGTTGCGGCTGTGGTTGAGCCCGCAGCCTGTGCGCCGCCTTCGACCGACGGCCCGACAGGTGGTGGCGCAGGCTGACCGGTAGTTCGTATGTCCATGCCCATCATTGAGTCCTCAATGCAAAGCTTCAGAACTGATTGTCGCGGGAGCGCTGCCATGCACCAGCAATTCCAACAGGCCGTCGGCCTTGCGTCGCGTGTAGTCATTGCCTCCGTGGCGCGCAAGCTCGCGCGAAATTCGCTTCAGCAGCGAATGCGCGTCATCGCGCTGTCCCACGTGAATCAGGCTTTCCGCAATCTGCACCGCCGTCTGCAAATCGCTGTCGTCGTCGATGATGGCAAGGCCCAGGTAAACAAGCGCCTCCTGGTGTCGCCCCAGCATTTGAAGGCAACCGCCCATGCCCTTGAACGCTTTCATGAAGGTCGGGTCATGGAAGCTGATGAATGCGAACAGCTTAAGCGCATCGGCATAACGGCCTTGCTGGTACTGCCCGAGGCCGATCGCATAGACCGCTTCCAATTGTCGATCTTCGATCCCGAAGGCCGCGCCCAGCTTTGCGCCATTGGCCAGGTTGTCCAGGACAGCCATGCCACTCATTTCGTCGCCGCCTTCGATGGGCATGTTTCGGTCCATGGCGCTCATCCTTCAGCCGCCCGAGCCGCGCAGGTTGTTGGTGACCGTTCCCTTGTTCTGTCCGTCTTTCTGGATCACGGACGATGCCTGGTCATTCGATTGCGTGTAGCGGTTGGTCAGCGTCTGCAGGCGCAGGGATTCTTGCTGTGACTTGTTTTGTTCGGATTCGCTGATCGTCTGTAAGGCCAAGGAGAAATTGGAGATGTCGGCATTCGTAATCTGCAGCGGAATCGTCACGGGTGGATTCGCCGCCATGTTCGCCTTCAGGGCAGCAATCCAGAAATCAATCCTGACGTCCTTGACGCCTAATGCCTTCATTTGCGTCAGGACGTCCAGGCTTTCGGCTGCTGTGACCCCCAAAAAAGCCACCGCATCCGGCTTGCTGTCAGCGGCATTCGTGAAGGACTTCACCTTGAGATTCAGATTGCCTATCTTCTCGATCTTCTTCGCAATTTCCTCGACCACCAGCTTTTGCAAGTTCACCAGCGTCCCCAAGACAGCAGCCGCCTTTGCGCTGACACGTGCAAGGTTGCTCAATGGATTCGATGTGTTGCTATCGTTCATCCACGTTTCAATATCGATGGGCGCTACTGGAGTCACAGGCATCGTCAACACCCTCTAAAAATCCGATCAACGCACAAATTCAAATTTCTGCAATGAAATTTGACCTTTGAAGCTGAGTAACTCGGTCATTTGGGTTGTTCCGTTTGAAAGTGTCGCGTGTCTGGAACAAAGTCTTGCCCTGAGGGACTCAGTTGTTGCTCCTGAATCAAGATTTTCTGGCTGATGCCCGTCTTGGCTGTTGCAGTCCGTGGACATCAAGGCCGGCTCCGGTCAGCTCAGTTCTACCAAGGCAAGGACACTTCGGATGTCGTCATCGATGCAGAGCGCGCGCCCTCCTCTCGTTTCCGCCTTCCACGCGGATAGCGGCATTGCCCGCATCTCCCGGCAAGCGACGCCGGAAGTCAGCTTGCCGATACATGCTGAGCTGCAACCGGCCGCCTTGAGCGAGCAACCGCAGCTGGAAAGGCTGTTCGAGATGACCACGCTCGACGATTTCATCCATCAGCGCCTGGCGCCTGACCTGAACGACCTTGCCTTGCTGGCACCGGCCAGGTTCCGCGCCACCCTCGCCGCCACGCGCAAAGATGTACTCGGACAGGCGGGCAAGCATCGGGCGCTGGCCCGCCGGCTCGGTACGCTGGCCGGCCTGCTGGATGAACAGGACGAACTCGTGCGGCTCGCGCAGTTATATTGTTCTGCACTGGTGCAAGGCTGAGGGCAAAGCGATGGACGACGCCCTCCAGGTATTCACCGACCGGCAACGCGACTTGCTGCGCGTATTGGGCTACCTGCAGCTACAGCACGGCAGTCCCGGCAAGGCGGCGGCCATCTTCGATGCGCTGGCTGCGACCCATCCGTCTGATCCGCTGCTGGCGCTGTCGCATGCGTGTGCGCTGCTGAGATCCGGTCAATCCGCAGAGGCGCTGGCAGCGCTGGATGCGTCAGGCGCACAAGACTTCATTGGCGAGCACCTGACACTGGCCTGGTTATTACGCGGACAAGCCTTGTCGCGGCTGGGACGGGTCGCTGAAGCGGCACGCGCGATGCGCATGTTCATCCGGCAGCGGCACGCCGATGCGGCGAAGGCTTGAAGCTCATGGATACCGTGTCGCTCGCGCTCCAGTCCTTCCTGCAAAAGGTCGTGCGGCGCAACGACTTGGTGCTGGCAACGCTGATCGTCTGCATCATCTTCATGATGATCCTGCCGTTGCCGACCTGGCTGATCGATGCGCTGATCGCGACCAACATGTGCCTGTCGGCGATCCTGCTGATGGTCGCGATGTACCTGCCCCAACCGTTGGCCTTTTCGTCGTTCCCGTCGGTGCTGCTGGTCACGACCCTGTTCAGGCTGGCGATCGGCATCGCGACCACGCGCCTGATCCTGTTGAACGGCGACGCCGGCCACATCATCTACACCTTCGGCAATTTCGTCGTCGGCGGCAATCTGGTGGTCGGCCTGGTGGTGTTCCTGATCCTGACGATCGTGCAGTTCGTTGTAATCACCAAGGGCGCCGAACGCGTGGCCGAGGTCGCTGCGCGTTTTTCGCTGGATGCGATGCCGGGCAAGCAAATGTCGATCGACGGCGACCTGCGGGCCGGCACGATCGACATGGACGAGGCTCGCCGCCGGCGCGGCGTGGTGGAGAAGGAGAGCCAACTGTACGGCGCGATGGATGGCGCGATGAAGTTCGTGAAGGGCGACGCAATCGCCGGACTGATCATCGTCGCCGTGAACCTGCTGGGTGGCGTGCTGATCGGCACGCTGCAGCGCGGCCTTACCGCCGGCGAATCGGTGAAGGTCTACTCGATCCTGACCATCGGCGATGGCCTGATCTCGCAGATACCGTCACTGTTCGTGTCGATCTGCGCGGGCATGATCGTCACCCGTGTCACCAGCAGCGATGGCTCGGCATCCAATGTCGGCAGCGACATCGGCGCCCAGCTGCTGGCCCAGCCAAAGGCCTTCCTCATTGGTTCCGCCATCATGCTGGGCTTTGCGGCGATCCCGGGCATGCCGACGGTGACCTTCCTGATCCTGTCGGCCGTGGTCGGCGCTATCGGCTACACCTTCTTCCGTGGCGAGCACAAGGTCGTGGATCCGAAGACCGGCAAGGTGACGACCGTACCCGCAGCAGGCGGCGACGGCCGGACCGACAAGGCTGGCGCAGCTGCCGATGCCGACGCCTTCGCACCGACCGTGCCGCTACTGGTCGACGTCAGCTCATCGCTGGAAAAGGCCTTCTCGGCCAAGGTGCTGAATGACGAGCTAGTGAAAGTCAGGCGCGCGCTGTTCGAAGACCTTGGCATCATTTTCCCGGGCATTAACCTGCGCTTCAGCGACCAGCTGAGCGACGAAGACTACGCGATCCTCGTGTCGGAGATTCCGGTGTCGCAGGGACGCATGCGGCCAAAGCACCTGTTGGTGCGTGAGGCGCAGGAAAACCTGACCGCGCTCTCGATTCCCTTTGAAAGCGACAAGAGCTTCCTGCCCGGCATACCAACGCTGTGGACACCGGCCGAGCTCAAGGGCGCGCTGTCGAATGCCGGCATTCCCTTCCTCGATCCGACGCAGATGCTGTCGTATCACATCGCGCTGGTGCTGAAAAAATATGCTGCCGAGTTCATCGGCATCCAGGAGACACGGGCACTGCTGACCGATATGGAGACTCGCTTCCCCGAGCTGGCGAAGGAAGTACAGCGCGTCATGCCCATCCACAAAATTGCCGAGATCTTGCAGCGACTGGTAGGCGAAGGCGTCTCGATACGCAACCTGCGCTCGGTGATGGAGGCGCTGATCGAGTGGGGACAGAAGGAAAAGGATTCAGTAATGCTGACCGAGTACGTGCGCGTCGCCCTGAAGCGCCACATTAGCCACCGCCACTCAGCCGGCCAGAACATCCTGCCCGCCTACCTGCTGGCGCCGGCGGTGGAAGACACTGTGCGCGGCGCGGTACGGCAGACCTCAGGCGGCTCATACCTGGCACTAGATCCGGCCACATCGCGCCAGCTGCTGGAAAACATCAAGACCACCGTCGGCGACCTGACGCGCTCAATGCACAAACCGGTACTGTTGACGTCGATGGATATCCGTCGCTACCTGCGCAAGATGATCGAGCAGGACTTGTATGAATTGCCGGTGCTGTCCTATCAGGAGCTGACGCCCGAGATCAACATACAGCCACTGGCGAGGGTGGAGCTATGAAGACCCGGATGCAGCCTGGCAGACGTGGGGATGAAACACGCGTTGCGCACGATGCGCGCGTTGGCTCATTCGTCGCTGTCGGCCACCGCATCGTCGACGGTGTCGTACTCGTCGAACAGCGCGAGGAAGCCGCCGATGTCGAGCAGTGCCCTCACCTGCTCGCTGACTGCGGCAAACGACACCTGTCCCTGACGCTCACGCAGTCGGCGCACGGCGCCGAGGATGACCTTCAGGCCGTCACTGCTGATATGGGTCAGGCCCGAGAAGTCGAACACCAGGTGGCGTGCACCATCGTCGATGGCAGCGGCCAGAAGCTCGGCCAGTTCGCCGGCGACCGGCTTGCTGACATTGCCGGTGGGGCGAACGATCACGGTCTGTGCGCGGGTCTCGATCTGCAGGCTCATGTTGGGCGTTTTCCACAGGTGATGTCTGGATTGTATCGACTAGTTAGCGAAAGTTCATGTGGGTAAGCCATGAAAATCGAACCTCATCTCCAATCCGTGCTGCCGCAAATCGAATTGCGGGTGCTGTACGGTCCGCAGTCAGGAAGCCGTCTTGTGCTGGCTCCTGGCGACTTCCTGCTCGGCGCCGGCGACGAGTGCGCCATCATGCTGGCCGGCCCGCGCATCCGCGAGTGCCATGCAAAGCTGGCCTTCGATGGGCAGCAGCCCACGATCACGCCGGTCGATGGCGACGTGTTCGACTCTCAGGGTAACGAATTGCTGGACACAATGCCGCTCACGCTGGGCATGCCCTTTGAACTGGGTGGCATCTGGATAGCCGTCGATGACCCCGATGCGCCTTGGCCCGATCCCGAAGCCATTGTCGCGATGGCCGGACTGACACCGCCTGCAGCGGCCGCAGCGCCCGCTTCGGCCCCCTCTGCGAAGGCCGCCTCGTCCGAAATGAAGGCCGAGTTGCCGCAGAAACGTCGCGCGCGCTTCGTGCTGATGGGCGCGCTGTCCGTCATCCTCAGCGTGGCAGTCGCTGCCATCGCGGTCTCCGTCTGGCTGGTCGACCGCGCGCCGGCACCGAAGCCGACGGTGGTCAAATTCGGCCCTTCCCCGGAGCCGGCGGCCACCACGGAATTGCGCAAGCTGCTAGCCGAGGTCGCCCCCGGCCAGATGATGACCGTCACCACTCGTGTCGACGGCACACCGAAAGTCGAAGGCTACTTGCCGAACCGCGCCATGGCCGAACGCGTGCAGCGCGCCATCCGCAAGCTGTCGTCAACGCCGGCTGCCACTCTCCATGTCGATACCGACATGCTGGACGCCGCGCGCAAGGTCATCGCGAAGCAGAATTCGCCGGCGCGCGCCATGCTGTCGGTCAGCGAGGTTCGCAATGGCAATGTGCTGTTGGCGGGCGCGGTCACGACCACGGGCGTGCGGGACAGCATCTTCGATGCGATCCGCAATGAAGTGCCCGGTGTGCGCGACGTGGGCGGCAACCTGTATACCGCCGAAGACCTGAGCGGCGTGCTGCAAGACCGAATTGCATCGGCGGGACTGGCGGGCAAGCTGCAGGTCGTCGACAAGCAGCCGGAGTTCGTGCTGCGCGGGCGCCTGACTGACACCGACATGACACGCTGGGAGAAGCTGCTGCTTGGCTTCACCGAAGACTACGGCACGCTGTTGCCGATACGCGCCACCATCACGGTGCTGCAGCGCAAGCCGCCGGTGAATGTGCAGATGATCGTTGGCGGCGCGATGCCCTTCGTTGTCACCGACAACGGCCAGCACATCGGGCGTGGCGGCGATGCAAACGGCCATACCCTGAGCGTGGTGCGCGACAACGAAGTGATCTTCGATGGCAATGAGCGCTTCCGCATTCCACGCTGAAGGATGTACCACTTACCAGAATCGGACGAGAGACAAGTGAACCCAAAACAAGAAATGGAGGGCACGATGATTCCTGACGAAATGGTGGCCTCGCTGGAAGACTTCCTGCGGGCTGATGAAGACGGGGAACTGGCGAGGGAAATCATCGCTGCGCTGGAGCGACTGCAGCTACGGCTGGATGCCGAGGGTCAGAAGATGCACTTACGCTCGACCTTCAAAGCCATCGACGCTGCACGTCAGGCCGTTCAGGCCGGTATGCTGGCAATGGTGCTGCATGGCGTGGGTGAACAACAGTCGGCAATGCCGAAGACTTAACGGGAGGATCACATGGCGGCACTTACCAGTACCGGACTCGACAACATCTACAACAGCATCAAAAACCCGATGGAGACTGCCGAGGGTGATTTGCGTACCTCGCTGGGCGACATTCCTAACGGCGGCGAAGTCACGACGGCACAACTGCTCAAACTGCAGTGGCAGATAGCGCGCTACACGGTCACGGCTTCAGTCTTTTCGGCGATCATCAAGGAGATGGGTGACGCGCTGAAGCAGACGGCCAACAAAATCGGTTAAAAGCAGGTGTCGCCGACTGTGCATCGCTGAAAGTACAAAGGCCGGCACCCTGTTCAGGTGTGCCGGCCGCCGTGCGTGTCGCAATCGGTAATTAACCGAGGTGTTCGAGACGAATGCGGGTGACCTTGCCCTCGACCGTCGACAGCGCTTCGATTGCAGCGATCGCTGCATCGACCTGCTTCTCGCGCGTTTCGTGCGTGAGGATGATCAGGTCGGTTTCGGTCTCGCCCTCGCCGGCCCCCTTCTGCAGCATCGCATCGACCGAAATCGACGAATCGGCAAGGATACGCGTCACATTGGCCAGCACGCCGACCGTGTCCGCAACGCGAATGCGCAGGTAATAGCTTGAAGTGATCTCTGCCATCGGCAAGATCGGCGTGTCCGACATCTGGTTCGGCTGGAACGCGAGGTAAGGCACGCGGCTCTCCGGCGTCGCATTCACCTGGCGAGCGATGTCGACCAGATCGGCGATGACGGCCGATGCGGTCGGCTCGGAGCCGGCACCCTTGCCGTAGTAGAGGGTCGCGCCGACCGCGTCACCCTGCACCAGCACGGCATTCATCGCGCCTTCGACGTTGGCGATCAGGCGGCCGGCCGGGATCAGTGTCGGGTGCACGCGCAGCTCGATGCCTTCCGGAGTGCGACGCGTGATGCCCAGCAGCTTGATGCGATAGCCCAGCTGTTCGGCATAGCGAATGTCGGTGGCCGACAGTTGGGTGATGCCTTCCACATAGGCCTTGTCGAACTGCACCGGCACGCCAAAGGCGATGGCCGACATGATGGTGGCCTTGTGCGCGGCATCGACGCCTTCGATGTCGAAGGTCGGGTCGGCTTCGGCATAGCCGAGGCGTTGCGCTTCCTTCAGCACCACGTCGAAGTCCAGGCCCTTGTCGCGCATCTCGGACAAGATGAAGTTGGTGGTGCCGTTGATGATGCCGGCGATCCACTGGATGCGGTTCGCGGTCAGGCCTTCGCGCAGCGCCTTGATGATAGGGATGCCGCCGGCAACGGCTGCTTCGAACGCGACCACCACGCCCTTCTCTTGCGCGGCCTTGAAAATCTCGGTGCCGTGCAGCGCCAGCAGCGCCTTGTTGGCGGTGACGACATGCTTGCCGTTGGCAATCGCCTTCATCACCATGTCACGCGCGATGCCGTAGCCGCCGATCAGTTCGACGACGACATCGATGTCCGGGTTGTTGACGACGAGGTTGGCGTCATTGACGACTTCGGCCTTGCCACCGGTGATAGCCTTGGCGCGCTCGGTGTCGAGGTCAGCCACCATCACGATCTCGATGCCACGGCCGGCACGGCGACGGATCTCTTCCTGGTTGCGCTGGAGGACGGTGAAGGTACCGGCACCAACGGTGCCGATGCCGAGCAGGCCAACTTTGATAGGTTTCATCTTGTACTTGTGTTGAATGATCGCTCGTCGATGCTGCGCTTAACGGGCGTGGCGACGGCGATAGCCGTCGAGGAAATGAGCGATGCGGCCGAAGGCCACGGTCAGGTCGTCGATGTTGGGCAGGAACACGACGCGGAAGTGGTCAGGCGTCGGCCAGTTGAAGCCGGTGCCCTGCACAATCAGCACGCGCTCCTCGGCCAGCAGGTCGTAGGCGAACTGCTGGTCATCCTCGATCGGGTACATCTTCGGGTCGAGGCGCGGGAACATGTAGAGCGCCGACTTCGGCTTCACACAGGTCACGCCCGGGATGTCGGTCAGCAGCTTGTGCGCGAGGTCGCGTTGCTTCAGCAGCCGGCCGCCGGGAGCAACCAGGTCGTTGATGCTCTGGTAGCCGCCGAGCGCGGTCTGGATCGCAAACTGGCCGGGGACGTTGGCGCACAGGCGCATCGAGGCCAGCATGTTCAGGCCTTCGATATAGTCTTTCGCGTGGCGCTTCTCGCCCGACACCACCATCCAGCCGGCACGGTAGCCGCAGGAACGGTAGTTCTTCGACAGGCCGTTCAGGGTAATGAACAGCACGTCATCGGCCAGCGACGCCAGCGAGGTATGGGTATTACCGTCGTACAGGACCTTGTCGTAGATCTCGTCGGCGAAGATGATCAGCTGGTGCTGGCGCGCCAGCTCGACGATCTGTTGCAGTAGTTCGACCGGATACAGCGCGCCGGTCGGGTTGTTCGGGTTGATGACGACGATCGCCCGCGTATTCGGGGTGATCTTCTTGCGCATGTCCTCGATGTCCGGGTACCAGTCGGCCTGCTCATCGCACAAGTAATGCACCGGGCGACCGCCCGACAGGCTGACCGCCGCCGTCCACAGCGGGTAATCCGGTGCCGGCACCAGTACTTCGTCGCCGCTGTTGAGCAGCGCATTCATGCTCATCACGATCAACTCGGACGCACCATTGCCCAAGTAGATGTCGTCGATGGTGACACCGGCGACCTTCTTTTCCTGCATGTAATGCATGATCGCCTTGCGCGGCGCAAACAGACCTTTGGAATCGGTATAGCCGGCCGCATTGCCCATATTGCGGATCATGTCTTGCACGATCTCTTCAGGGGCGTCAAAGCCGAACGGGGCCAGGTTGCCGATGTTCAGCTTGATGATCTTGTGGCCTTCTTCTTCCATCTGCCGTGCCTTGTCGAGCACGGGGCCACGGATGTCGTAGCAGACGTCAGCCAGTTTGTTGGATTTCTGGATTGTTTTCACTACCGATTCCTGCAAAAAAATGGGCGCTGCACGCGGAATGCGTGACCGGCGCACCGGACAGGGCAAGTCGACCCCTCCGGCAGGCAATGCCGGACGTCGCGGAGTGTTGCACCGCGAAAAAACAAGCATTTTGCCCCAAAAAAGGCAGGTTGACCAATGGCGAGGGCTGCGCGGAGCGCGACTCAGGATAAAATTGGCAAGCCATGAAGCTCCATCCGACCACGACCCAGCAATACCAGACGGTAACCGGCTATGAGGTCGACTGGGTGGAGATCAATGCCGTCCGCTTTGACCACAGTCTGGTCGTGCTACCCGAGCAACCACCGGTGACTTGGCCGGTGACCGATTTCGACGCTCTGCAGACATCGGATTTCGCCCCGGTCGAAGCGCTGGCGCCCGACCTGCTGATTCTGGGCACCGGCCAGAAGCAGCGCTTTGCGTCGCCCAGGCTGCTGGCTGGCCTGCTGGGCAAGCGCATCGGCGTGGAATGTATGGACAATCAGGCGGCCTGCCGTACCTACAACATCCTGATGGCCGAGGGCCGCAAGGTCGCGCTGGCCGTGATCCTGCCGGCCGCCCCGGCCCGATGACCGAATAACGATAACTAGGAGAAAGCTTTGGGAGACCGTCCATCCATCCTGAACCTCGCCGTGCCTGATTTCAGCGCCGAGATGACCGGAGGCCAGCCTTTCAGGCTGTCCGAGCACCGGGGCAAGGTTCTGGTCCTGTACTTCTACCCGAAGGACAACACGCCCGGCTGCACGACCGAGAGCCTGCAATTCCGTGATGCGCATGAGCGCTTCCGCAAGGCCGGCGCCGAAGTGTTCGGCATCAGCCGCGACAGCCTGCGCTCGCATGACGGTTTCAAGGCCAAACTGGGCCTGCCGTTCGAACTGATTTCCGATGCCGATGAAGCGATGTGCAAAATGTTCGATGTCATCGTGATGAAATCGATGTACGGTAAAAAGGTGCGCGGCATCGAACGCTCCACGTTCGTGATTGACGCTGCCGGCAAAATAGTGAAAGAATGGCGTGGAGTGAAAGTGCCGGGGCATGTGGACGAAGTCCTGCAACTGGTCGAGGGCCTCGCCTGATACTGCGAAAGCCGCTACGCCGTTACACCGCTACCTAAGCCATTGAATCACAACACATATTTTGACCAAAGGCTGTTTGAGGAAAAGGGAGCCTCCCTTTTGCCCAAACAGCCTTTTGTTTTTTCCAGGCCCGCAGCGGTCAGGCTACGATGCCGACCACGGGGGCCGCGTCACCTTTTTCCCACCACCCGATAGAGGACCTCGATGCCCCTGCCGAAAATGCCGAGCAAACCCGCAACCCTGCTCTCTACGGTTGATTATCCCAAGGCAGACAAAGGCAAGCCCGTCAAACCAGCAATTGCGCTGGTGTCCAATGCCCCCGTGGCCCGGCTCAAGACCGAGGCCCCGGCTGAAAAACCTGCGGCCCGCAAGTCGCGCAGCGACACTTCCGCAAAGTCCAATGCGAGCCGCAGTGCCGACAAGCGCGGCGTGACCAAGCTCTTCGTGCTCGACACAAATGTGCTGATGCACGACCCGACCTCGCTGTTCCGCTTTGCCGAGCATGACGTCTACCTGCCGATGATCACGCTCGAGGAACTCGATAACCACAAGAAGGGCATGTCCGAAGTCGCGCGCAACGCACGTCAGGTGTCGCGCTCGCTGGATGCGCTGGTGGCCGACATCTCGGAAGATGCGATCGACGGCGGCATCCCGCTCAGCAAACTGGGCAACAAGGATGCCGGTGGCCGGCTGTACTTCCAGACCAAGCTGTCCAACACCAAGCTGCCGGACGGCCTGCCCGAGGGCAAGGCCGACAACCAGATCCTCGGCGTGGTACGCGCGCTGCAGTCGCAGCATCCCGAGCGCCCGGTCGTGCTGGTGTCGAAAGACATCAACATGCGCATCAAGGCGCGCGCGCTCGGGTTGCCGGCCGAGGAATACTTCAACGACCATGTGCTGGAAGACACCGACCTGCTGTACTCGGGCATCCTGGCCTTGCCGGACGATTTCTGGAACAAGCACGGCAAGGGCATGGAATCGTGGCAGGAAAACCGTCAGGGCATGAGCACCACCTATTACCGAGTCACGGGCCCGCTGGTGCCGGCGATGCTGGTCAACCAGTTCGTCTATACCGAACCCAAGAGCGGTGAAGCACCTTTCTATGGCCAGGTTACGCAAATCAACGGCCGTACCGCCGTGATCCGCACCTTGCGCGACTACAGCCACAACAAGAACAATGTGTGGGGCATCACCTCGCGCAACCGCGAACAGAACTTCGCGCTCAATCTGTTGATGGATCCCGAGTGCGACTTCATCACACTGCTCGGCCAGGCCGGCACCGGCAAAACCCTGCTGGCGCTGGCGGCGGGCCTGGCGCAAGTGCTGGAGACCAAGCAGTACAACGAGATCATCGTCACCCGTGTCACGGTGCCGGTCGGCGAAGACATTGGTTTCCTGCCCGGCACCGAGGAAGAAAAGATGGGCCCGTGGATGGGCGCCTTCGACGACAACCTTGAAGTGCTCAACAAATCCGACGCCGATGCCGGCGAATGGGGCCGCGCGGCGACGCAGGAACTGATCCGTTCGCGCATCAAGATCAAGTCGCTCAACTTCATGCGCGGCCGCACCTTCGTCAACAAGTACCTGATCATCGACGAAGCGCAGAACCTCACGCCCAAGCAGGTCAAGACCCTGGTCACGCGCGCCGGCCCCGGCACCAAGATCGTCTGCCTCGGTAACATCGCGCAGATCGACACGCCTTACCTGACCGAAGGCTCGAGCGGCCTGACCTACGTGGTCGACCGCTTCAAGGGCTGGTCGCACAGCGGGCATGTGACGCTGGCGCGCGGCGAACGTTCGCGTCTGGCCGATCACGCGAGCGACGTCCTGTAAGGACTGCTGCACCCTGCCCCGGATGTTCGGGGCAAAAAAAAGCCTGCCATGTTCGGCAGGCTTTTTTGTTTCAGGGCGCCGTAACCGGGCACCCTTCGCGGCGGAAAGGGCTTACAGGAACTGCTTGCCTATCCACCAGGCGATCGCGGCCATGAAGGCCGACGCCGGAATCGTGAAGATCCACGCCCACACGATGCTCCCGGCCACGCCCCAGCGCACGGCCGACATCTTGCGTGCCGAGCCGACGCCGACGATGGCGCCGGTGATGGTGTGCGTAGTCGACACCGGCACGCCCAGCGCCGTGGCCATGAACAGCGTGATCGCGCCGCCGGTCTCGGCGCAGAAGCCGCCGACGGGCTTGAGCTTGGTGATCTTCTGGCCCATGGTCTTGACGATGCGCCAGCCGCCAAACAGCGTGCCCATGCCGATCGCGACATAGCAGCAGATGATGACCCACAGTGGCAGCGGATCGTTTGCGCCGGTGACGCCGGCAGCGATCAGCAGCATCCAGATGATACCCATCGTCTTTTGTGCGTCATTGCCACCATGGCCGAGGCTGTACATCGATGCCGACAGCAACTGCATGCGACGGAACCACTTGTCCACCCGCTGTGGGTGGCTGCGCACGAACAACCAGGACACGATCAGCATCATCAGCGAGCCGAACAGGAAGCCCAGCGCCGGCGACAGCACAATGAAGGTAATGGTCTTGACCAAGCCAGCCGCAATTAGCGAATCGGTGCCTTCCTTGGCCACGGCCGCGCCCACCAGGCCGCCGATCAGCGCGTGTGACGACGACGATGGGATGCCGTAGTACCAGGTCAGGAAATTCCACGCGATCGCGCCCACCAGCGCGCCGAACACCACGTAATGGTCGACCACGTGCGGATCGATGGTGCCTTTGCCGACGGTGGTCGCCACCTTCAGCTGGAACACCAGGATGGCGATGAAGTTGAAGAACGCGGCCAGCGCCACCGCCTGCTGGGGCTTGAGCACGCCGGTCGACACCACGGTCGCAATGGCGTTGGCTGCATCGTGGAAGCCGTTCATGAAATCGAACAGCAGTGCCAGGATGATCAGGAACGCCAGCGTGTAGATACTGATTTGTAGAGTCTGCATGAGTCAGGCTTGTCTGGATGGAGCCGGGCTCAGGCGTTTTCGACGATGATGCCTTCAACGATGTTCGCCACGTCTTCGCAGCGGTCGGTGACGGTCTCGAGCAGTTCGTAGATGGCCTTCAGCTTGATCAGGTTGCGCACGTCCGGCTCTTCGCGGAACAGCTTGGACATCGCGGCGCGCATCACGTGGTCAGCATCGGACTCGAGCTTGTCGATCTCGGAGCAGATGGCCAGCATCTCGCGCGCATTGTCCATGCTGTGCAGCAGCGACACGGCTGCCAGCACACGCTCGCAGCAGGCCTGACACAGCTCGGCCAGGCGCTTGGCTTCCGGCGTGATCTGCTTGATGTCGTACAGCGAAATGGTCTGGGCCACGTCTTCCATCAAGTCGAGGATGTCATCCATGCGGGTGATCAGCTTGTGGATGTCATCCCGATCCAGCGGGGTGATGAAGGTTTTGTGCAGCAGGTCAAGCGCGCCGTAGGTGATCTTGTCGGCCTGCTTCTCGATCGATTCGATCGCATGCACGCGGTGCTCGAGGTCGTCGAAGTTGGTCATCAGCGCAACCAGCTCCTTGCCACCTTTCACGCACAGTTCGCCGTGCTGAATGAAGAATTCGAAAAACTTGCCTTCGGTCGGCATCAATCGTCCAAACATCTCGCTGCTCCTTACCCTTCGTTGGGTCTTATGTTTAAGCTGAATTCCTGCTTACTCGTTGCTGCCGTAGACGGAGCCCGAGCCGGTGTAATTTTCAAAGCGCGTGTACTGGCCGAGGAAGGTCGTGCGCACGCTGCCGATGGGGCCGTTACGCTGCTTGCCGATAATGATCTCGGCCGAGCCCTTGTCGGGCGAGTCGGGGTTGTAGACTTCATCGCGGTAGATGAACAGGATCAGGTCGGCATCCTGTTCAATGGCGCCCGATTCACGCAAATCGGACATCACCGGGCGCTTGTTCGGCCGCTGTTCCAGCGAACGGTTCAGCTGGGACAACGCGATCACCGGGCAATTCAGTTCCTTGGCCAAGCCCTTCAGGTTACGCGAAATCTCCGAAATCTCGGTCGCTCGATTCTCACCCGGCGAGTTGGCCGACATCAGCTGCAGGTAATCGACGATGATCAGGCCCAGCTTGCCGCACTGGCGCGCCAAGCGGCGCGAACGCGCACGCAATTCAATCGACGACAGCGCGGGCGTCTCGTCAATGAAAACCTGGGCCTCGTTCATCTTCTGGATCGCATGGGTCAGGCGCGGCCAGTCTTCGTCGTTCAGGCGACCCGTACGAAGACGATGCTGGTCGAGGCGGCCGACCGAGCCCAGCATACGCATGGCCAGCTGGGCGCCGCCCATTTCCATCGAAAAGATCGCGACCGGCAGCCCGCTGTCGATGGCGACGTTCTCGCCGATGTTCACCGAGAATGCGGTCTTGCCCATTGATGGACGGCCGGCGACGATGATCAGGTCACCCGGCTGCAGGCCGGAGGTCATGCGGTCGAGGTCGATCATGCCGGTCGGCACGCCCGTGATCTCACTCTGGTTGTCGCGGTTGTACAGCTCGTCGATGCGCTCGACCACTTGCGTCAGCAGCGGCTGGATCTCGACGAAGCCCTGCGTGCCGCGGGCGCCTTCTTCGGCAATCGCAAAGATCTTCGACTCAGCTTCGTCCAGCAGCTGCTTGACTTCCCTGCCCTGCGGATTGAAGGCATTGCCCGAGATTTCGTCGGACACCGTGATCAGCTTGCGCAGCACGCCCCGGTCGCGCACGATCTCGGCGTAACGGCGGATGTTGGCAGCCGACGGTGTGTTCTGCGCCAGCGCGTTGAGATAGGACAGGCCACCGACCTCTTCGGCCTTGCCGGCGGAGTTCAGCGATTCAAACACCGTGATCACGTCGGCTGGCTTGGCCGCGCCGACCAGGCGCACGATGTGCTGGAAAATCAGTCGATGGTCGAAACGATAAAAATCGTCCGCGCTGACAAAGTCCGCAATGCGGTCATAGGCTGCATTGTCGAGCAGCAGCCCGCCCAGTACCGACTGCTCCGCCTCGATGGAATGCGGAGGGATGCGCAGGGCTTCCAGTTGCGGATCGGCACGGTTGTTCATTGGGCGGCATTATACCCGTTACCCATAGTCACAAATTACCGCCTTGGCAAGAATGCCGGGGAATTTCGGAAAAAAATAGCCGGGCAAGCCCGGCTATTTTCAAAGCGATACGACAGCGGGTCACGCGTGCTCGCCGATCACCACCACGGTGATGTCGACGACGACATCGGTGTGCAGCGACACAGCCAGCGGGTGCTCGCCGGTAACCTTCAGCGGGCCCTGCGGCATGCGCACTTGTGCTTTGTCGACCTTGTAGCCCTGCTTGCCCAGTGCGTCAGCGACGTCGTGGTTGGTGACCGAGCCGAACAGACGGCCGTCGACACCCGACTTCTGGCTGATTTCGACGCGCAGGCCGGCCATCTTCTCGCCTTGGGCTTGGGCAGCGCCCAGCTTCTCGGCTGCGGCCTTTTCCAGCTCGGCGCGACGTGCCTCGAACTCGGCGATCGCGTCAGCGGTGGCACGACGTGCCATGCGTTGCGGGATCAGGAAGTTGCGTGCGTAACCATCTTTCACGCGAACGACGGCGCCCAGGTCACCCAGGTTCGCCACTTTTTCCATCAGAATGACTTGCATTGTTTTCTCCAGGTATGAAGGGACGAACCGATTACGCGTTGTGCAGATCGGTGTACGGCAGCAGCGCGAGGTAGCGGGCACGCTTGATCGCGGTGTCCACCTGACGCTGGTAGTGCGCGCGCGTGCCGGTCAGGCGTGCGGGCATGATCTTGCCGTTTTCCTGGACGAAGTCCTTCAGGGTGTCCACATCCTTGTAGTCCACCTGTTCCACCTTGGCGACGGTGAAGCGGCAGAACTTCTTGCGCTTGA
>JACCDU010549488.1_pt1 | contig 151975 bp, 116 predicted proteins | sample 7446081 | NCBI WGS metagenome assembly JACCDU01 (sample SAMN15323447, study PRJNA562643) | freshwater metagenome | isolation source: river surface water | place: USA:Blue River Watershed | collected 2017-08-17
CGACAAACAACACAAACAGAGTGTTAGAACTACATTGAGAATTGACACCAGTTTCTACAATATATGTATCGACAAACCATATACTCCTTTGATCATCGAACCTGAAATGGATGAGGGAGTGATGGCCAAAGGTATTGATATTGATCAGTTTGAAATCGAAAAAGCATATTCAGAAATCTATACCCTTCCCATTTTCTACGACTTAGATAAAGCAGTAATTCGACCTGATGCACAACGAGTACTCGATACTTTTGCAATCAAAATAATGCTTAAATATCCATTCTTAATTTGCGAATTGGGTTCACATACCGACTGCCGTATGCCTTTTGACTACAATGAACGACTCTCAAAACGTCGCGCAGATTCAGCAGTTGCCTATTTAAAACGTGTATGGAAAATCGGCCCAGATAGAATTATTGCTAAGGGATATGGTGAGGAAAATCTTTTGAACGAATGTCACTGTGAAGACGCATTAGCAGTAGAATATACGCCATACATCGAAGGTAGAACGCGAAAAATGTTGGTTGATTTAGATGATGAAGGAAATGTTATTGGTACTATCTATCAAGACTATAAACCCAGCGAGATCGTGTATTTCGACAATGAGCCTTTTGTAAAATGTGAGGAATTTCAACATCGCCAAAACCGGAGAACTACCGTGCGATTTACTCAAGATCCAGCTAAGTTTGGTATTAAGATTGACCTTGAAAAAGATAAAAACAATACCAATGCAAGTCAATCTAAATACTATGAACGTTTGAGAAAAGGTGGTAAAGGTCACATTAGAGAACAGGTTGAGGAATTCCGTTACCAATACACCGATATCAATAACTTTAAAATTGAAGAAGCTACATTAAAAGCTTATGCACTGCCTATTTTCTATGATTTAGACAAAGCAATCATTCGTCCTGATGCTCAGCGTGTCTTAGATAGTTTCGCCGTGAGAATTTTAAATAAATATCCTAAACTCATTGTAGAATTAGGTTCACATACTGATTGTAGAATGCCTTATGATTATAATGAACGCTTATCCAAAAGACGTGCTGATTCTGCTGTAGACTATCTAATCCGAGTATGCAAAATTGATCCTAAACGCATAGTTGCAGTTGGTTATGGGGAACATCAAACCATTAACGAGTGTGCTTGTGAAGATAACAGTGCCACTTCATACACACCTTACATCCCCGGAAAAACCAAGAAAATGTTTCTAGACCTCGATGATGATGGTAATGTTTCTGGTACTCTTTATTCAGAATATGAGCCCAATGAACTCACTTACATTGAAGGAGTTCCTCATGTGAAATGTGAAGAATATCAACACCGTCAAAACCGGAGAACAACCGTTCGTTTTGCGAATGATCCTCGTGACTTCGGTATTGAAATCGACGTAGATATTGATCAGAACAATATTAATAAAAGAAAGTAACTCCCATTACTCTTCAGAGAAGATGGAAGTCTCTAAAATTTAAAGTTCCACGATCAAAGCATTAATAAAAAAAGGCGTAACAATCCGATTGCTACGCCTTTCCCATTAAATCCTTTATGGTTTTTCTTATCTATTCACACGAATTATTGCTGTGAAATTGCCTGATTTCAACGTATTCATATACATAATAGTAGGAGTTTTGTCAGCAGATTTTGATGTAATTAAGTCTTGAGAACCCACTCCTGTACCTTGCGAACCTTGAGGAATAGTAACTCCTAAACTACTATAAACTGCTTTTAATTCGTCTTCGGTACCATTCATTGAAATAAAATACCATTCTTCATCGAAATAACGGCGCTTCAAAACTATTTTATTGGTTTCCGCAACTTCAACTACGCAATCACCGAATGTTAATGCCATAGAACCCGTTCTCATACTCGTTAACTGACTGATGGTATTTCTTGTTTGCTTTTCGGGGGATGTTAATGCCGTTGTCCCGTCAACGGTATAATCAAACCGCATGTCTCTACGACTATCTGGATCATTTGCACCGGGCATTCCTATTTCGTCACCATAATAAATTACGGGAACTCCAGGTATAAAATTCATAAAAGCTGCCAAATTCTGAAGCTTTTTATACGCCTCTTCAGATCTAACTTGAATATCTCTGTCCCAACCTGCTTGCTTGGGATTCTCTCCCTCAGAAATTGAAGCATCCGCCAAAGAAATGAATCGAGGACGATCTTGATTTCCCGTAATATTACCCATAGTATGGTGATTACCATACCAGCGTTTACTTTCCGAAAGTGTTTCCGCTAAAGGTGCAAAATTTGCCTGATCCGATTTGAATGAAGCAACCGCCGCATCGTATAAATTGAAATCAAACTGTGCATCCAACAATTGTGGACCTAAATACGATGCTATTAATTCAGGACTTCCATACGTTTCACCTATCTGATAAATATTTCGACCTTGTGGTACGAATTCTTTTTTGATTTTTTTGGTCAATGCAAGCCAGAACTCATTGGGAATGTGCTTTGTAGCATCATGTCGAAATCCATCAATATCGTAGTTTCTTAACCAAAATAAAGCACTGTCGCTCATGGCCTCCACTACCTCAGGTTTGGAAAAATCAAACGTAGGTAAAAAATCATCAAACCAAGTTGTTAAACGATGTTCATCCCACTTTTCCGTATTCTTCGAACCATCCGGCAAATACAATGAAGTAAACCAATCTGGGTGTTGTTTATACAGCGGATGATTTTGATGAATATGATGAGCCACATAATCCATCAATACTCGAATATTGTTCTTATGAGCAACATCAATAAATTCTTTCAACTCAGCCGGAGTACAAAAGCGTGGATCCGTTTGAGTAGATGAAATTGGCCAATATCCATGGTAACCACTAAATTTGGTCCTTGGTTTGTTCCATTGTCCCCAAGCATCCTGTGGATTTAAGACTACAGGTGAAATCCAGATCGTATTAATGCCTAATTTTTTAAAATACCCTTCTTTTATTTTCTTGGTTAAACCCTTTATATCACCACCATGATAATCTACTCGTTGTAATACAGAATCCGACAAAAGTGGCTTATTATTCGCTGGATTTCCATCATAAAATCGATCAATCATGGGATTGTAAATCACCATGGTGCGAGGATCTTTCTTGTCATAGTGTTCTTTGATACTTCGCTCGATGATTCCATTATTTAGTGGAATTAAGATTTCATCACTTTTGGTTTTTGAATTGTATACAAACGCAATCAAGTCGCCTGTGGTAGAAATACTGTAATCTAGAATTTGTTGTTTATATTTTCCAAATCGCTCCAAATTAATTACGAGTAAAGCTTGCTGGGTTGGTTTCGATGATTGCGTGTTCTGTGCATCACCTGAAATCAAACCGCTATTACCGTCTTTATTTAGAGTTGGAACAAACATTTGACCTCTTTTATTCTCAAGTGAATAATTATGTACCTTTAAAAAATCAGTCATTGCCGCCCCCGTTAAAATAGAGCAACTTTGTTTCCTTCCTTTGAATTCTGCATAAGCTGTTAAACTTGATGGGTTACTATATTCAATCAAACAAACTACCGAATTCAATTGGGTAAGTTCCAAGACCTTGGGTACAGCCTTTGTACTTACAATTTGACCGTTCTTCAAAAAAACAAGTTTCTTGTTTTCAACATCTACTAACTGACTTTCTTCGAAAAGTGTTTGAATTCTAATATCTTCAACTACATTGCGAATAACTGAATTAAATCCGCCCATCCCATTTCCAACACTATCTGAATTATTTGGGTCGCGTATTTCTCTACCATCCACCACAAAAACATATTGATGAACCCCACGGCCCAAGTCCCAACTGCCAGTCCATACAAATTCAATTTTATTCGCTCCAACGACCTCTGTCTTTTTTAATTCAAACGATGCTGCATTCCAATTGTTAAATGTCCCTTTTACTCGAACCGAATTAAATTGACCCTTAGGATCTGAAAGTTTAAAGTTAAATTTGGTTTTTTGGTCTTTGGGGATGTTAGGACGATTACTAACTGGGAGTGCAGCTTTCACATTCGATGGAGCCGTCATATTGGTTTGTGCAAACATAGGATTGCACCAAGTAATCAGGGACCAAGTAAAAAGCAGAAGTTTCATAAGTTTCATAACTAACTAAATTAATGTTTTTGAGTTAAATATTTTCAACTAATTTATTTTAACAGTTTATAAGTGAGTACTTTTCCATCCAAATAGACTTTAAGTATCACTAATGACTGAACCATTTCAATCTGTTCAAATACAATTTTATTGGTTTCTGTTTTGAGCAATTTACCTGTAAAATCATACTGCTCCAATCGTTCAATTTTACTTAAGTCGAATCCCATCAAAATGATCTTACCATTTTCCTCGCAGTAAACTCTACGATAATTACCCTCATGCGAATTAACAGAATTGAATTTCTGAGTAAAATCAAATCGTGCAAACACAGGATAGTGATCACTTGTTGTACTGCCATAACTGGATATCCATGGGCTGGGATTAATCACTAAAACTGAATCCTCCAAACAATTCGATTTTAGTGCAGGCAATGCAACAATATGATCAATCATTTCGGTATAACTCACCGTAGATTTTTGTTTGGCCTTTGACAAAGGTAATGTTGCAACCAAATACTGAGTGTCTTTAGTCCAATTGGCAAATGGAGTTGCATAACCACTTAGGATACTCACGTCGAAATCATCATTCCAATCTCCTAATATCAAACCCGCTTTTCCAGTACCTAGCTTTTGGATATACGACTTCAGTACCATACTAGCGCTGTACCTGCGATTATACGCTTCTACTTTTTGGGAAGAAGAACCCGTATTCGCCTTGAGGTGAAGTACCCAAATCCTCAAAGTATCAAACGAATAATTGCTATTCAATGGGACTAATCCAACTTCCAAAGGCAATCGTCCACTAGCAAAATCGTAACTGTAATCGGAAAGTATATGTTTGCTATAAGCTAATTTAAACTCCGATTTTTTAAATAATACGGCCGTTTTTTGTGTCTGATCCCAAGTCGAAATACTACCAGAATACTGCGGACATTTGCTCAATAGCTCGGTCCATGCTGAAGAGGAACTCACTTCACATAAACCAATGATATCTATCTTGGTATCGTTTATTAACTTAGTAACATTGTTCATTTGAGTTGCATCATTAGATGGACCGTTACTAGAACTTCCCAACCACTCTACATTCCAAGAAGCCACATCTAAGCGATCAATCCCGTCAAAACTCGGTATTTGAGCACTAATATTGACGCAAATACTTAATAAGAAAAAGTTAAATAGTAATTTCATACACCATTAAAATTCAGTTCGCTTATCATAACCCCAATTAAGTTTGTTACGCAACGTATTCAAGAAATTTTCATCATTCATTCGAATAATATTTAAATAAAAATCAGCCTTGCGAACGGCCATATGTACATCGTTAGTGATGCTTTGACTTCGAGAATCCAACGATGCCAAATAACTGCTTGCTCTTCCCTCAATTTCAAAGGAAATTACAACATCGTCGCTAATTACAATTGGTCGAACATTTAAATTATGGGGTGCAATCGGTGTAATAACAAAAGAATCTGATTTGGGTGAAATAATCGGCCCACCGCAACTCAATGAGTACCCCGTTGAACCTGTTGGTGTAGAAACGATTAAACCATCGCTCCAATAACTATTTAAGAACTCACCATTCAGATAAGTATGCACCACAATCATGCTCGAAGTCTCTTTCTTGTGAATCACGAAATCATTCAAAGCATAATTGAAATCAAAAACATCGGAACTCGTCTCCAAATTAAGTATTGATCTTGCTTCTAAGAAGTATTGACCCGCTTCAATGGCAATAATGGCTTCTTCAATTTCAGATGAACCAATACCAGCTAAAAAGCCTAATCTTCCTGTATTGATGGCTAGAACAGGAATCCCACTATCACGCACAATGGATACGGTCTCAAGAATAGTTCCATCGCCACCCACTGAACATAAAAAATCTATCTCGTCATCTCCTTTTGAGAAATTATCAAAAACCCTAGGACTGATTCCTTCTAAATTCATGTGGATGAAATCCTCCAGAGAAGGAGTACAATAAATATCATGTCCGCGTTTCTTTAACACCTCAAGCAATTCAGTCATTGCATGTCGGTGTTTTGGATCAATCAACGATTTTGCAAATACTCCTGCTTTCATTTTTCGTAAATAACAAAGTTAAAACTAAAAGCATGTAAATCATCCTTCTCGTGAAATTCATTAAACACAGGTTTCCATTGTTCATTGACTTGTGGGAAAAATACATCCGCCTCAGGAAATGAAGCATCCACTAACGTAAGAACCAAACGATCTGCAAATTCTATGGCTTGGTGATAAATTTGGGCACCACCAATAATCATAATTTCTTCTCCAAATCCTTGTGCCATTTGTAACGCATCTTCCCAATTAGAAGCTTTTACAAATCCGTCTATCAAGGGTATATCGGTTCTAGTGAGTACAATGTTCAATCGGTTTTTTAATGGCTTTCCAAGACTGACCATGGTGTTTCTTCCCATGATTACTGCTTTGTTTTTGGTTTGCTTAACGAACCATTTAAAATCATCTGGTAAGTGCCACATCAAATCATTCGATGCGCCCAATTCCCTATTTTTTCCAATGGCAGCAATTAATGTAATCATGCTAATTCTATTATTAAATTATTTTTCTTCGTGATATTCCATCTCCGTATTTATTTCCCAAATACTCGATTTTTTCACCGTACCATCTAAAATACATTCTACTGTTCTGAATGCTGTCAACATGCTATGATCCTGATTGTTATATCGGTGCATACCATTTCTCCCAATGGGAAATAAATTATTAATCCCATCTAAAAAATTCATAACTACTCCAAATTGATCGTAACTTCCAAAATATGCTGGATACGTTTTAGGGACCCGCAAAGACGTACCATCCAGCACATCTTGCTCATCTACCAAATTCAATTTTACCATCTCGCTTCGAGCAAATTCAACCATTTCCTCGTCGGATTTATTCCACAAATCATCGTTTTGTTGACAAAAATACTCCAATCCTACCCAATACGTATTTGCATTTTCTACCAATTTAGGACTCCAATTATTGAAAATCTGCAACCGTCCAACCCGAACATCCGACTCCTGTATGTAAATCCAATTGTCCTTCAATTCCATGTTATTTTTGAATTTACTAATAAGTAAACCTACAGTTATAAAATCGCGATAAATCAAACCTTCCGATACAGTTTTCACTTCAACAGGAATTTCAACTCCTTTCATGTTGCGAATCAACTCTTGAATAGGCATACTACTTACCAAGTAATCAATATCAGTAATGCGACTAACTTGACCCGTTGAATCAATGTATTCAACAGCCTTTACAGAATTTCTATCTAATTCAATTGAATTTACAGTAACACCCAAATGTATAGCCCCCCCCTTTTCTTCAATTTTCTGTCCAACCAACTCCCACATTTGGCCCGGTCCTAATTCGGGATATAAAAAACGCTCTATTAAACTTGTTTCTATGTTTTTTTGAGAAACATCATCAGTTCTCTTCTTTTTTAACAATGCATGTTTAATTGCCTCAGTAATGCTCAAACCCTTTATTCTTTGTGCACCCCATTCAGCCGAAATATCACTGCATTTTACGCCCCAAACTTTTTCAGTATAGGACTTGAAAAACGTTTTATATAATTCTTTACCAAACCGATTGATAAAAAACTCTTCCAAGTTTTTTTCTGGTTTAATGGGAAACAATCGAGCCCATAAATACGATACTCCAACGCGTAAAACTCGAACTATTCCTAAATTTTGTAAAGTTTGCCAACTTAAATTTATGGGATATTTAAAGAATTTACGTAAGTAGTATATTCTAGATAATCGATTTCTTACCAACATTTTGGCACCTCCATCATCGAGCCCTTTTGTCATGTCGATTTCCCTAAACTGACCTTGGTAATTAATCTTTATTTTTTCTTGTTTTTCGGGGGATGACAACTCAGATAAGCCACTAATAGGCATAATATCTAACCACCATTGCATCACTTCATCACTTTTCGAGAAAAACCGATGTCCTCCAATATCCATTCGGTTCCCTTTGTATAAATGAGTTCGCGATAATCCTCCCAATTGTTGCTCTGATTCAAGAATAATGATCTCCAAATCAGTGGATTTTTGCAAAAAAGAAAGTCCCGCTGTTAACCCAGCAGGACCTCCACCTATAATGACTATTTTCTTACACGATTTTTTCACGAATTTTACCTTCCAAAGGTAGTAATTCTATCGTTTTAATACCGAATTAATTTTTGCTAACAGGGATTTGTACAAGATCACAAACCACAATTTGATCCAGATGAATATTGCAAGTTCCCCAAGATAACCCGACACCAAAACCACACATAACTAAGTTTACCTTACCATTTTTGAGCTCGTTACTAATTTCTGAAACCATCAATAAGGGTATAGATGCAGAACTACAATTACCAAAATTCTCGATATTATACGGCACCTTATCCTCACTCAAATCCAATTTCTTGCGGATTTTCTCATTCATTTGCTTGTTAGCCTGATGAAACAAAAAATAATCTATTTGGTCTTTATCTAAACTGTAAGTCTGCAATAATTGCTTAACTGTTTTTGGAGCACGAGAAATACCAAACGAAAACACTTCCAATCCGTCCAACCAAGAATGCACATTGGCTTTCACAATTCCAGAACCATAATCTACCATCTCAAAAGATTCTGGAGTTACTCTATTTCTAAAACCACTGTGGGGCGTATAAATAGCCTTATGTCCTGAACCATCTGTTCCCAAATCAAAATGCCAAGGAATTGCATTTTCATTAAATTCAACTGCAGTGGCTGTTCCTGCATCCCCAAAAAGTAAAGCTCTGCTTTTATCCAAAGGCGATGATGTTTGAGTTGCTGTATCTCCAACGAGTAACAAACCTTTTTTAAGATTTCCGCTACTCAAAAAATTTCCTATAACAGAAAGTCCATAAACAAAACCACTGCACCCCAATGAAACATCCAAACTCACGCACTGATTACTCGCTCCCAATCGATCTTGAATAATACAAGATGTAGCCGGATTCCGATAATCGGGTGTTTGGGTCACAAAAATAATGACATCTAGTTCAGAAGCCTTCCAATTTAATTCAGACAATAACTTTTCTGAAGCGGCTACACACATATCACTAGTCGTCAATCCGTCTGGTGCCACATGTCTATATCGAACCCCCACACTTTCATAAAATTTATTAAATTCCTCCTGTGTGAACATAGGATTGTCTATATTATCAACACGATTGTCGGGAACGCAAGAGGCAATACCTTTTATGGAAACATTATTTATTGAAAATTGTGCCATGGTTTGTAGTAATTTTTTGATTTAATCTGAATGGGAAACTCTCGTTTTAATTTCGTTTATGCACTGCAATTCCATTCAAATTACAGTTCCTTTAACTTTCGGTACTTGACTAAAATACCCGTATTATTAAACTTTTTACAATTTTCAGTACTAAATGGACATACCGCCATCTATTGGAATTATTGCACCCGTTATCCATGATGCATCATCTGAAAGTAACATCAATGCAACTGGGTGGATATCTGAAAATTCTCCCATTCTTTTCATTGGCACTTGATTTACAAATTCATCTATATTTTCTGAGAAATCATATGCCGCTGACATTTTAGAATTTAATAATCCAGGACGAATAATATTCACTCTCAATTCTGGGGCATGTTCTATAGCCAATGTTTTAAGAAATTGTTCCAATGCTGACTTTGAAGCACTGTATAAAGAATTTGTTGCAGATGTATAACCTGCCGACAAGGACGAAATCCCAATAACCGATGCGCCCTTGTTGAATTTTTTCTTTTTTATGAGTTGTTGTATCAATTGAACTTGAGCCGTAAAATTGATACCAAATATTTTATCAATCTTTTTTGAAGAAATAAATTTTACAGTTGTTTTGTCATTCACACCTGCACTTAGAATCAAACCATCTATTTCTGTTAATTGATCTACAAATGCAATCATCTGATCTGACTCATTCAAATCAAACAATTCGTATTGAGGAAAAGGTAATTTCATGGATTCGAAATCAGCTAAAAGCACATTCATTTTATCCTGATCCCGCCCTAATACAATAGGAATTCCACCACATTTTGCTACCTCTTTAGCTAAATGAGCTCCCAATCCAGCGGTTCCTCCAGTAATTAAAATTCTCTTATTCAGCAATTTATTGGGTTCAAAATTCATTTTAGGAATACAATTTACGAGTTAAATTTCAATTAGATCTGCAACCACAATATTGCGAGTATGCAATTTTACCGCTCCCCACGATAACCCAACTCCAAATGCGGATAGAATCAAATCCATAGACTTTGATTCCAAATCTTTCTTCATTTCAGTTACCATAAGCAGTGGAATTGTGGCACACGAAGTATTTCCAAATCGGTCGATATTGATGGGTACCTTTGAAGACTCCAATTTCAACTTTGATTTCACTTTTTCCAGCATCATTTTATTCGCTTGATGGAATAAAAAATAATCAGTTTCCAGCAAATTCAAATCAAAGTGACTCACAAGTTCTTTAATGGTTTGTGGAGCAATACGAATTCCAAACGTAAAAACATCCATTCCTTCTAGCCTTTCATGGAGTCTGCTGCTTTTATTTCCATCCGGAAATTCTTCTAAAATAAACGAACTTTCAGAAACAGGATTTCTACAACCTCCATCTTCAACAATTATTGATTTATAACCCGATCCATCGGTTCCCATGTTAAAAAACATAGAAGGTGACTCTAAATCAAACTCTAATGCGGTTGCAGTTCCTGCATCTGCAAACAATGGAAATACACTTTTGTCGTAATAAGATGCATAGGATGTTTGAGTGTTACCAACTAAGAGCAACGCCCTTTTAAAATGTCCAGATTGAAGCATGGATGATGCTACATTTAATCCATGTGCATAACCCGAACATCCCAAAGAAATATCTAAAGTCATACATTGATTCGACAAACCAAGTCGGTCTTGAAGAATACACGATGTTGCAGGTAATTTATAATCGGGAGTATGTGAAACAAAAACGAGTAAATCGATACTGTTTCTTTCCCAATTCAATTTATCCAACAATTGAGTTCCGGCTTCAAAGCATAAATCGGATGTGCAAACGCCTTCTTCTACAACTCTCCGTTCGCGGATACCGACATTAGCTGCAAACTTCTCATATTCTGATTCCGAAAATAATGGATAGTCTTTATTGAAATAAATTTTTTGGGGGACACAAGCAGCAACCCCTTTAAAACTAACATGTTCTATTCGATTAAAAGCCACTAGATTAAATTTTATCGGTAATTTAGGCGTTGTAAGTAAAATTATCTCAGTGTAACTCCACCATCCACAACCATGGCGGTACCTGTAATCCATGCGGAAGCATCCGAAAGTAAAAATGCAATCGCGTTTGAAACATCTCTTGGCTTACCATATCGGCCCAAAGGATAGGTTTTCTTATCTAATTCGTATTGTTCTTGTGTAATACCATTTTTTCCCAACAATTCGGTTTCAACCATTCCGGGATTAACCGAGTTTACTCGAATTCCAGAAGAAGCTAATTCCAATGCAGCATTTCTCATGAATCCATGCAAAGCTGCCTTACTAGTGGAATATATGCTATTACCCATAGATGAACGTTGAAATCCAGCAATCGATGATGTAAACACCACTGATGCTGGATTCGAAAACTTCTTGGCCTTCAATATCATCTTCATTAACATGATGGGTGAGTATGCATTTACCTCCATAACATGATGAAGAGCTTTTAAGTTTAATGTTTTAACTGTGCTAATGTAGTTGATGCCTGCATTCAATGCTAAACCATGTATAACAGGGATAGACTCAACCAATTGAACTAAAAAATCTGAGTCCGTTAAATCACCGATTTGTTTTTGAAGTACAATTCCACCGTTACTCACTATTTCATCTGCCACAACGCTTAAGCGTTCTGAATTCCTACCACACAAAATTAATTGTGCGCCTAAAGAACCGCACAAACGCGCCAAATCTGAACCAATACCACTACTGGCTCCAGTAATTAAAATTACCTTTTCTTTAAAATGCAGGATATTATCCAACTTTCTCTACAACTTTTTCGAAGAGCTCCTGAATGGTGGAAGAATTTCGAATATCTTCACCCTTCAGATAAACATCGTATTCATCATCAATTACAGAAATGATATTCAATGCTGTTAATGAAGAATACTCCTCAATTTCTTTGAATAGAGTTTCTGCATTGAAGATTGAAGAATCGGTTTCATCGTATTGCTCAGCAATGTGTTTTATGAACTGATTTATTTCCATTGTTTTAAGTATTTCTAAGTATTAAAAAGCGAATTTTTTTGCTATAGACCCGATAAATGTTCCATCATCCTTGATTGACTTAGTTAGAACACTTAATGGACCCAGTTTATTTCTATTTCCAATTCGAACATTTTGAAGTACCGCACTATTCATTCCAAAGTTATTAGCTTTCCCAATATGCACTGAACCGGAAACTTTCGTTCCAGGCAGAAATGTATTGAAGTCACCAATATGTGAATCGTGCCCGATTGCAATCTGGCTGTTGAAGATATTAAAACTCCCAATACTCACATCAACGCTGGTTGAACATTTGGAGAAGATAATATTTCCAACTCCCATTTTCAACGACTCTTGATCCAGTGCCCGAAAATCTGGTGCTATTAAATTAGGGTAAATAATATTCTTGTTGTTTATCTTTTGGGATATACTCTCACGAGTTACTGGACTACCAATTGCCAAAACCACGTACAATTGTTCCGTAGAATTCAACAAGTAATCCATGCCACCAACTACTAATCCAAATTTCAAATCCGTACCAACGGGAAGGTTGTCATCTAAAAAACCAATAAAATTCCATTCATTACTAAACTGATTAGCCTCTCGAAGTAAACAAAATACTTCTTTACCAAAGCCACCAGCACCGTAAATCAAGATGTTTTTCATTTTAAAGTTCTTTAAGATTATATTCCAAGTGTAACCTCACAATTGATTTTTTGGATTCTTCACTAAATTTATTGTGCTTTCCACAAAAAATCAAGTACAATTTTAATGAAATTTTGACACCCCACCTAAAAACAGGCTTTGAAATACCCTTATTTGCATATCATAATTTGTCACATTGTTACATTTTCTGCCAATTTATGTAATTTTAGAATCCATTATTTGATAAATATTGGTGAATCGTTTGATTTTTTTCAGATGATTGGCTCTTCATTATAAATTCAATTTTTGACAGTAGTGTAGATCGATTATACCTAGAAATCAAAGTCTGAAAATAAAACTTTGGATACCGAATTGAAACTTTAGATCGATATATTTCTGGAAAACGTTGATAATCCGTATCGAATTCGTAGGGATGTAAATACAACATCAAATATTTTGCGTGTTCCCGAACTTCAGGTGCTTTAATCCACTTATTAACTAAAAACTTTGGAGCCCTAATCAAATAAGACCCTCCCAAATACGGAATCGTCAAACCCATCCATTTTATAAAACTAATGGGCACTTCTATCAAATCGCCAAACTGCGTACTTACTCGAGTTACTTCTTGTGGAAATCCTTCCAATCCATACTTTAAATTATTGGCAGGTACAACTGAACTATCATATTTAAAACCTGCCCTGCGAATCACGTCAAAAGCCCAAGGAGTATCTTTTGTTATCGAAAATGCTGGCGCTCGATGTCCATAAACTTCTTTCTTAGTAATTGACTCAATTAGTTCCTTTGCCCTAGAAATTTCATCATATATGGTATCCGGATCATTTTTTGTAAATAATAAATGATTGTATCCGTGTACTCCAATTTCATGTCCATGTTCTTGAATTTGAAGAACCAAATCTGGGAAAAATTCTGCTATCTCGCCAAGTATAAAAAACGTTCCTTTAACTTGATGTTTCTCCATTAATGATAAAATCTTTCGAGTATTGGAAACCACTCTATCTGTAGGATTAATAGACAATCCAAAGTTTTGTCGGAGATTTAGGTTTAATCCATCTTCAATATCGAATGTCAATAAATTCATTTGGCCATAATTTTTTCAATCAATTCACGATAATTCTTCGAATTATCTCCTATCTCATTTGCACACTTGAGCGCATTCAACTTGTGCGCTTTCATTAACTCCGGATTATCTAGGTAATTCATTATACCATCTACTAAGCCCCTTGCATCGGATGGCTTATGTGTAAACCCAATTTGATACTCATCTATTAAATTTCTCACTTCCGACCATAATGAATTAATTAAAACTAATCCGTATCCCAAATATGTAAATGGCTTATAAGTTATACTTTGCGAAGCATCCGATTTATGCTGAATCAATCCAATATCACACTGAGACATCAAAGGCATAAGTTCATCATCTTCTAATCGACCATGATAAACAAGATTTTTTAGCTGATATAATTGAATAAAACTATTAATACTCTGTGCCTGATTTCCAGAACCAACAATATGAAATTTTACTCGGCCAGCAAATTTTTCATTATTCATCAACTGAGCAGCTTCCAAAATGCATGGTATATCATAAGTATCACTCAAACTACCCAGATAAATAACCTCTATCTCCGCTTCTTTCGAATATGAGTTTTGACGTTTTCCTAATTCCAAAATTGATCTTGAATATTCCAAATTTACACCCGGATATACAGCTAAATACTGAGTTGTAGCCTTTAAATAAAGTTGTTTACCCCATTGTGCATACTCATTTGATAAGCCAATCACAAAGTCAATATTCCTCAAACCCAGTAAAATCAACCACTTCTGTGGAAGTGTTATTAACCATACCAACCGCTTCGACCAAACATTACGTACAACTCCATGAAACGAATCTGGCCAAGGATCAATTACATCTAATGCAAACGGAATTCGCTTTTCCTTGCAATATTTTGAGATTAAAATACTCGAAACCACCGTTGGAAATGTTGCAAGAACTGCATCAATTTTCTCAAATTGTTTAAATACCTTTAATACTTTATAACCCCAAATAGTATGATCTACAAATCTACGAATACTTATATTTTTTTTGTATCCGATTGATTTTAAATAAACTATCTTATGATTATCGGAAACCTCAATTACTTTGGATTCGTTGTGCCTATGTTGCTTTGTAACATGCTTAAATGTTGAGGTAACAAAAATTACATTGTAACCCATTTCCAATGCAACTCGAGTGATTTCCATGTATCTCAACGGTTGAACTCCATCTAATATGGATGGTTCAAAAGGAGAAACTAATGCGATAGTAGGTCGTTCGTTATTAAATGTTAATTCTTCCGGTTTAAACACGCGTTATCTTACTTAATTCCCAAAATAAATTATACCCATCCCAAACATAGTCAAAACTTAATCCTTCACCCAAGGGAACAACACGATCTATCCCTACACCTTTTTTGAGAGATTCAACCTCTTGTTTTTGAGATTCACTTAATCCCCAATATGTAATTGTTTGGACCTTTTTTTCTTGAATTTCTCCCAATTCTAGTGCATTTGAAATACTACGAACATAAAAATATCCTCCCCCACAAGTAGAAATGGATTCAATATCAGGAAGTGTATCTAGTTCAATAAATGTAACCAGAGAACCGAATTCCACGTTTTTAATATCGAGATTTCTACCTTCCTCGGCAATATCATCCATGATTTTATTCAATTTTAAGGATGATAATGAAGCTGCATCTAACTCATTTTTAACTACTAAAAATGAGCTTAACTTTTCTCGAAATAACTGAATTGCAGCAGTATTTTTTTGGAGATCTTCCCCCAAAAAATAAATTAATTGCGGAGATGAACATCCCAATTGGTCAAACAAATAAGCGTCATTATCAAATTTCTTTAATAAATCCATCCATCCATCCGAACTTAAACCCATTAATTCATCCACAGAAAATACACTTAACGAAACTCGATCTGCAAAACATATATCCCGACATCTCGGTGCAGCCAAAATAGAGCGTATTTTTTCTATGGTAGAATTTCCACCCCAAATTACCCGTCCATCCACCTTTTTGGATATATATCGCGTAATTTCTTCTTCGTTTTTATATTGAATAAAATCAACTACTCCCGAATCCAATTGGTGTTCTACCAATAATTCCGACATCAACCTAAATAATTCTAATAGTCCTTCATCCTGCATACGAGAAGAAATTTTTAGAATATTTTTATTACCACAAAGCATGGAAATAGTCAAACTATACAAAAAGATGGTGTCCACATTAGCTGGACAAATATGAAATATTGTACCTAAAGGGCCGAGTGTGTAGGGCTGTAGCAAAGAATTTGATGCTGAACGAAACCTCCCTTCATGTTCGACAGTATTACTTGTTTGTTGTATATCCTTGCTTACTTGGTCTACAGCATTACCCTCTTGGACCACTGAGTCATGCGCAAGGCCAAAGCCTAACTCTGACTGTATTTTTATCAGATTGGATCTTCGAATCCAAAATGCAACAGCAACAATATCCGCTCGATTGCGAATCACTGGATTGCGCATTGCATTTTTCGACAAATCATCCAAGAAATTAATGATTCGTTCATCAAACCACTTCCCGACTTTTCCCCGAGTAGTTTGGAAATCACTTTTATTGTTAGGATGAAATACAGAAATTTGATCTAAAGTATCAACTTGTATTTGCTTGATTAATGCCATTTTATTTCTTAAATGTGTCTGAACAACCTCTTAATTCTGCTTTTCTAGCACGACCTAAGATTTTAAAATACTTCCCTTTCCAACCATTTTCTGCATCGTCTTCGCCCATTACTACACCCATATCCTCAGTTAACAAGGAATGACCAGGATAACTCCATGGTAATAACGACAGCACTTGAATCAATCCCGGTTCACCATGTGGTTGAATGGAGAAATCGATTGGGTTTCGAATTATTACGTCCGAAAAATTAGGACAATGTAAAAATCCTTGCGAGTTTTCTATAAATACTGAACCTACCTGCTCTACCATTCCATAGAAATTATAAATTTCTTTTAATCTATGCTTATCGTAAAACTCAGATTTAAATACTTCATTGTTCACAGCCATACTTTCTAATTTTTTCCATCCTCCGCTGTGAATTAAAATGGCTTGAGATAAATCCAATTTTCCTTTTTCAACTTGTTTGTAAAGGAATTCCCAAACCATAAATGTGAATCCAAAAATTAAGATTTTTTGTCCATTGTATTTACCCAGAAACTCCATCAACTTGGTTGAATCCAGTTCAAAGTTTTCATCTAAAATATACGTATGATCCTTCCCGAAAATAGATAATCCCATTATCCCAGCACCTCTGGCCGAAAAAGAACTCCGATTAGAAAAAACAGCTTTAGAATCTACAATTAACATCGGTAATCTTTGAGAACCAATAACGCCGGTAATAATAGAATTCAGTGCTTTCGTTTGTAATTGGGACGTTGCTTTGTCTAAAACTATTCGGCTTACAGCTTGCCCAGTAGTACCACTTGAGGTGAGCACTTTAAAAACATTTTCGTCAGAAACACTTTTTAAATAATGATTCTTGAAAGCTGAAACCGGTAAAAAAGGAACTTGTTCTAAGCGAGTGAATTCTGAATTATTTTCGAATAATAATCCACTGAATTCTGCATATTCTTTACTATTGTTTCCGTGAAATTGATGCAACCGGTTTAACCCATTCAACATCAATTCTCGTTTTTCTGTTTTACCGAGTTCGAAAGGAGCTAATCTAAAAATAGTTTCTAAATCTGTCATTAACACTAAATATCACTTTAAATCAAATCTTTTAATTTCGTATAGTCAACTTTACCATTGCTAGTTAATGGATAGCTTTCAAGACTTTTAAATTTCACTTGCGTAGGATGAATCTTATAATCCATCTGAAGCACTTTTTTTATGGTGTTTTTTTCTTCGTTAGACAACATTTCTGCATTGCTTTCAGAATGTGAATCTAAATAAAATAAGCATAGGTGTTTATCCTCAATACCAATTGCTTTAAATGAATGATTGGTTTTATTGTCTAAGAAACGCTCAACTTCATCTAAATTAATTCGATTACCACTTAATTTTACGATTCTCTTTATCCTTCCGGTAATGTAATAATAACCTTCACTATCTACTCGAGCTAAATCACCCGTCAGAAGTTCCGATTGGTTTTCCCAAAATTCCAAATCACCGAGATTTTGAGCATATCCCCCAAAAACATTAGGCCCTTTATAAATCAATTCTCCCGTGAAGCTATCAATCCTAAATTCACCACCTTTTATTGGAATTCCTATTGAACCGCGTTTGGATTCTAAATACTGTGGCGGCAAAAACGACATTCTTGCGGTGGCCTCTGTCGCACCGTACATAATATAAAACTGAGCCTTGGATTGGCCAGCATACTCTTCAAATTTTTCAATTAATCCCTCACTCAACTTGCCACCTGCTTGAGTGAAATATTTCAATCGTTTTAGTTCCCAATTCCGAAATCCAATCCGATCTAAAATTTCATAATTTATAGGTACACCCGCAAATGAATTACAATTAAATTTGTTGTAATCTTCCCAAAATTTTCGGGTTAAAAAATCTTCCTTGGTAACTAAAATTTTACCCCCAAACATGCAATTACTAAGCAATACAGATAAACCGTAGGAATAATTAATGGGTAAATTCAGAGGTGCTACATCCTCAGAGGAAATTGGCAAATAATGAGCAATGGATTCTGAATTTGAGATCAAATTCATCTCTGATAATTTCACTAATTTAGGAGAACCCGTTGTTCCTGAAGTAGATAACAGAACCTTAATTTCAGGAGCAATTTTAGTCTCAGTAATAAATCCCATATTACCCTCATGTTGCCAAAAAGAATTTAAACCCCATGCTCCGTGCTCTAATCTTCTAAATTCATAATTATCAATTACTTCCCTTTGAGGATCTATGATTGCATTTGGTAAATATTGTGTTTCAAGATTTCTCTTAAATTCTAAAGGGAGCTTGGAGGACAACAAAACTACTGTTGCCTTTGACTCCATTGCGCTAAAAAATGCTGCTAAGCAATCAATGCTGTTTTCGACATACAAAAACAATAATCCGAATGATTTGTCAATCACGAACGCTTCTAACAAATCACTGTATTTAAATTCCTGATTATTAGAAGCATCAATAAAATTCAGTGCGCTATTTGCACGAATAAAATCGGAAACTTTTGATGGATCTGTTTTCAACTTAATACCATTAAATTACCATACCACCATCAACTCCAACCACTTGTCCAGTAACGTATTCAGACAAATGTGAAGCGAAATAAAGTGCTGTATTGGCTACATCCTCAGGAGTTCCCAAGCGTTTCATTCCTATTGAATTTAAATTCTTTTCTCTTGAAGCTTCATCCATCCCTGAGGTCATATCAGTTTGAATAAACCCAGGAGCAATGGCGTTAACACGAATATTCAAAGGCGCAAATTCTTTACTCAACGATTTTGTAAATCCGATTATTGCAGATTTACTTGATGAATAAACTGCTTGACCAATTGCACCATTTGTGCCTAAAATTGAAGTTAAATTTATTACTGATCCTTTCCTCAACCGAAGAAAATGTTTCATGATATTCTTGGTCACTCGCATACTTCCTAAAACATTAATTTCAAATGTTTTAACATATTCCTCTTCATTAAATAAGTTGAATGTTTTCGGGGGAAGCATGATTCCTGCGTTGTTGACTAAAACTTCACAAATTACTTTACGCTCTGCTAAAATTTTAAATGCCGCATCCACACTCTCTTTATTCGAAATGTCCATTTCCAAAAACATATGTTTTTCGGGAAAATGCATTTTTATCTTCAAAGAATCAATACCCTCAGCAGAACGTACACCCAGAACTAAACTAGCGCCTTCTTTTTCGAAGAGTAAACTAATTGCTAATCCAATACCCCGATTTGCCCCGGTAATTAATATGCATTTGTCTTTTAATAACATGTCGATTCTCAGTAAATCTTTAAATTAAACTAATTGAAATTGAAATAATAACTCGATTGTATTTCCTTTAAACCTTCAAATCCGATATCTATCCGGTTACAAGTTTGAGCTTTTCTCGGGTAAAAAGTGCTTAATGGATTATAGATAGTTTGAGCTAAACACAAAGTGAATTAAAACTCTACACCGTGTTTGGTAAGAATTTCCTTTGCTTTAGCAACACTCGATAAATCTATTACATCGTCTGTTTCAAGAGAAACATCAAATGCGCCTTCAATTTCACTAATTAGAACCATGTGTGAAATAGAGTCCCATTCAGCAATTCCTTGGTAGCTTAATTCATTTGTAACAGCTGTTGCATCGATCATTAAAGCTTCACAAAAAGCTTGAGTTAATTTTTCAGTATTTGTCATTTGTAGTTTTTAATTTTAAAGATATATAAATTTTAAAGTACTCGATTCTTCAATAAAATGCTGAAATAATCATGTTGGTTTGCACCATTCCTTTTTACACATTTGAAAAGGAATTCAAATGTAATGCCTAATTCTATGTGAAGCATATTTAAAGTTGTCACATTATCTCACATCAAAATTCTCGAGTGAAAATTTCCAATTTTTCCTTTCTAATAGGAATTCTGTTTGCTCCTTCGTCAAACTCATCGCATCAATCATTAATGGAAAATGTTGAGGCTGATACTTCAAAGGCAACTTGAATAAACCGCCCAACATCCATTCATAATTCCCAATTAGCATAACTAATTCTGGGGCATCTGTACTTAGTTGTAAGTGTTTCAACGTTTTTTTAAATGCTCTAAACTCTGAATCACCATCGAATTCGAAATGCATTAAATAAGCCGTTCTTATACCCTTTTCAATCTTGGAATTTAGCACGTATTTCAATTTTCCGGATTGAATAATTCTGTAATCTCTTTCGTTATAGTACCTCAGTTTTTCGAATTCTTCATTGCGAATCAAACTAATTCTTTGATTTGCTGAGTTGTCCATTTTTTTGAATCGCAACCAAAGATGAAGCACCTCTAATATCAAACTAAACACGATTGCTTGAATTGCTTTTAGAGGCCACAATACCATCCCCAAAAAACGCCCCCAACGGGAGTAAATTCCTGTACTTGGGATAATATAATAGTCGAGAGCAAAGATATTTTTACACTTCAATATGCGTTCGGTGTAGGTATATGCTGCTTTATTTGGTACAATCAGAATGAACTGAACTCCTTTTTCTGCAACAAATTTCTTAAGCGCGTCGTATAACTTCCTGTAAAGCAACAAATCCGTTCGATATTCTTTATCAATAAATGTTGATCCACTTTGTGCCATTAAAATTTCAACCCCATTCCAACGATATTTTTTGGGAATGAAAGCCGTGTGACCCACAATTTTGCCCTCATTGTTCAAAACCAATGAATGAAAAGCATACCCCAAATAAGAGTTCAGGAAATATTTTTTAAAGTTTTGCCAATTGAGTCCTTTAGGGAAATTTGCATTGAACGAGTCAGTAATTTCCATCCACTCATCATCGGTAATCTCAATTGAAGACTTGCATATAATATTCATATTAGCTCTTTAAGTTTGGAATAATATTGAGATGCCATTCTTGATGCTGGATAATTTCGAGCATTTTCAAATCCTCGCTGTATCCACAGGTTGCGATTTTCATTTAATTCACTACCCTCAATGATTTTTCTAAAATTGGATACTTCCGTATTCAAATACAACACACTATCCTGAGCAATTTCCTTTACCGCCGCATTAGGATAGCATACTACTGGACAACCTAACGCTTGTGCCTCAATAACCGGCAAACCGAAACCTTCCGCTTTACTCGGGTAAAATAAGCAATATGCGCTTTTGTAAATTTCTAATAATTCATCTTCAGTCAATGTTTTTAATTTGTGCCAACCATTTTCACTGAAAATCCGATTCAATTGCTTTATTTCTTCAGAAGTAAATTCTTCTCCACCCACAAAGTAAATCTCACAGATATCGCCTAAATATTCTTCATTGTATATATACTTCAAATTCTTATAACCCCAACGTCTGCCAACAAACAAGATCTTTTTGAGGTGGGAATCCGATTGGCTTATGTCTTGGGGGACATCTTTTCCATATGTATCCGCATTATTTACGGATAGCTGAACTTGCCCAAAAGCAGCAGGTAAACCGTTATAAACTACCTCTATTTTTCGATTTTCTGTTATTAACGTAGGATAATATTTCTTTAAATCTTCTGCAGAATTTTTACTTACGCAAAAAACTAAATTAGAATTTTTTAAGGTAAAATATCTAAAAACGACATTGATAATTGAGGGTAAATTCCACTTAAAATAGATTTCATACAGTGCATCGTGAAAAATGGATACATTTTTAGCGTATCTATTTATTGACCAATCATTTCCAGATGTAAAATAAATAAATTGGGAAGTGAATTCTGATAATTTAATTGGCCAAAGTCTTCTTACCCAGAGTTTGCGATTTTCGGAAATAATGTGAATTCCCAATTTCTCAAAATCAAAATCCTGTTTCAGCTGCTGCCAGTATATATTCTTTTCATCCTCCTTTGAAACCACTAACCATATTTCCCAATCATAAACTCCAAATTCCAGGAAATAACGAAGTATTTCCGACCAAATCATGGAAACTCCGCCCGCCTTTTGGAATGTAAAAGTAATATTATTAAATACAATTTTCTTCTTCATGATCTAGACAGATTAAGTACCTCCAGATATTCATTTAGAATAGATTGTGATTGAAACTCTTTTGCAAGTTCCATAGCATTTTGTGATAACGTTACCCACAAATTTCTTTCCGTTAATAATTGATTTATTTTCTCTGATAAATCGTGATGATTTTCACATTCAAAAAATAAAACATTTTCACGGTCAATTAAAAACGTCAATTTATTTTTTAATCGATCGCTGACGATACAACCCATTCCAGCACTCATCGCCTCTATTAAAGCATTAGGAAAACCCTCCGATAAGGAAGGCAAAATAAAAATATGATTGGATTTATAATATTCAATAGGTTCGCTTACTGCTCCGTGAAATTTAATTATCTGTGTTGTTTCATCAATTTTATTAACGTCGTTTATTACTTTTTCTTCGTATGACTTTTGTATCAATTCATCCATTAATATGCCTTCGCCAACTACATTTAATTGAAAATTGGAGCTATTACTGATTAATTCCAGAGCAGCTTCGATTAATGTACTCACCCCTTTTTCTGGACTTAACCGTCCTACATATAAAAGTTGTGGAATTGGACTTTCAAAGAGGGAATTATTTATACGTGTTTCTTGCAGCCCTTTAATTACCTCATCATTCATTGATAAGAAATTACGAATAACCTGAATATTTGTATGATTTGTCTTTAAGAATAAAATTTCCTTCGCGTAGTATGTTTGAACAATTAAGCCTTTTGTATACTTGTAAATATATCGTCTAAGATTTTCATTTGGAAAACCACAATTCATTTCTGGATTCATTCGGTCTAACACAAATAATCGGCTTCTATTTTTCCAAAGTGCTAAAATATTGAATCCATTGAAATGCTCACCAAATGATAGAAATCTATTGTAATGGTTATTTCTAGAAATACCTTTTAATCGTAAATAATTGTAGAGAATATAAAACCATTTGGGAGTATTTTCCCGATAATATTTTGGTTGAAATAATTGAATTCTAGGATCTATTTCTTTGAATTCTTGTGGAGTTCTTCGTTTAAACAAGCAAAAATAATCGACTAAAAATCCGGCATTCACTAAATTTTGAGCTAGAGTAATTGCCGCTTTTTGCATACCACCTATTTCAATATCTCGAGAAATAATTAAAATTTTTTGGGGTGTCTTTTGTGAATTCAATAGTTAACTTAATTTATGATGGAAGGTAATTGTTCTAATTGTTCATGGCCAATTTTCAATTTTTTACCTAATTCAAAATCCCATTCCCTAGGATAAATCCGGTCAAATCCACCTCCATGAGTATGAGTTATTTCACCCACATAAATTCGATTATTTAATGAGTATAAATCTACCCTAACATATAGATAATATTGAGCAATTTCTTCAGCAATACTGATCATTTGCTCTAAATTAGAAGGTATAGTTGGTGTACTTTCATGGTTGGATTTTTTCTTCCATTTAGATCCCCAGGAAAATGGCAATAACTCCCAGTTCCTGTTAAATATAAATCTCTGATTTTCACCTTCACGATCACTGGCTACATAAATAAATTCGACCTTTCCATTAAAACAATTGAATTTAAAATCATCAGGAATTTTACCAGATTCATCAGATAATAATTGTTCTACTAAAATACGTCTATTAATTTTTTGATATTGCCATTCTCTCTGAAACCAATAATAATCTACCCTCAAAGCCCACATAAAATCATACTTAACTTTATTCCAATTGATGTTCTCTATGTTGCGAACAATTACATAATTACCTGAATCATGATTGGTTTTGATGATACAAGGTAAAGGCAACTCTTTCAATGGAATCTCTGAAAAATCAGAATAAACTCCATACTGTGGGATTACATGTTCTTCCCCTATATGTTTCCGAATAAATTCTCGTACTTCAATTTTATCAGCGTGTTGAATAAATAAATCTCTTTTATCATTCAGCTTAATCCATTGTAGTTTTTGATTTAAACTCAATGGACTATTAAAATCCATTTTATAACCATGTGCCCTTTGAAAGATTTTATTAATAAACTTTTGATCATTAAACCTCCTGTTATTAATAAAATGCCATATTTTTCTTATCAAAAACTCTATTTCAAAAAACAACCTATTTGTATATCTCAATTTTTCCATTTTAACGTTTCAAACTCTCTATCCATTGCCCATTTCGGGGGCTTGCTGTTGTATGCAACAATTTTCCGATTACTTTTTTTAAACAGTGGCATATCCGTAATGCTATCTGAATAAAAATCTATTACAAAACTTGACCAAAATTCACGGCCAAAGTTCATCTCAAGTCGATTAACTTTCTCTTCTCCTAAACAATCCAAACCTTCGATTGTGCCCGAAAATTTACCCTGTTTATATTTCAATCGAGTTCCGATAATTTGAACATCAAAACCCTTAAAAAATGGATTCAAATAACTATCGTATCCTCCCGAACAGATAATTACCAAATCCGAGTTCATCATGGATTTTTCAAATTCGTTCCAAATATTTTGATTTACCCTGCTTTTCAACCATTCAGAATACATTTCCGCCTCTCTAAATATAATTGATTCAGACAATCCCATTAAACTAAACAGTAGCCACTTTTTTTCGATCGGATTGTGTCGGAAAATTCGATCATAGATTGCTATAAATCTCAATTTTTTAAACCATTTCCAACTTGTAAATAACCATTGGTTTAGTAATGGCAATCGATTATTCTTGTGTATGTAAATCACAAACTCATCAGCTGTTTGTAGATCTACCAAAGTTTCACAAAAATCAAAAATTGCAACTCTTTTCATTTAAATCATATTAAAACTAAACCGATTTACTCGAGAACTTACAATTGAATTAATCACTAAATAAATATATGCTTAGTCATTAATTTCAGTTATGTAGAAGTTCATTGTGTTGATTCCCTAGCTCATTCATTTAGAAGTCGTTAATTTTATGAGTTAGCTTTATTTTTAAACTTATAATTAATGAATTCAATTTCAACTATGTGATGTGAATTTCTCCAGTATAGAAATCACGTATTGCATTTGGCTTTTTGTGCCTACAGTAATTCTCAGAGTACAATCCAACATTTTGCTATGAGTTAAATTGCGCACGAAAATCTGATTTTCGGCCAAATATGTACAAACTGTGTTTTTTATTTCTGGGGATGTAAATTCGACCAAAACAAAATTACCATGACTGTCATACACTTTTTCAACAAATTCTAATTTCTGTATAGATTCAGCAAACTGAGTACGGGCTTGTCTAACCTCAGTAACATAGTTATTCATGTATGGTATATCCATCAACGCCCCAATCACCGCTTCTTGTGTAACAGTGGTAACATTTTTGGGATTTCTAATTTTGGAAATCTGCATGATATTTTCTTCACAAGATACCAAATAACCTGCGCGGAAATTCGCCATTGCAAAAGCCTTAGAAAACGTTCTAGAAACTACTAAATTATCATATTGATTAACCTGTGATACAATAGAAATTCCTGAAAATTCAGCGTATGCTTCATCTATTAAAAAAACAACATCCGGATACTTTGTCAACATGTGAATCAAATCTTCTGCAGGTACCATAGTGCCTGATGGATTGTTGGGGTTACATATATATATGAGTGAAGGATTTACTTCTTCAATTCTTCGTTCAAATCCTTCACGATTCCAACTAAATCCAGATTCGTATTCTTTAAAATAAACTTGAGCACCTTGAGTTTGACAAGACAATCGGAAGTTGTCGTAAGTTGGTCCTAAAACCAGAACTGGATCTCCAGGAGCCACAAATACTCGTACGAGATACTCATGAGCACTATCTGAAGAAGCAAAATACTGTACGTTCTTTTTTTCCACCTTCAAATAATCTGCCAATAATTCAATAATCTCAGGATTATGAGTACTCGGATAAAGAGGATAAATGGAATCATCCTGAATTATCTTCAATATTCGCTCTTTCACCTTCGGTGACGGTGGGATAGTCGCTTCATTCCAATCTAATTTTAGAATCTGCGAACGTTCTGTTGAATTTACTTCCCAAACTTTATGAGAAGCTACTTTGTAAGGACTTAAGTTTCTTAAGTATTTATTAATAAATCGCATATTTAAGTATATAAAGTTGCCAATTCGGCGGTTGAGGTAAATCGTACTTTAGGATATTTTTGAACCAACCAATTGAGCAAATTGCCTAATTTTTCAATTCCGTGTATTCGATTATTTGCATCAATTCCACCAACATAATTTACTCGATGAGTATCAATAATAATCGGTTTTCGTAAGGCAAAAGCTATTTTGATTTGATCTTTAGCCCAATTTACTGAATCATTCTTATGGGTTAATAAATCCATACTTGGATCAAATACTACGTTTCGAACTAAGTTTACCAAAGAGTTAGTTTGCTTATCTTTCTGATTGTATCTACGAAACTGAATAATTCTTTCACCATTATCTGTTTCAAAACCATACTTCATGCCTTGAACAGATTTTATTCCATACTTTGGTAATAGGGAATTCCATTCTCGGTTAAAGAAATAATTATTGGGTATGAAGGATTGTGGATATCGACCGAAAGCCTGTTTAAAAATAGTTATACCTTCATAAAATTCTGACTCCACTTCTTCAGTCGTATAATCCGAAGAATCAAAAACGGCATTCAAACTTCTCAAACTATTCGAATTTAACGAATCATAAATCCACATATTGAGTCTAAAAAAATCCAAAGCCGTTTCATCTCCAGCAGATAAACTCTTTAACCATTTTTTATGGTTAACATGTTGTCTACCATGGTATTGTGGCTCAATAACTCCTTTAGATATCCCGTAATTAATTGTTTCTAAAGTATTGAAATTGTTGTAGTTCAATTTCTCGTACGTTGTATAAAAAGGATCCCAAAAAAAATGTGTGAAATGATGGTTTTCAATTTGCTCAAAATTCGGATTACCCGTTACAAAATTGGAAGTGAAAATTGGTTTCTTACCCGTGCGATCTTTTATTGAATCTAACACAGTGATTAATTCAGTCCAATCTTCGTGACTATCAAGAGTATCAAACTTTTGAAAAATTGAAAGTTTGTTGGTACTTCTACGTAATTTTTCAAGAGCTTCTGAATTTTGTGGAACTCGAATACTTCCCCAATCATCAGATTGAATAATAACCCATTGTTCATTAAAACATCTTCCTCGAAGATTTAAATCCAGTAAAGCTGCTGTTTTTTTAATGTTCAAAGGTTTAAAAATAGTTTACTCAAGTATTTTCCTAAAAGCTGCGAAAAATTGGTCAACATCTAAAACTAATGTGCTGTAAAACTAATTTTACAAACTCAGGAATTAGGAAATACATCCCCAATAATATTTTAAACTTTTAGGTTCATTTTGATAATAAGCCAATAATTGATTGGAAGTTACAAATTCTACTTCCGGCCAATTTTTATAGATTGAATGAATGAGCTTTTCCAATTCTTTCAATCCATGATCACGGTTATGAACAGATCCTCCACTTACATAATTCACTCTATGACTAGAAATTACTGCCGGTTGATCCTTTGAAAAAGCCATGCTAATTTGCTTTAAACATTGATCAACCCAATCGTTAGATTTATCTGAAGGTTCAAAAAATGCGTTTCTCTTTACATAATAGAATCCATCAATCCATTTTACTCCGGGAATACGATAGACTTTTCTGTTTTTTCCGAATCCCATAGGTTCTATCTGTAAACGTCCACCGCAAATGAGTTTGACGCCTTTTTCCTTCAAAACAGGGAGTAGTTGATTGCTATAGGGTGCATTTGGTGCAACAAAGTATATGGAAGAATAATCAAAGAGCTGATTAAAATCTTCTAATCCAGATGAAACTATATTTTGATATTCTTGAATATCGTTTAAGTCATCCAAATGAAAACTTGCTTGGTAAAATACTTGATGGGGGTTTTTATTGATGAATGACCAAAATTCGTTTTCTGCTGCTAACAAAGTTTCTTTATCTCCATTTTTTAATTGCTTTGTCCAAAAAGGCACATTTAAATGCTCTCTACAATGAAATTCGGCTCTTATAATTCTTTCTTCTATGGCCTTTTTTGTGACAATCAAGGAAGAACTTCCCCAAGTTTTCAAATACGAATCTTCAATACTTTCATTAAAATATTCTTGAAAATCTGTTGCCTTAATTTTTTCAAAATTAGGGTTTCTCGTTGCATGTAGAAAGGTAAAAACGGGTTGGCGTTGCAAGTCAATTGAATGGTTATTTCCTGCTTTCAACAATGTATTAACTAATGCTTCAACATCATCTGGACTTTCTAAAGCATCAAATTCGTTAAAAAACTCCGCTCCAGGTTCATCTAGTTGGATGGGGAGTTGATATATGGATTGTCGTTTTGGGGGTAGAGGCAGTCTGTAGCTACCCCAATCATCCGATTCAAAACAGATATATTTTTTCAATAGTATAGAATCAATTTATTTGAAAACTTCTGAATACAATTTTGCAATTGTATAGTTGTTCTCGATTGCGTAAAACAACAAAGGGTTTAATATAAACACATATAAACTTATAAAATCGGTAGTACGTCTGAATAAAATAAATACATAAAACAGAATCACGTACCTCAATTTCGATTCCATCTTTTTGAACAATTCATAAGCATATTCATTATTGTGAACTGTAAAAAATATAATGAACATAATATGATTTGCGATCAAATGAAGTCGATATCCTTCAGTTCCCAACAACAATGATGAAAATGATACTAATAATGCAAAGAATCCTACATATTCTGGTAGTTCCTTTTCTTTTTTCATCTTTACAAGCAAATAAAAGTTCAAGTTATTAAATATAAAAAAGAACCAATCATTAATTGCATATGCATACACAAGAAACCAACTCAATTGGGGACCTTGATAATCTTCATCTTTACCTTCGTTAGAATAGGCATCGGTCCGATCTTGAAAAGACTCCGGGAGAAATTCAGTAAATGCACCAAGGTCAATACCGATAGTATGACTAACAATAAAAAAAGAAAGGTAAATAAACCAGAATAATTTCAATAAGTTTATGGGCACAAGCCGACGAAAAACCACTAATCCAGCCAATACAAAATGCGCATTATGCATAAAACAAATGGCTATTAGTAATATATAATTTAAAATAAAATTCTTATTCCCTTCTATGAATATTTTGATGAATAACCATACAAAAATGATGGCTCCAGAATAGAATCGAAAGGCCTGAAATTGATAAGGAGACTGAATAAATGCAAATGATAAAATTATACTCCAATAGAATTGATTCTGTTTTATTAATAAGTTTAAAAAAAATAAAAATACTTGCACATAAAACACTCCATATATAAAGCCTAAAAATCCAATAAATACATGTGGGTCTTCAGTAATAAAAGAGGATATATATGCAATCAATCCAAAACCAAGCTCTAATTCCTTCTTTTCATCTACGGTAATTTTATCTAAAAATGTGATGTTGGGCTTATCTCGAATTTCACAGATATGTAAAAATGCTTCTTCGATTCTTACGACATCGGATCCTGTTCTTGGATCTGTATCTAAGGAATATCCAAGTACAAAAAACATCAAATACATCATCCATCTCGAATATCTATTCACTCCATTTTTCAATGAAATAAATAGTGCAAATACTGGACTAATAAAGAAAATAGCAAATAAACTTCGCAAATAACGAAACCGATTATTCTCATCAAAAGCTTGATTTAAAATACTTTCTTGGCTCATGATTTGGAATTTAATTGATAATACTCCTGAGAGAATTACTGTAAGGGTTATTTAAACCCAAGTAATTTAAAAACTTAGTCTGCAATTCAATTCTATCTGGTAATAAGCATTTCACTAATTCATGTTCAATAGACTCTATGTTCAATTCTCCCAATAACTTTTCATATAAGGTATTAGGTGAATTGTGGAAATTACAAAAAGCAACTAAATTATTAAAAAACATTGCATCTAATAAAGTAGTAGAATGATCCGCAATTATTAAATCAAACTCCTGCTTGTATAATACTTCATAGAAATTTATATTTTCTAAAATTATGATATTTTCCAATTTGGGGAATAATTCATTCAGATGGTGCAACTTAATAAAAACTTGAACTCGAGAATCAACTAATTTAGACACTAAATTCATTAATTTATCTAGTTTTTCTCCTTCTTTTCGAGTAAAATTCGTTGGTGCAATTAAGATTGTTTTCACCTTTTCAATTCTTCGAAAAGGCTGTTTGAACTTAATCAAGTCGTTGTACAATGGATTTCCATTCACGAAAAAGGTAGAATTATTCATTAGTACTTCTCCTGAGATATATTCAGACCAAATCCAAAAATGGGTACACCTAGCCATTTTGTGCCAACGTCCTTCAGGAAATCGGTTACTAATATATCCGCCGGTGTAAAAACCATGTTGAACTACCACTAACTTGACCCTATTCTTTCTTGAATAAATATGATGAATCATGGCAACCCTACCAATCCAGTTAATATCAATTATAACTTCTGGTTTGAGTGTTTTTAAAATTAGATAATAGACCTTCGCTCTTAATTTGGATGAATTTGTTTTTCCGAAAATCCGTAAGAATTTCCACAAGTGAACAAAATTGATTAAAACAAAATCTTTTTTGTTTTCCTGAATAATTGGAATTGTCTGACGATGTTCCGTATATAAAAGTATCGGTTTTCGTTTCCATGTGATGGATCTAAACCAATTAAAAAAACTTTTATCTTTCAATAATATCTAAAGTGTTATTATTTGATCTGCAAGCGAGTCAAATTGATCATCGTGTGAAATAAACAAAACAATTTTACCTGATTTTGCTAAATTCTGTATAGTCTGTATCACACCTTTTTTATTTTCAGAATCCAATGCACTTGTGCTTTCATCGAAAATATAGATATCCGAATCTTTATAAATTTCACGAGCGATATTTATCCTCTGCCGTTGTCCACCACTCCAATTATTACCGCTCTCATTTATAGACAAATCTGCTAATGAATCAAAAGTGCCATGCTGATTACCGTAATGAATGTCTATTAACTCCGATAGATTTGCTCGATTCAATACTTCTAAAAATCTCCGCTGTTTTTCAGGGTTAATTCTATCTTTTTCCCACAATGTGATATTGTTCCATAAATTATCTAAAAACATCACAGCCTCTTGACCAACATAAGAAATTCTAGTATTACAATTTGTACCATTTTCTTTGTTTTTATTAACTACATATATTTTACCACTATCAGGTTGGTAAAGTCCACTAACTAAATTGATTAAAGTAGATTTACCACTGCCACTAGGACCCTTAATTATATAGAGTTTTCCAGACTCAAATTCACTATTAAAATTTCTAATTATTACTTTCTCTCCAATGCTAAAACTAACATTCTCTAAACATATTTTCGGTCCAATGGGTGATATAACCATTTCACTATCATGGACATCTTGTGATTCATGGGTTGAAATTTCACTTGTACTATCTTCTATTTTATCAGAACTACCTTTCACACCATCAGTGATTGAGTTTATTGAAAGTTGTGCTGTCTGAATTATTCTATTCTTCTGATTTTCAATAGAAATCATTTCATTTAGCTCAACAATAAATGAATTTATCTTATTTACACTTCCTGAACTAGCTAAAAAATTGCCCCAAGCCACTTGTAAATTATTGACTGAATTTAATGCTCGATAGAGTAAAAACAATATTGAAACCAAAATAGCCGAATCAACTTTGATATAGTAAAAATTAAACAATAAGCAAACTAAAATAATTATGACTACCACAGGCTCCCTAATAGCTACTATTATACCATTCAACAGTCCTATTTTTCTTCGATTCTCCTCTACGTTATGAATTTCCTTCTCAACAAAAAAAGAATATGAACCAACTATATCACTGATTTTAATGTATTTATAATTTGCAAAATATTGGAGGAGTATATGATTCAATCTGGCAGAGTCATCTGAAATATTGTGAGAATAAGTACTGATAAACTTTACGACCTTACGGTAAATTATAAATATTAAAGCAGATGAAATTACGAATATGATAGATATTTTATAATTCAAATTAATAACAGCAATAAAGTAACCAACTAATAGTATAGCACTTTGGATTGTTTGAATAAAACTTCGCGTGGAAAAAAACATTTTCTCTACTTCCGTAACACAAACATTCGACAACTCACCTGAATTAAACTTGATGAAATCTTGATATCCTAACTTACTTACCTTTTCAAATAGATTTTTCCTTACTGAATTCAAAATTCTTTCAATCGTGATTGTATAATAGAAGGATTCGAACCAAGCAAATGAAGTTTTAACGAGTACTACTGTCACCAGTACCGTTAATTGCGCAGCCGTGGTATCCATAGAAATGCCTAATAACTTGGATGCACTAAAAATGCGGTCATACCCTTCAATCTGAACACCAGAAAGTGCCATTAAAGTTGGAATTAGCACTATCGACAATAAGATATCAATAATGGCTAATGATAAATTCAAAAATATTAAAACGAAAAGTCTATATCTTGAAAAAGAGCTAAAAAACTTGTAATAATTAAAAATTGTCAATTTATTGGTATTTATTTGAACACCTTGATTCAGGCTATTTAATTTTTCATTCCTTTAAATAAGCTCTTAAAGAAATAGCCATAACCCGTTTTCTTCACACCACCTCCGTAATAACCATATCCCGAATACCCGTATCCATATCCGTAACCATATCCACCATAACCGTATCCGTAATATGCATATCTTCCTATACCATTTGGTTTAATACCATTAAAAATGATTCCCATATTTTGGAAGTTACCCGAATCATTGGCTTTATTAATTACTTCAATAATTGCTTCCTTAAAAGTCTTATTCTGTCTAACAACAAATAAAGTCATTTCTGTATACTTTGCCAGTAACTCAGCATCAGAAACTAATCCCAAAGGAGGTGTATCTAAAATAACTACATCAAAATTATCCTTTAAATACCGGAAAAGTTCATCCATTTTGTTTGATTCAAACAATTCCGTAGGATTCGGTGGAATAACACCTGAAGGAATTATAAATAAATTATCATACTCGGTCGGGAAAATTACACTCTCAACATCTACTGTTCCTGACAAAAAGCTGCTTAACCCATTTCTTGAATTGATTTCAAATACTTTGTGAAGAGTAGGCTTTCTCATATCAGCACCAATTAAAACAACTCTCTTTCCAGTCAAACTATAACTTACGCCCAAGTTAATTGATACAAATGTTTTACCTTCACCTGGAATACTCGAAGTCACTAATATAAACTTCGCAAGTTCTTCTAAAACTTTATCTTTTTTTCCAGGATTTTTAAAAAAGATTCCCAATTTCGTTCTTAAAGTTCTCATGGATTCCGAAATTAGTCCTCTGTCTTTCAATCCGACTACAATCTTCCGTCTCTCTGGATCATTTATAATTTCACCTACGATGGGCACATCCGTTAAATACGTAATTTCATCTCTGTATTGTAATTTAGGGCTCATAAATTTCCAGATATATAGGAAAATAAATGGTATTAGTAACCCAAGAGAAAAACCAATCACATAGGTTAATTGAGTTTTAGGTCCTACCTGTGTACCACCAAATGCTCTTTCTATTATTCGAATATCTGAGACAGTTGCAGCATAAGAGATCGCTGACTCTTCTCGTTTTTGCAGCAAAAATGTATAAATTTGATTCTTTATGTTTTGCTGTCTTGAAATGTCAACAAGAGTTCGTTCCTGTTGTGGTAAACTGCTTAACAATGAGTTCTGTTTTGACAATTCACGATCAATAACGGTTTTTGTAACCATTAAATTCGACCGAATATTAGCCATATTCTCTTTTATGCCTCTTTTCGTTTTAGCAATTTCTTCTTCTAAACCAATGTAAATTTCATCGCGAACCCCAGATATTTTTTTGCGCTTGGATAACTCTGTTTCCAATCGATATAAATCTTGTAACAGTGTATTTAACATGGGTCCTTCAATCCCAATCATTGAAGGAACAATCCCAGTATTGTTAAATTTACCACTTATGTACTTTTCAATATCATCCAAAATAGAAAATTGCAAATTCAAATTTGCCAATCGTTCGTCTGTTTCTCTAACATTACTTAAGTACTGTGCGGCTTGTGAACTAATATCCACTATTCCATTCGACGATTTAAAATTTTGAATATTTCGTTCAACGCTATCTAGTTCTCCGTTAATTAAACGCAACCTTTGATCAATAAAATCTAAAGAATATTGTGCTGATTTTCTTTTTTCAGTAACTGATGCATCTGTATAAACATTTAATACTTCGTTTAAAATTTGCGTTGCATTTTGGACATTTGGGTCTATGAAACTAACCTCAATAATTGACGTGTTCTTTCCTACTTTAATGGCAGACAATCTCTTACCTATACTTTGCGAGGCACCTTGTGCCGAAATAATTTCCAGTTTATAGTCAGTCGAAGTAATTACATTAGCTAAAGCTACTGGATCTACTTCCATTCTAAAATCAAAGCCTTCAAAATTCACAATCTGAGTTCTGGGTTGGTACTTTTTACCATCGATTGTAAAATACTTACCCTTTTCAGCTATGCGAATTATTTTATTAGGAAGTTCTAATAGAGAATCTTCTTTTAGCGCTTCAAATCTTATTGGGAAATCATAAGGCATTACCACAGATTGAAAATTCCCTTTCTGAGTGATTCTTACATAAGCATTGATATTTTTGGCGATATCATCGGTGATGTTACTCGATTTTAATATTTCAATTTCATTATCTACTAATTTAGCAGGTGATTCAATGTTCAATTCTCGGAGTAACGCACTTTCTATTCCTCCTTCTTCTTTTATCAATAACCTTGCAAATACTTGAAATTCTGACAATTGAAATCGCAAATAGGTTTTCCCGATTAAATATGCGCCTGCTACAGAAATAGCAAAGATGGGCCAATATGGTAACAGGACCTTTCTAAGAATTTCGTAAGGATTATATGCTGGATTTATTTTCTTCATTAAATTCTAATTGCAAATCCCAACAGCGCTACTATCAATGTTAAACTTCCACTAACCATAGGCCATAATTGAAATGTTAAACTCGATGTATTTTTCTTTGCCTGACTTGCTTCAACATAAATCAAATCACCGGATTGTAATTGATAAACTGGAGAACCAATAATACTAGACTGAGTTAAATCAATTCTTCGAGCTATTCTGGTTGAATCCGTTTGTCGAATCAACAGAACATCTTCTTTTCTTCCAAATTGTGTTAAATCGCCCGCCTTTCCAATAGCTTCGAATATATCTACATTGGTAGTGCTGAAAGTAATTTGACCTGGATGATTTACTTCCCCTAAAACAATTACTCGAAAATTCATTAATCGCACCGAAACAATAGGATCTTTGGCGTATTCTTTGTACAATATCTGAAGGGTATCTGTCAGATCTGCATGTGTCATTCCCTCGACCTTAAGGGTGCCAATTCTAGGCAGATGAAGTAATCCTTGCTCAGTAACAAAATAGCCTGCTTGTGATTCACCACCCGTTGAACCAACCCCACCAATACTATTTGCTTTGTTTATTATATTATCAATTTCTTGATTTAAACTGGCAATGGTTATTGAAAGTTGATCTCCTTTCTTTATTCGGACTTCTTTCAAATAAACGGAGTCTATAATGGTGCTATCCTTTATCCCTCCGAAATATGCGAGTTTTTTATTTCCACCACATGAGCTTACAACGAATGTTGAAAATAGAGCAGTGGTTAAAACAAAAAAGGACTTTAAGCGGTTAATTTTAACCATGTGAATTTTACTGATTTTCAAAAAGTATTAAATAAAAGAATGTTGCAGCAAATTATAACAAATCATTCAATTTTGCTGCATTGATAAAAAAATTTGGCATTGCTTCGCCTCTTCAACTACAAGTGATTTTTAAAGTGAATCAAGAGCTGAATAAGAAAATAAGTAATAAATCATTCAAAATTAGGACTTTTTTTTAGCTTATCACAGCACTTCGATACCTCTATATTCGCTAAATTCTGTATGCTTGTATCACAACATGTAACATTATGTAACATACTTCCATTCGACCTATTTTTCTCCTCATTACTCGAGCTTTTCTTATGATTCCTAAAAATCTGTCTATCTTTGCAGAATGAGTCGAATTGTAGCCATTGTAGGAAGGCCCAACGTAGGAAAAAGTACCCTGTTCAACCGTCTTACGGGCGAACGTAAAGCCATCGTTGATGACTTCAGTGGTGTTACCCGTGATCGTCATTATGGTAGAAGTGATTGGAACGGTGTTGAATTTACTGTAATTGATACCGGCGGATTTGTGCCAGATAGCACCGATTTATTTGAAACTGCTATCCGTGAACAAGTACACATTGCCATTGAAGAAGCGGCAGTTTTAATTTTCATGGTTGATGTTCAATCGGATATTCACCCGTTGGATGAAGAATTTGCGAAACTATTACACCGCAACAAAAAGCCTGTTGTGTTAGTGGTAAATAAGGTTGATAATGAAAAACTAAGACTTGAAGCTCCAGCATTTTATGCTCTGGGATTTGAACATATATTCGAAGTTTCAGCTACTAATGGTTCAGGCACAGGTGAGCTATTGGACGAGGTTGTTAAGCACCTTGAATTAGAAAAAGAAGCTGCACCTCAAGCAGAATTTTTAGATTTACCGAGGATTGCAATTGTTGGGAGACCCAATGTTGGTAAAAGTAGTTTAATCAATGCACTGCTTGGACATGACCGAAATATCGTTACCAATATTGCTGGAACAACAAGAGATTCCATTGATACACTATACAAAGCCTATGGCAAAGAAATAGTATTGATAGATACTGCCGGTGTTCGTAAAAAAAGTCGAGTCCATGAAAATATTGAATTCTATTCTGTAATGCGCTCATTACGTGCATTGGAAAATGCGGATGTTGTGGTGTTGGTTTTGGATGCCACTTTAGGGATGGAGGCTCAAGATCTCAATCTTTTCTGGATGGCGCACCGTTTGGGTAAAGGTGTAATGATACTTGTAAACAAGTGGGATCTTGTCGAAAAAGAATCGAACACGCATCTAGAATATACGCAAATGATCAAAGATCGAATTGCACCTTTTGTAGATGTTCCGATTATGTATATCTCCGCATTAAATAAGCAACGTATCTTCCAAGCATTAGAAACTATGCTTCAAGTGTATGAGAATTTGAGTACAAAAATTACTACTCACAAATTGAATGAATACCTATTAAATGTTATTGAAAACTACCCTCCTCCAAGCAAAAAGGGTAAATTCGTTAAAATAAAGTTTGTTACACAATTACCAAGTAAGCGAGTTGCTTTTGCTCTATTTTGTAATTTGCCCCAATATGTGGCCGATTCATATACTCGTTTTCTGGAAAACAAATTACGTGATGAATATTCACTAACAGGTGTACCCATCAGTATTTTCTATAGAAAGAAATAATCAAAATTCGAGATTAAGCTGAGCATCTTGATCTTTTAACATTTCTATATTACCATTTATAGCTATCAATTAAACAAACCACTTCTTATGAATTTGCCTGAAGAATCAAATAACAAGGAATACCCTACATCCAAGGATGATTCAGCATCTTTAGAGAATTTAGAATTATCATCCCCAGAAAGCAAACCAACCGTTGTACAGGGAAAGAAACGTTTGGATATACGTGATTTAACCCTGTCTGAACTTACGGAACAATTAAAGGAATTGGGACAACCAACTTTCAGATCCAAACAAATTTGGCAGTGGTTATGGCAAAAAGGAGTTCAGTCCTTCGATGAAATGCAAAATCTACCCAAAAGCTTGCGCGATGTTTTAACTGATCAGTTTACGTTTCATACAACAAAAATTGAATTAGCTCAATATTCGTCTGATGGTACCATTAAAGTGGTTTTTAAATTACATGATGGTAACCGAGTTGAAGGTGTATTAATTCCCACATCTAAAAGAACCACGGCGTGTGTAAGTAGCCAGGTTGGATGCTCATTAGATTGTAAATTTTGTGCTACGGGTTACCTAAAACGGGAACGAAATCTTACTGCCGCAGAAATATACGATCAAGTTATACTTATCAATCAGCTTGCTGAAGAACATAGAGGCAAAAAACTCGATAATATTGTTTACATGGGTATGGGTGAACCATTGCTTAACTATCAACAAGTACTTAAAAGCATCCATGTTATCACCTCACCTGATGGTTTGGGGATGAGTCCCAGTCGAATTACCATTTCCACAGCGGGTATTGCAAAAATGATTCAAAAAATGGCCGATGATGGAGTTAAAACCCATCTTGCACTTAGTTTACATGCAGCCGATAATGAGTCTAGAAGCGCAATCATGCCCATTAACGATAGCAATCCATTGGAATTATTGGCAGAAAGTTTGAATTATTGGTATGACAAAACTGGAGTCAGACCAACACTAGAATACACCGTTATTGCCGGTGTAAATGATTCCATCGAGGATGAACGAAATCTAGCGAAATTTGCACGTAAATTCCCGTCCAAAATCAACCTGATAGAATACAACCCCATATCTACTGCCGATTATCAACCCACCAGTCGTTTGGATGCTTTTGCTGATGGGTTATCCAATCAAAAACTCATTGTTAATGTACGCAGAAGCCGTGGTAAGGATATTGATGCCGCTTGTGGTCAATTGGCATTAAAATCTCGATGATGCGCTTCTTCGTACAATCTTTCTTTGGGTAAAGATTTGAAATACTCCCAAGTTATTCTTAAACCTTCTTCCCGACTTACTTTCGGTTCCCAACCCAAAATGGATTTAGCCTTATCAATATTGGGTTGTCTTTGTTTAGGATCATCCACAGGTAAGGGTTGGTAGATTACCTTTTGATTTGTACCAGTTAATTTTATTATTTCTTCGGCGAACTGAGCTATGGTAATTTCCATTGGATTTCCAACATTTACCGGATCAGAACAATCACTTAATAACAATCGATAAATACCCTCAACCAAATCATCTACGAAGCAAAAACTACGTGTTTGACTTCCATCTCCAAAAACTGTTAAGTCCTCACCCCTCAATGCTTGTCCCATAAATGCGGGTAAAACACGACCATCGTTTAGTCGCATTCTAGGTCCATAAGTATTAAAAATGCGGACAATCCGGGTTTCCAATCCGTGATAGGTATGATAGGCCATAGTCATCGCTTCTTGAAAACGCTTCGCTTCGTCATAAACTCCTCTTGGACCTACTGGATTTACGTTACCCCAGTAATCTTCGGTTTGGGGATGTACGGTCGGATCGCCGTAAACTTCACTAGTACTAGCAACCAGAATTCTGGCTTTTTTTGCCATGGCTAACCCAAGTAAATTATGTGTTCCTAAAGAACCCACTTTTAATGTTTGAATGGGTATTTTCAAATAATCAATTGGACTTGCGGGAGATGCAAAATGCAAAATATACTTCAATTCACCTGGCACATGAACGAATTTACTTACATCATGGTTATAAAATTCAAAATCGGCTAATTCAAAAAGATGTTCAATATTTCTTAGGTCACCAGTTATTAAATTATCCATTCCAATAACATGATAACCCTCTTTAATAAATCGGTCACATAAATGAGACCCTAAAAATCCTGCTGCTCCGGTTATTAGTACACGTTTTTTTTTCATTTTATATCTGATCTTCCAATGCTAAAGTATACAAATCCATGTTTCTTCATGGTATCAAGTTCATAGAGGTTTCTTCCGTCAAAAACTACATGATTCTTGAGATTCGATTTTAATTTTGAGAAGTCGGGAGTTCTAAATTCAGGCCATTCCGTTGCAATTACTAAGAAATCAGCATTTTCAACTGCTTGATAAGGTGATTCACAATATTCAACTTCTGTAGATATGGTATTTTTTACGTTCACCATGGCTTCTGGATCATAAACTCGAATATGAGCACCTCTTGATTTCAATTCATCTATCATCTCAAGTGCCGGAGCTTCTCGTATATCATCTGTATTGGGTTTGAATGCCAAACCCCAAAGAGCCACAGTTTTACCTTCAATGGATCCAAAATAACCATCTATTTTAGGCAATAATGCCTTCTTTTGTGAAGCATTAACGTCTTCCACTGCCTTTAAAATTTTGAAGTCGTAATTAACTTCAGAAGCACTGTGGACTAATGCTTTCACATCTTTTGGGAAACAACTTCCACCATAACCTATACCTGGAAACAAAAAACGCTTACCAATTCTGTCATCGCTACCAACTCCTTTACGAACCATATCAACATCTGCACCCATTAATTCACATAAACGAGCAATTTCATTCATAAATGAAATCTTAGTTGCTAAGAAACTATTAGCAGCATACTTTGTTAATTCCGCACTTCTTGTATCCATATGCATTACAGGATTTCCTTGTCTAACATATGGGGCATACAATTCATCCATGATTTCGAAAGCACGATCCGACTCCGCTCCAATTACTACTCTATCTGGCTTCATAAAATCATCTACAGCAACACCTTCGCGTAAGAATTCAGGGTTGGAAACCACGTCAAACTCTCCCTTAAAATTGTTTGCAATAGCCGCTTTTACTTTATCAGCTGTTCCAACAGGAACAGTACTTTTGTCAACAATGACCTTGTAATCAGTTATAATTTTACCCAAATGGTCTGCAACACCTAATACATAGCGCAAGTCTGCTGAACCATCCTCACCTGGAGGTGTTGGCAAGGCTAGAAAAATCACTATGCTGTCTTGTATTGCATCTTCAATTTTAGTAGTAAACTTCAAACGACCTTCTTTCAAGTTTCGTTTAAAGAGTACTTCTAAGCCTGGTTCAAATATGGTAATTTGACCGCTACTCAATCGATCCACCTTAGTTTGGTCGATATCAACACAAATAACTTCGTTACCCGTTTCTGCGAAACAAGTTCCACTTACCAAGCCTACGTATCCGGTTCCTATAACTGCAATTTTCACTGACTTTAATTCTTATTAAAATACTCTTTAATTGTTCTGATAATATAATCCTGATTCTCTGGGGTTAACTCAGGACAAATGGGCAAACTGATTACTTCTTCGCACAATTTCTCACTCACCGGCAAGAAAACTTCTTGGAAATAAGCCGTTTGTTTATGCAAAGGTAACGGATAATAAACCATGCTTGGAATACCTTTGGATGTTAAATAATTCCTAAATTGTTCACGCACACGTGCACCTTCTACTATACGCATCGTAAATTGATGGTAAACATGGGTTGACTGAGTAGACTTTGATGGCAAAATGAGTTCCTCAATATTGGCCAAACCTGATAAATAATTCTGTGCTATATTATTTCTTAAAATATTGAATTCGATTAATTTCGGCAGTTTCACTCTTAAAATCTCCGCTTGAATGGTATCTAAGCGAGAGTTCACTCCCACCCATTCATGGTAATATTTTTTAGATTGTCCGTGATTTGCGAGTTTTCTCACCTTTTCCGCGATTAAATCATTGTTAGTAAAAACAGCACCGCCATCACCGTAACACCCCAAATTTTTACTGGGGAAAAACGATGTGGTTCCAACATCTCCCAAACAACCCGCAAATCCAAAAGTATTACCGCTACAATATTGAGCACCTATTGCTTGTGCTGCATCTTCAACCACGAATAAATTGTATTTTTTTGCAAACCGATTTATTGTCTCCATCCCAGCAACAGTACCAAATAAATGAACAGGGGCAATGGCTTTGGTTTTATTTGTGATTTTCTGTTCAATTTGATTAACATTGAGGCAATAACTTGATGCATCCACATCAACATAAACAGGCTTCAAATTGAGTAGCAACAGCACTTCAGGCAATGCCGCATAGGTAAATGCGGGTAAAATAACCTCATCACCCGCTTGTAAATCCAATGCCATAAAAGCCAATTGAAGTGCATCGGTTCCGTTACCAACCCCAATTACATGCTTTACTTGCAAAAAATCTTGAAGCTCTTTTTCAAAGAATCCGACCGAAGGACCCTGAATAAACTGTCCAGCTTGCATGATCGATTGAATTCTTGGATTGATTTCATGCGCCAACTTTTGATATTGGCTTTGAAGATCAACCATTTGAATGTTTCTAATCATATGTCCTGGAGTACTTTTTGCAAAATTCAATAATTAATGAACATCGATAATCACCTATTTAGTACGCTGACGAAATATTTCATAAACAAACATTCCCGTTGCAACAGATACATTTAATGAATCGACACCGCCTGCAGATTGAGGAATTTTAGCAATGATATCACATTGTTTAAGCGTATCAGAACTTAAACCGGTTTCCTCATTCCCCATAACTAGCGCAACCGGACCTTGCAAATCAGAATTGTAAATTACATCCTGTGCTTTTTCAGTTGCACCTATCACTTTCAAACCACTATTTTGTAAATACTTCAATGAATGATACATGGAAGTCGTTCTGCAAACTGGAATTTTCAATAATGCACCTGCCGATGTTTTTACTGCATCGGGACCTATTGGTGCACTTCCTTTTTCAGGCACTAAAATACCATGCACACCTAAACATGAAGCTGTTCTAGCAATGGCACCAAAGTTACGAACATCTGTAATTCCATCTAGAACTAGAATGAATGGGTCTTCTCCATTTGCGAAAGCATCTGCAACAACATTCTCTAATGTAGCAAAATCTACTGAAGACAATGATAGTATTACACCTTGATGATTCCCTCTAACTAAGGAATTTAATTTAGCGCTAGGAACCTGTTTCCACTGAATTCTTCGCTTCAATAACATACTAATTATTTCAGCTAATTGACCCTGTAGTTGCCCCTCTTGTAACCAAACTTTATCAATGGTTTTTCCCGATTCCAGTGCTTCAATTACAGGATGTATTCCATAAATCAGCGTTTTATTCTTTTCTTTTATCATAATGAAAAAAAGGAGTTGCACCGAAATGCAACTCCTTTACAATTTTATTTGAATATACTCTTAATATTTAACAAACGATGCTGTTTTTCTTTTGTACTCAGCAGCCCAATCCGCTTTACCTTTCGCTTGAACGGTATTTACTATTCTCTTGATCAAATCTTCTGAAACATAAATTTCACGCTGTGCAAACATTCCACCTTCTCCACTTTCATCAATCGATTTTGCAAAGAAATTATGATACTGAATATTCTCCGCTATACTCTCATCAAGAATCTTCTTAGCTCCGGTAAAATCACCTAATGTCATCAACGCAATTCCATATTCTACTTTGAATTCTCTTCTTAAAGGCATTACTTTTTCTGGAATTTCTTTACGAATATGATTCAATACCTCAATGCCACGTTTCTTAAACGTTTCTACAGAATCCTTATAAAAATTAAAGTAATTCTCAGCCGTTCCGAAGCCAGGCTCTGGAGCCGGTGACTTCATCATTTCAGGATTGGATGCAAATTGTTTGCGCATTTGCTCAATATAATTCGCTTTCTCACCATAATAAGAAGCTAGAAGTAGAGCCATCTGCTGCAAATCCGCTGGAACATAAGCCGCTTTATCGTCTAAGTAGAAGTTCTCTTTTTCCTTCATTCCATAATAACGGAACTTATTCACCAAATTATTATAAAGCTTAAATTGTTCAATGCGATTAGGTTGACCACCTTGTGATCCTCCATTTATTGGAACTAAACGGTAAACCAACCCTTCTAATTGCAAGTAATTATTCAAACCTGCAAAATCATAACCTGATACAGAAGTAAAATATATTGGGCGTTTCCAACCTTGCTTAGACATGGTAGAAATCAAATCATAGATTACCAAGTCGCCTTTAGACAAATACTCTTGCCCAATTGAAAACTCTATACTATCAACTATTAAGTTTTCATATCCTTTAGCCACTACACCAGCATTAATAACTGCCTGTTTATTTACTTTCACATAAACTTTGGAGCCATCCCAACTAATATTCTCAGTTACTCCTCCATTTTTCTTTCTCAAATCTCTAATTTCAGAAATAATTGATTCTAAGTTTCTGGAGTTGGCAATTTTTCTATTTACAGGTATTCCGTACTCAAAACTTCCCGTTTGTAAATCTTCTTTTGTTAATGTTAATGGCAGCGGTGTCGATTTATAAACCGTATCTAACAACACCGAGCTATACCATTCAGTAGGTAATAAAGCCTGATTTATAATTCGTACGTCAGTTCTAATTCCTTCCACATTCTGAGCATACCACAAAGGATACGTATCGTTATCACCATTACAGAACAAAACTGCATTAGGTTCTAATTGCTCGAGGAAGTTTTTAGCCATATCTATACCAATATATCTACCAGAACGATCGTGATCATCCCAGTTTTGAGCTCCCATATTAATCGGTACCAATACCAAACTCGCCACAGCCGACACTAAAGCTGCTGTTTTACCTAAATACTTCTTGAGGATGTCTGCAAGTGAAATCACTCCTAATCCAACCCATATACAGAATATTTGGAATGAACCTACCACAGCATAGTCACGTTCACGTGGCTCGTATGGTGGCTGATTGGTGTAAACTACAATCAATACTCCCGTGAAAATAAACATGGTCATGATCAACCAGAATTCTTTATTTCGCTTACCGTATTGAAAAACGAGACCCAACATCCCCAAAATCAAAGGAAGGAAATAATAAGCATTTCTCGCTTTTTGATTTTGGTAATAATCGGGCATTTCATTCACATCGCCTACAACGAATTTGTCCACAAATGGAATTCCAGAATACCAGTTTCCATCTAAACGGGTGTTTCCAGAAACTGCTTGTTGATCATTAAATCTACCTACAAAATTCCACATGAAATATCGTAAGTACATATATCTAACCTGATAGTTAAAGAAATAGGTCAAGTTATTTCCAAAACTTGGAATTTGGTAATTCAATTGTTGTAATCGGTTTTCCTCTTCTGGTGTCAACTTTTTCTGTTGCTTCATTGAATTCAACTCGTCAATTTCATTTTGAATTTCTTGCATACCACCATAAGAACGGAATCCACGTGCATCATTAGGTTTATTACTCTTACCCATACGAGGGAAAATAGTATTATAATCCTCCACCATGCCATCTTGGTCTAAATCTACGGGACCATAAACTGGCTCGTAGATATCCCCACCTTTCTCATACTTATCAGCACCTTTGAAGTAACGCTGACCTTTTATAGTAAAATCGGTTTGAGGCGCATTGAAATAAGGACCATAACCCAAAGGTCTATCACCGTATTGTTCACGAGTTATGTAACCATAAAATTTGTACGGATCTTCTGGATTGTTCATGTCGATGGAAGGATTCGCCATACTACGAATAATAACCATGGCATAAGAAGAGTATCCAAAAATCACGAAACCCGTAGCCAAAACAATAACATTCAAATTGTGTTTCCCTTTGTCTTCAGTATATTTAAGTAAGTAAATAATACCTCCGTAAACCAAAACGATAGCAGCAATAGCACCAGCATAGAACGGCATTCCGAAACTGTTAACGAACAATCGATCTAGATTAGCAAGTAACCAAGGAATACCTGGGTAAATTACTTTCATTACAATGCCCAATGCCAACGCAGCAGCACCCAATGCCAAAATAAGGCCTTTTTGTGTTACTGTATACTTTTTGAAATAATAGGCCAAACAAACAGTCGGAATTACCAATAAGTTCAACATGTGCGTTCCCAATGCAAGACCAATCATAAAGGCAATAAACACCAACCAACGATCTGCATATCGGTCATCGCTCATTTGATACCATTTCAAAACAGCCCAAAATGTTAAGGACGTAAAGAATGAACTCAATGCGTATACCTCTGCTTCAACAGCACTAAACCAAAATGAATCTATGAATGTATTGGTTAATGCGGCAACAACACCCGCTCCAAATATAAGTACATTGCGATTGTCTGAATCTTTATCCACCAACTTATCAGCGAAATACACAGTTATCCAGTAGGTAAACATTACCGTTCCAGCTGAAGCCACCGCCGATAACATGTTTATCCAAAATCCAACTGTTTCAGGACTACCTGCAAACAAAGAGAATAATCTACCAACCATCAAAAAGAACGGAGCTCCCGGAGGATGCACCACTTGTAATTTGTATGCGGCTGAGGCAAATTCTCCACAATCCCAAAGACTCACTGAGGGTTCTAAGGTTAACGTGTACACCACCAAGGCAACTAAAAACATCACCCATCCGATGATTACATTCATTCTAGTAAACGAGAACATTGTATATGTATAAATATTTTTTTAAACTGTAAATTAAAGCGAAAATAAGGATAAATTCCTCATTTACTCAATTTATCGACACAAGCATTGATGCGATTTAACACTTCTTGGTTGCCCAACATCGCTAAAATCTCAAAAATTGGTGGTCCCATTGCTTCACCACTTACTGAAACGCGCATTGGCTGCAATACTTCACCAGATTTAATACCGATTTCCTCACAAAATAACTTAAATTGGTTTTCGAAATCTGCGGCAGAAGCAGCATGATGAGCCACAAAATATGCTCCGAGCTTTTGTAATAATTCCGATGTATTCTCCTTCCATTTTTTTGCAACCACTTGTTCATCATACAAGGAAGGACGATTATAAAAGAAATGAGCTGCCGGAACTATTTGCTTCGCAAATTGAACCTTTTCCTTAATTAGAGAAATAATTTTGGATGCATATTCTTGTTTCTCAGCGGAATCCAACTCACCATACGTTGCTTCCCATTCTGACTTAATCATTTCCAAAACAACGGAATTTTCAAATTTATTCAAATACTGTTGATTGAACCAAAATGCTTTATTCACATCAAATTTTGCACCTGATTTACTCACCTTCTCCAAAGAAAATGCTTGAATCAACTCGTCCATACTAAACATTTCCTGGTTATCAGACGGATGCCAGCCTAATAGAGCTAATATATTCACTACTGCTTCTGAAAAATATCCCGACTCTCGATAGCCAGAACTCATTTCCCCGGTTTTTGGATCCGTCCAATTTAACGGGAAAACGGGAAATCCTAAGCGATCTCCATCGCGTTTGCTCAGTTTTCCATTCCCTTCAGGCTTCAATAACAAAGGCAAATGTGCAAATTCAGGCATTACATCTTCCCATCCTAAATAACGATAAAGCATTACGTGCAACGGGGCACTGGGTAACCATTCTTCACCGCGAATTACATGCGAAATTCCCATTAAATAATCATCAACAACATTTGCCAAATGATAAGTAGGCATCCCATCACCTTTCAACAGTACTTTATCATCCATTTGACCCGTGTTCACAACTACCCAACCACGGATTATATCATGAAAGCGAACCTCTTCCTTTCGAGGTAATTTAATTCGAATTACATAGTTATCCCCGCGCTCTAAGCGTGCCTTTACCTCATCAGCAGGCAATGTTAAAGAATTCTTCATTGACATTCTGCTAACGGAATCATATGCAGGTTGCATTTTACTCGCTTCCAATCGCTTACGCATCTCCTCCAACTCCTCTTCCGTATCGAATGCATAATATGCCAATCCTTTTTCAATTAAACCTTCCGCATATTGACGATACATGGGTTTACGTTCACTCTGACGATAAGGAGCATGAGGTCCGCCCTGATCTGGGCCTTCTTGAATCTCAATTCCTACCCAAGCCAAACTCTCTTTTATATATTGTTCAGCACCTGGAACAAAACGATTTTGATCGGTGTCTTCCAAGCGCAAAATCATGGTACCGTTGTGTTTCTTGGCGAACAAATAATTATATAAAGCAGTTCTTACACCACCAATATGTAATGGTCCTGTGGGACTTGGCGCAAAGCGCACTCTAACTTCTCTTGTCATTTTACTCTTTTGTTTTTTTCTGGGGATGAAATTGCAGTTTTTCCTAATTTAAAAACACACATTCATCCAGTCATTTATTCTATTTTTCGGGAGATATTTTTGTGATTTCCCAACAGGGAATTCTACTATTTTCTACAAATTCAATTAAGCCCTTTTTTGAACCCATTAAGAAAGTAACTCTTTTACGATTTTCGAAATAAGCTTACCATCCGCTTGGCCACCCAACTGGCTCATTGCCAACGGCATGACTTTGCCCATTGCTGCTGGACCACTTACGCCTAAATCTGTAATAATCGTTTTAATTTTATTTGTTACTTCTTCTTCGCTCATTTGAGCGGGAAGAAACTCTTCAATATGTTTTAACTCAACTCGTTCGATATCAGCTAAATCTTCTCTTCCCTGCTGCTCATAAATTTCTAAGGAATCACGTCGTTGCTTTGCCATTTTCTGCAGCGCTTTAAAGCACATTTCATCCGTTACTTCAGATGCTCCTTCAGCAGTTTGAAGAAGTAAAAATGCGCTTTTAATGCCTCGTAATGCTCTTAACTTGTCAGCATCTTTGGCTTTCATGGCCGTTTTGATGCCTTCATTAACTTGATCTATGAGATTCATTTCGCAAAGATACACAGAATGTCAGGAAGGTACAACGCATTTAATGCAAGTAACACTACCGTTTTTTGCATTTTTCGCAAAAGCTAAAAGCTATATCTATCAATGAAATAAATAAACAATCATGTTGATATCATTAATTCGTTATGATATCATCAAAACGGCTAATGCCAACTGCTTCTGACCGTCTTGAATTAACTTACTGGCAATTTCTTCTCTATGCCCATTGACAATCAACAATTTGGCCTCATTCATCATTTCCTCCGTTGGCAATTCTGTTAATCCTGACAACTGTCCCAACTGATTGGCAGTTAAAACATTACTTTCTCTTGCTACTTGTGGTAATGCGTCAAATCCAATAGTTTTTACCATAGGTTGAGCCAACTGAAACAAAGCATCATTGCGTGAACTGCTATACCAACTTCCCCCTAAACGGCCCACCAAATCAATCTTGTGCTGGTCTATTTTGCCTTCTTCGTTGAGTATTTCTTCTGAAATATGCATCCTCAAAACCTGACAAATCACGATATTCCCTGCTCCTCCACCTTGACCCATCTCTTTTATTTCTAAAACCTTACATTCAATTTGAACCGGAGATTCTGCCACCCTAAAGGGTTTTACCAAATCCGATTGAATGGATGTAAAACCGGCCTTTTCAAACTCACTTATACCTCTTTCCCAAGGTGCAGCAGCCACATTCATTTTCTCAACCATTTCAAAGTTCACCATATTTATAACTACCTCTGGAACTTCTTTTACATTCAACAGTGTATGTTTTGGCTCACCAGTTTTTCCACTGTTGTTGGGTGCGAAAATTAAGATAGGTGGGTTCGCACTAAAAACGTTAAAAAAACTAAATGGGGCTAAATTGGGGACACCGTTATTATCGATTGTACTGGCAAAACAAATAGGACGCGGCGCAACCGATCCAATTAAAAACTGATGTAATTGCGGAATCGGAATTTCACCGGGAGTGATTGTTCTAGTTTTCGACATTTTGAATGATTAATTGTGTACTTACACCCATTATTTATTTAAACTGTGACCCATTTTTTCTCTTTTGGTATCTAAATACTTTGCATTGTGTGGATTGGGTTCTACTTGAAGCGGAACGTTTTCGATGATTTCCAAACCGTAGCCAACTAAACCCGTTCTTTTCTTGGGATTGTTACTCATCAATCGCATTTTTGATACTCCCAGATCCCTTAAAATCTGAGCACCAATTCCATAATCACGTTCATCCATTCCAAAACCCAATTTAATATTTGCTTCTACCGTATCAAAGCCCTGTTCTTGAAGTTTATACGCCTTTAATTTATTCAATAACCCAATTCCACGACCTTCTTGGTTCATGTATACAATTACGCCCTTGCCTTCTTCTTCAATTTTCTCCATAGCTTTTTGTAATTGTTCACCACAATCACAACGGCAACTACCAAAAATATCACCCGTCATACAGCTTGAATGAACCCTTACAAGAACTGGCTCGTCTAATGTCCATTCACCTTTTATAAGCGCGAGATGTTCTTGACCATTATCCTTTTGCCTGAAAGCAACAAGATCAAAGTCTCCGTATTTAGTAGGCATTTGTACCGAAATCTCACGCTTGATCAGTGATTCATGCTCAATTCGATATTTAATTAATTCCTCAATCGAAATAATTTTCAAATCAAACTTTTCTGCAACTTTAATCAAATCAGGCAATCTGGCCATTGTACCGTCCTCATTTAATATTTCAACAATACATCCAGCGGGTTCAAATCCAGCCATTCGTGACAAATCAATTGCTGCTTCTGTATGTCCAGCTCTGCGAATAACGCCTTCTTTTTTAGCTTTTAAAGGAAAAATATGTCCCGGTCTGCCCAAATCCTCAAACTTGGTTGCAGGATCAATCAAAGCCATGATGGTTTTTGAACGATCTTGAGCCGAAATTCCAGTAGTACAACCATTGCCCAGCAAATCCACAGAAACCGTAAAAGCAGTTTCGTGGGTGGCTGTATTTTTACCTACCATCATTTCTAAACCTAATTCATCGCAACGCTCTTCCGTGAGAGGCACGCAAATTAATCCTCGGCCTTCCTTTGCCATAAAATTGACTAATTCAGGTGTCATATTTCGAGCAGCCGTAAGGAAATCACCTTCATTCTCCCGATCTTCATCGTCAACAACAATGATTACTTTACCATTACGGATATCTTCGATGGCCTCTTCGATGGTGTTGAGACTAAATGATTTATTCGACATATTAAACACAAAATTACAACCTAATCACGTTAATCTGTGTAGGATTCATCACTTTTATCCAATACACGAATCATCATAACTGAATAGAAGCTGTTTAAAGACACTTGATTCAATTGAATTTTATGGGATTTAATTAAGGAATAACTTCTGAAAAAGAATTCAAAGGCTCATTAACAACCCAAAAATTTATAAACTATCAACTGCTCAAGGTATACCTTTTAGGATTCTAAATTATTAAAAACTGAAAGGCTATATTCGGTTAATTAAGAATCAAAATCAGATCCTAACGTATCTTTGAAAACCATGCGTTCAAGAGAATACATTATAGAACAAATTATTGACCATTTAAAGGCTTCCATTAGAGAATTAGAGGAAACGCTACAATCCGAAAAAGCCTCATTGTACGGAGAGACAAAAAGTAGTGCTGGCGACAAATATGAAACCCAACGCGAAATGATTCAGGGAGAAATCCAAAGAACAAAAACACAATGGTCACTCAAAAACGAACAATTAGAATCATTGTATTCGCTATTAGCATGGGAACAAAATGCCTTGGAGAAACTTGCTCAATCTTCTAACTCAACCGAAAAAACCATTCATCCATTCCAACATATTCGCAATGGTTCCATTGTACAACTAATTTCAACAATAAAAAGTAATGAACAAAAAGATGTTCAAAGCATGGCACATTCTTCTGGGCATCAAAAATCACATCCCCCAAAAGAAAACGATGAAACGTATATGAATTCCGACGGGATGTGGCTATTTATTGGGGTTAGTTTAGGGAATATTCGTATTAACATATCTACGATTAATTCATTGGATTCAAATAATTTAAATAGCACAAGGGATACCCATCAGTTGAATAACGCAAAAAACCAAATACAACTCAAAACACTTACTATTGAATCCCCATTAGGAAAAATTTTATTAGGCAAACAATCCGGTGATTCATTCATTTTGAACGGTAAATCATTTTCCATTTTTAATTGTTTTTAAAGTCATGTTGAATTTCACTGAACTATCTCAAATTCAAAATCTCGCATTGAAATCTGGCAAACTTCAATCCATTTCTGCTAGAAAAGAACACCTAAAGCGCTTGAAATATACCATACAAGAACACGAAAGTGATATTCTAAAGGCTCTCAAATCTGATATGGGGAAGGGGGAATTTGAGGCATATAGCAGTGAAATTGGATTTGTTTATCAAGAAATTGGCGATGCACTTAAAAATCTTGAAAAATGGGCCAAACCCAAACGTGTTTTCCCCTCCATTTCTTTATTCCCATCTCAAGCAAAAATCGTTAATCAGCCTTTCGGGAAAACCTTGATCATTTCGCCGTGGAATTATCCATTTCAACTGCTTCTTGCACCATTGGTTGCAGCCATATCTGCAGGAAATACTGCACTTTTAAAACCTTCAGAATTAACTCCCAATACATCTGCTATTCTCGTAAAAATCATTGAAAACTGTTTCACTTCTGAGATTGTAGCCATTGTAGAGGGCGATGGAAAAACATTAATTCCTAAAATCATTGAAGACTATCGTCCTAACTTAATTTTCTTTACAGGATCCACTCAAGTAGGCAAAATTATTTCCCAACAAGCAGCAAACTATTTGATTCCTTGCATACTGGAATTGGGAGGGAAAAGCCCTTGCATCGTTCATAAAGACGCCAATTTAGAAGTGGCTGCTCGCAGAATTGCGTTGGGTAAGTTTTTAAACAGCGGCCAAACCTGTGTAGCGCCAGATTATTTGATTGTTCACGAAGAAATTCAAGAAAAGTTTCTAGAAACATTCCAAAAAATTATTCAGGAATTCTACTATAAAAATGAGCACCCATTCCAATCGGCCGATTATACACAAATCGTAAACTCCTTTCACTTCAACCGACTTCTAAAGTTATTAGATGGTGTTTCTGTTGTTTTCGGGGGAAGCCACAACGAATCTGAACGAAAAATTGAACCCACTGTAGTCAGAGCCGAAATGACTCAAGCCATAATGCAAGAGGAAATTTTTGGTCCCATTCTACCCATTTTTTCATACAAAGATTCTTCAGAAATTGATGCATTAATTGCACATCACCCGAATCCATTGAGTTTTTATGTTTTCACAAGCAATGATCAATTTGCAGAAGAATTAACATTGAAACACTCGTTTGGTGGAGGATGTATCAATAATACAGTTATGCATTTAGTGGATCCAAAACTACCTTTCGGTGGAATAGGTTATTCAGGCTCTGGCGCATATCATGGAAAATGGGGATTTGATGCTTTTTCACACAAGAAAAGCATCGTAAAAACAGCATCTTGGTTTGATTTAAAACAAAAATACCCTCCTTATACTCCCAGTTCCCTGAAAATTATCAAGTGGTTTTTGAAATAAGAAATCTACTTTAGATTGAGCTAGAATTTCCATCCCCCGAAAGTGCAAGAAAGTTTCTTGAATTTAGGAGTTCGAAAAGCGTAGCTTGGATCGAAGTCGTTTCAAAAAATTAATACGACAGAATTTCTGCAAACTTCATAGAAACTTTATCCGCATTGGGTAGCATTTGTGCTTCCATTCCCATATTCAATGGAACAGCAGGTACATCAACACTTCCCATTGCTTGTATAGGCGCATCCAAGTGAGTAAAACACTCTTGACTTAATCTACCCGCTAATGCTTGAGCAAAACTATTGGTGATGGTTTCCTCGGTTAAAACCAAAACTTTACCATGACGCTTTACTAATTCTACGCAAGCTTCATGATCATAGGGAGAAAGCGTTCTCAAATCGAGTATCTCTATTTTACCCGCGTGATTTTTTGCAGCATTCAGAGCCCAATATACTCCCATCCCATACGTAATTACGCCTAAAGACTCACCCATTTCTATAGATTCTGAACTTGCAGATAGCACAATTCTACCCTTGCCAAATGGAATTACATAATCCTCAGATGGTTCGGGTGTTTTTGCCAATTCAGTACCTGGAACTTTACTCCAATACAATCCTTTATGCTCAAACATGACAACAGGATTTGGATCGTAGAATGCTGATTTCATCAAGCCTTTCATATCAGCGGCAGTACTTGGATATGCAATTTTTATACCTTTGATGGGTAAAATACTACTTTCAACCGTACCTGAATGGTAAGGTCCACCCCCACCATATGCACCCGTAGGGACCCGGATAATACTTGAAACCGGATATTTACCCATAGACAAATAAGTGCTTTTTGACAGCTCGGTAACCAATTGGTTGATTCCCGGCCATATATAATCCGCAAATTGAATTTCTACAATAGGTTTTGCACCCACAGCACTCATTCCTGCGGTACTTCCAACAATATATGCTTCTTGAATAGGTGTATTAAAAACGCGGTCTTTCCCGTACTTTTGAGCAAGGGTGGCCGCTTCCCGAAATACACCTCCCAAACGATGTCCAACATCCTGTCCGTAGAGCAATGCTTCTGGATGATTTTTTAAAATTTCATCAACGGCAAACAAAGCAGCATCCACCATGACTACTGGATCTTTACCTTCAGGACAACGGACTCCTCTTTCTTCTGTAATTGGAGTAGGAGCAAGTACATGATCCAATAAGGTATTTGGTTGAGGATCAGCGGCATTTTTAGCTTTTTCAAAATCTGCCACAACGCGTTCATGACATTCTAGAGCTACTTGATCTAATGCGCTTTCTGTTTCCGCTAAACTAAGAAGCAACTGTTTCAATCTTGGCAATGGATCCAATCGCTCATGCTGTTCTAAATCGTCTCGGTACCACTCAGATCTCACACCGCTGGTATGATGACCCAATAATGGAACTTTTACATGAACTAGCATTGGTTCGCGTTTCTCTCTAACGGACTCAATGGCGCGCTTCATTTCGTCGTAACATTGTACGAAATCCGAACCGTTGATGCGAATCCTTCTAAGACCTTTGAATCCCAAACCATATTCAAAAGCATCCATGGCACGCATTTCATCGCCAGATGCGGAAATTCCCCAATCGTTATCCTGAACTAAATAAATGATAGGCAACTTATGCAAGACTGCCATTTGTAGCGCTTCAGCCACTTCACCTTCAGTAACACTTCCATCCCCTAAAGAACATAAAACAATGGGCTTTTCGGCACTTGTAATTAGGTTTTGTGATTCTAAATATTTTATACCATGTGCTGCACCTGTAGCTGGTATGGTTTGCATACCTGTTGCGCTACTTTGGTGCGGCATTTTGGGCATGTTACTGCGATTCAACGAAGGATGAGCGTAATAGGTTCTTCCCCCACTAAATGGATCATCGGCTTTGGCCAATAATTGCAACATCAATTCATAGGGTTGCATTCCCATCGACAAAAGTATGCTTTCATCTCGATAGTAGGGATAAGCAAAATCTACCGGTTTGAGTAATAAACCCGTAGCTATTTGTATTGCTTCATGTCCCTTCGATGTGCTATGAACGTATTTTGTAATGGGCCGGTTCTCGTCGTAAATTTTGGCCATTGATCGCGCCGTTTGCATCAATTCCCAAGCCCGCAGAAGTACATTTTTATCAACCATTTAATTTACTGCAATTTTACGAAAAATTCAAGAAACATCCCTTAAAATATTGCTTTTAAAAGAAAACCACTAAATTGCGCAGTCGCTAAATACAAAAAGCAACCGCTATTTTTAAAATTCGTATGGTTAAATCATTACCTAAACTTTTTCTACTTGTGTTTTTCTTCGGGGGATTGTTTTCCGCTGATTCATTGGGGCAAACCACGGGTAATCAAACAAATAACAATAAAATTATCACATCAGATACTCCTGAAATAGATCGAATTCAAGAGGTAAATATCAAGCAAAACCGACTCAAAGAAAAGCTTAAAGAATCACCGTTAACGGTTGAAAGCATGTCGGCACAATCGATAAAAGAAACCCCCGCTTCGGATTTCTATGAAGCCTTGGGGCATTTAAAAGGCGTAGATATTACCGCTGCTTCTCTGGGTTTTAGGATTGTAAATACCCGAGGATTTAACTCCACTTCACCGGTAAGAACCCTTCAAGTTATTGATGGTGTTGATAATCAAAGTCCCGGACTTAATTTCTCTTTGGGGAACTTTTTAGGAGCTTCTGAATTAGACATTGCAGCTCAAGAAATTGTAGTAGGTGCAAGTTCTGCCTATTATGGTCCAGGTGCATTCAATGGAGTCATAGCACTAACTACCAAAGATCCCTGGAAAACACCTGGATTTAGCTATAAATTCAAAGTAGGTGAACGTCAATTAATGGAAAACTCATTGCGGTATGCAAAAGTTTGGAAAGACAAGAAAAAGAGAGATTTAATTGCATTCAAAGGGAACTTTTATTACATGAAAGCCTACGATTGGGAAGCAACCAACAGTGATCCAGTTTTTGAATCCAAGGCAAATAAAAACAATCCGGGTGGTTATGATGCTGTTAATCGCTATGGGGATGAAGTATTACGTCCAGGTGAATTTGATCAAACTTCTATTTCGGGCATGTACCAAACACCAGGCTTAGGAAGGTATTTCAGAAATGGTTATTGGGAAAAAGACCTAGTGGATTACAATACCTATAATCTTAAAAGTTCTGCAACTGTGGCGTTTAAACCATTTAACGATAAACAAAAAGAGTTCATTTTTCAGTCTAATTTCGGAATGGGAACCACGGTATACCAAGGCGATAATCGGTATAGCTTAAACGATATAAAATTCTTCCAAAATCGTCTAGAATTCAAACACAACAAAGGATTCATACGAGTTTACAACACCTATGAAGACGCTGGAAATACGTACGACGCTGTATTTACTGCACTTCTCATGCAAGAAGCCACTAAAAAAGATGAATATTGGGGCGGGGATTACCAGAATTATTGGTTGAGCAAAATTGCAGGAAAAGTTAAAGCATTGCCTGGTTATCCTCAATTTTTCCCTGCCGACGATACTGCACTATTCAGAAAAATGGTGAATGAAGTTTTGTCTAAAAACCAAGATAAAATCCTCCAATGGCATCAAGAAACTCGTGATAAAGCTAATCAAGCAAAAAATTTCAAAGGTTTGCCTCATTTAGATCCCACTTATCAGCGTTTTGCGGAAGGAACAGAGCGTTTTGATTCATTGAAAAACGCCATAACATCAAAAAAGAGTTTCGGAGAAGGTGGTAGCGGTTTCTATGATAAAAGTGCTTTGTATAACATTCAAGCAGAACAACGTTTTACCCTGAAAAAATTGAATTTCTTTACCATTGGCGGAAGCGGACGATTGTACACACCCAATTCAGCAGGTACTATTTTTTCAGATACCAACGGACGAACAATTCGAAACTTTGAATTTGGTGCCTACCTAGGTTACGAACGAAAGTTCATGAGAAACAAGTTAAAGCTAAACGCAACATTCCGTGCGGACAAAAATCAGAATTTTCCTATGGTGTATTCACCTGCTGCTTCCTTGGTTTACACACCCAACAAGATTACGTACTATCGAATGTCTTTAAGTTCAGGGGTTAGAAATCCTACACTCGCTGATCAATATTTGTTTTATAATGTTGGACGTGCCATTCTATTGGGAAATTTAAACGGGTATAAAAATTTGGTAACTCTGGAGTCATTAAATGATTATTTCTTGCAGGCATCACCTAGTTTATCTATGTTAAAATATTTTGATGTAAAGCCTGTTGTGCCCGAAAAGGTAAAAAGCATCGAAATCGGATACAAATCCTTCTTATTAAGAAATAAGCTCAATTTAGATATCAGTGCGTATTTCAGCATGTATGAGGACTTTATCGGATATAAGATTGGATATGATCCTCTTATCAGCACACAGTTTAACCGAATCATTGGGGGACAAGCTTACCGAGTTGCAACCAATGCTGAAACCACTGTAACTACCATGGGAACCTCAATTGGTCTGAATTACTTCTTTGGGGATAATTACACGGCTGGATTCAATTACAGTTTCAATCAACTAAACAAAACGGATAAAGAAGATCCCATTATTCCTGCTTTCAACACACCAAAAAACAAATTCAATGTGAGCCTGAGTGGTAGTAAAATCAAGTTATGGAAAATAGATCAATTGGCCTTCAGTATTAATTACAAATGGGTTCAAGGGTTTCTATTTGAAGGATCACCTCAATTTACGGGTGAAATTCAATCCTATGGTCTGGTTGATTTGATGGTGGCGAAGGAAATCCCCAAATACCACATGCAAATTAAAACTGGCGGTTCCAACATTTTAAACAATCCAGTAATGCAAGTATATGGTGGTCCTTACATCGGTAGAATGTTGTATTGCAGCTTCCTATTTGAGTTAAATTGAATCATTTTAAATTCCTGAATTACTTAGTTTTAAAATGTAATAATGTATGAACATTGAAATAAATATTTACTTTTGAACCAAATAGAAATAACTAAATATGATGAAAAAACTACTTTTTGCGTCTGCTTTGATTTTGGGTTTCACCTCAATTAAAGCACAAAACATCCGTTTCGTTGACAACGTAGTGGATGCGAGTAAGATCTCTGTTACTAAAAACGTTACTTACGGTCAGAACTATACCGTTTTGTATGGTGACATTGACACCACTAAACCTGGACCCCAGTTTATGCTGGAAACACTAAAAATGGATGTATATGAACCCAAAGATGGCTCTTCAAATCGCCCATTAATAATTTATTTACACACGGGAAGTTTCCTTCCTCGTTATATTAACAACACCCCAACCGGTGCAAAAGACGATAGCGCTACTGTGGCTATGTGTATGGAATTTGCTAAAAAAGGATACGTAGTTGCTTCTATGGCTTACCGCCAAGGTTGGGATCCTCGTTCATTAGATGAAACCGTAAGAAGAGGTACTATCATCAATGCCGCATACAAAGGTGTTCAAGATTTGAGCGGTTGTATTCGTTGGTTCAAAGAAAACGCAGCTAGTTTTGGAAATACATTCGGTATTGATACTACTAAAATCTGTGCTGGTGGACAAGGAACAGGTTCTTACATCACTTCTGCATTTGCAAGTTTAGATCGTCAAGAAGAAATCAAAATCAACAAATTCAGAAATCCTAACGACGGAACCGCATATGTTAATGACGCAGTTTGGGGCGATCGCATGGGTTATGGTGGATTACCAGGTTTTAACAATGTAAATACTCCAGGCAGAACTTCAAATGCACAAATGGTTTTTGCTATTGGTGGTGCTTTGGGAGATACTTCTTGGATGGAAAAAGGTGAACTTCCTATGTTGTGGTCACATTCAGTTTACGACCCATTTGCACCATACACTACTGGAATGGTTAATGTACCAGGTACCACATTACAAGTAGTTGAGGTTTCTGGTGGATACGATGTTATGAAACGTTGTGACGCTTTTGGAAATACAGCTCCGTTCAAAGGTAAAGTAATGGACGACTACACTCGTGCCATTAATGTTTTAAATGATGGTATCGATGGTTTGTATCCGATTGCTGGTATGCAAAATGCTTCGGGTCCTTACGAATGGTGGGATACTGCAGCCATCAAAATGTTGCCTAAGCAATATTATAATGTAGATGCAATTCTTGCAGGTGGTAAAGCAACTAATCCATTGATGAGCAAGAGCAGAGCTTATCTGTTTATTGATTCTTTGCAACGCTATTTCGCTCCTCGTATCGCTGTAACTTTAGGACTAGTTGATAAAGTAGGTATCGATAACATTAACTTAGCTACAAACGTAACTGTAGCTCCTAACCCAACTGAAGGTCGTTTAGTTCTTCATAATAACTGGGAAAACAACAACTTAACACAGGCTACTATTTTGAACTTGAACGGACAAGTGGTTCAGAAATTAGTGGTTAATGGAAACCATAACGAATACCAATTGGAATTACCTGCCGGTATTTACATGATTTCTATGACATTTGAAAATGGTGTTGGATCTGCGAAATTGGTTGTTCGTTAATTGAATTAAAACATCATTACCTGGAGCTATTTTTGCTCCAAATCATAATAAAGAATTTCAGTTTTAAAATACCCAAATTCAGATTTATTAAAAAAATAGAAGAAGCCCCGACAAGTCGGGGCTTCTTCTATTTTACTCTTCAAGTTCCCGATTTTTACCCTAAATACTCGAATTCAAATCCACTAAATACTTCCACTTTATGTTCTTCCAATTCCTTACATCGTTTTTCAATATCGGGCAGTCTAATCACTTTAATCATTTGATATAAATACCGTATTTTTGCAGTTTTATTCGTAAATCACTCGAAATCCATGTATTCTACACGTTCACAACTGAATTGGCCAGAAATAGAAAATGAAATCCTCAAATTTTGGGAAGAGCATAATATTTTCCAAGAAAGTGTAAATCAACGACCAGCTTCACAGTCGTTTACCTTCTTTGAAGGACCACCTTCTGCCAATGGAATGCCCGGTATCCATCACGTAATGGCTAGAGCTATGAAAGATATCTTTTGTCGCTACAAAACATTACAAGGGTTTCGAGTTGAACGTAAAGCGGGCTGGGATACTCATGGTTTACCCATTGAACTTCAAGTAGAAAAACGTTTAGGAATTCGAAAAGAGGATATTGGTGAAAAAATTTCTGTAGCCGACTATAATAAGGAATGTCGAACAGATGTACTTCTTTTCAAAGATAAATGGGATGAATTAACTCAAAGAATCGGCTTTTGGGTAGATCTAGAAAATCCATATATAACCTATGAGAATACGTATGTAGAAACCCTTTGGGCCTTATTAAAGAAGTTATACGATAAAGGATTCTTATACAAAGGATATACCATTCAGCCATATTCTCCTGCTGCTGGTACGGGTTTAAGTTCTCATGAATTAAATCAACCCGGTACATACCAGAATGTTAAAGATACCACTATCGTTGCCCAATTCCAACGCGTTGATCAACCCGATGAATATTTCTTAGCTTGGACAACAACACCTTGGACTTTGCCATCAAATACGGCACTTGCGGTGGGTGCTAAAATCGACTATGAAACCATCGAAACATTTAATCCTTACACTGGTTCTCCGGTTAAAGTGATCATGGCCGCTGCATTGAAATCAAAATACTTCAGTGCGGATGCTGAAAATGGTGACTTCGAAAATTATAAACCAGGCGATAAAAACATCCCCTGGAAAGTCGTAAAAACTCAAAAAGGTTCTGAACTTGAAGGATTAAAATATCATCAATTGTTGCCATATGCTCAACCTGAAGATGGTGATGCATTTCGAGTAATTATTGGGGACTTTGTAAGTACGGAAGATGGTACAGGTATTGTGCATATTGCTCCAAGTTTTGGTGCGGATGACTTCAGAACTGCCAAAGCCAATGGAATCGGTTCATTAACTTTAGTTGACAAAAAAGGCAAATTTGTTGAATCCGTTAAGGACTTTGCTGGTGAATATGTAAAAGAATCCTATTTAACCGAAGAGGAAAAAGCAGAAGAAACCAAAAAACAAGGTAGAGACAAATATTTAAGTGTAGATGAACGTATTTCTATCAAGTTAAAAACGGAAAACAAGGCGTTTAAAGTTGAAAAATATGAACATACTTATCCGCATTGTTGGAGAACCGACAAACCCATATTGTACTATCCTTTAGAAAGCTGGTTCATTAAAACCACCGCTGTAAAGGATCGCTTAGTTGAACTAAATAAAACCATCAATTGGAAACCAAAAAGCACTGGAGAAGGACGATTCGGAAATTGGCTGGAAAACCTTGTTGATTGGAACTTAAGTCGTTCAAGATATTGGGGAACTCCTTTGCCGATTTGGAGAACCGATGACGGCACGGAAGAAATATGTATTGGCAGTATTGAACAATTATCTGCGGAAATTTTAAAAGCCAATGAAGTTCTAGGTTTAAAACAAGATGCAACGCATTTAACCAATGATTTACATAGACCTTACGTCGACGAGATTACGTTGGTAAGCGCAACCGGTAAGCCGATGAAACGCGAATCTGATTTGATTGATGTATGGTTCGACAGTGGTGCTATGCCTTATGCTCAATGGCATTGGCCTTTTGAAAATCAAGATATTTTTGAGAAAAACTTCCCTGCAGATTTTATTGCGGAAGGAGTAGACCAAACTCGCGGTTGGTTCTTTACATTACACGCTTTGGGTGTAATGTTATTTGACCAAGTTGCGTTCAAAAATGTAATAGCGAATGGTTTAGTTCTGGATAAATTTGGCAATAAAATGAGTAAACGTCTAGGCAATGCTATTGATCCGTTTACAACTGTTAACAAATATGGTGCCGATGCTGTTCGTTGGTATATGGCAACCAACTCTCAACCTTGGGATAATTTAAAGTTCGATTTAGAAGGTGTTGCTGAAAGCCAACGTAAGTTCTTAGGTACGCTTTATAATACCTATTCATTCTTTGCGATTTACGCAAATATTGATCAATACGTTTACAGTGAAGTTCATGAAATTCCACTTTCTGAAAGAACCGAATTGGATCTTTGGATTTTGAGTAAGCTAAATACATTGATTCAAGATGTAACCGAATCATTTGATGAATACGACCCAACTCGTGCTTCAAGAGCAATTGAGGAGTTTGTAGGCGAGCAATTAAGCAATTGGTTTGTTCGTTTATCGCGTCGTAGATTTTGGAAAGGTGAACTAAATACCGAAAAGCAAGCTGCTTACGATACTTTGTACACTTGCTTAAATGAGATTTCTAAATTAATGTCGCCTGTTGCTCCCTTTTTCTCTGATTGGTTATATCGAGCAATCAACGCACCAAAAATTGCAACTTCAACTTTAGTAAAATCTGTTCACCTAGCAGACTGGCCTCAGGTACAACAAGATCAAATTGATGGGCTATTAGAACGTCAAATGGAACGAGCTCAACGCGTTTGTTCTTTGGTTTTATCTTTGAGGAAAAAAGAACGATTGAAAGTTCGTCAACCGCTTCAGAAAATCATTATTCCGGTATTATCAGAAGAAATGCAAAATGAATTGGTGCATGTAGAGAATATTATCAAGAGTGAAGTTAATATCAAAGAAATTGAGTATTTATCAGCCGACAATCAATTATTAGTTAAAAATATCAAACCCAATTTTAAAACACTTGGTAAAAAATTGGGACAAAATATGAAGGCATTGTCTGAAGTAGTCTCCGCTTTCACTCAAGAACAAATTCGAAATATTGAATCCAATAAATCGATCGCGGTTTTGGTTAATGGAGCCGAATTTGAATTATTGCTTGAAGACGTAGAGTTAACAACTAAAGATATGCCCGGATGGACGGTAGCTAGTGACGCGGATACCACCGTGGCCCTGGATCTTACCATCACGGACGACTTATTGATGGAAGGTATTGCGAGAGAGTTTGTTAACCGAGTTCAAAACCTCAGAAAAGAACTGGAATTTGAAGTAACTGATAGAATTTCAATCGATTTAAATGCAGAAGATTCAATCAAGAATGCAATAAAAACTTTTAACGATTATATTTGCAACGAAGTATTGGCCGACGAGATTAGGTTTGATGAAAGCATAACATCCCACGAAACGGATGTTTACGAAAAAGCCGTATTTTTGAAATTATCCAAAAAGTAAACGAATATTACTCCTTCGATATTCGTCTTAATTTAGGACTTTAATCAAGAAAACCCACTAATACAGCGAAGAAGAAACCATGGAAAAGGAAAAATCACGTTACACGGATGAAGAATTAGAAGAGTTCAAAGAATTAATTCTTTCTAAACTTGACTCAGCTAAAAGCGAATTTAGAACCTTACAAGGCCAATTAAAAGATGGAAATGAAAACGGTACAGACTCCACAAACAACAACTATTTAACCTTAGATGATGGAGCGGATACCGCTGAAAAGGAGAATCTAAACCAACTTGCTGCTCACCAACTTAAATTTATTAAAAGTTTAGAGGCGGCTCTCGTACGAATTCAAAACAAAACATACGGTATTTGTAAAACAACTGGCAAATTAATTCCTAAGGAACGATTGAAGTTGGTACCACATACCACTCAAACGGTAGAAGCCAAAACCAAACGATAAACTATTTTACCAACCAATAAAAGTCAGAATTGAACTTGAATCGTGAACAAAAAAGGAATGCATACATTGCATTTTTGACTTTAGGTGCTTTGGTGCTCATTGACCAAGCCATAAAAATTTATGTAAAAACCCATTTTATCTATGGGGAATCGTACGACCTTTTTGGTAATTGGTTCAAGATTTACTTTATCGAAAACGAAGGCATGGCCTATGGCATGAAGCTGTTTGGAGGAGGTAAAATTGGGAAACTTATTCTAACTTTCTTCCGGATTTTTGTTTCTATTTTCGGGATTTTTTATTTACTCAAAGTAATCAAACAAAATCAACCCGTGCTTCTGACTATTTCGCTATCTATGGTTTTAGCTGGAGCTATCGGCAATATCATTGATTCCGTATTTTACGGAGTATATTTTGCTGATATAAACGGGTACATTGCTTCTTGGTTTCAAGGTAATGTAGTAGATATGTTCTATGCACCTTTGTGGGAAGGTGTTCTACCTGAATGGCTACCCATTTGGGGAGGTGAGCATTTCGTGTTTTTTGCACCGATTTGGAACTTTGCGGATGCGTGTATTACCGTTGGGGTAGCAATTATGATTCTATTTCAAAAATCCTTCTCTTTGCCTTCTCCCTCCATCGTTTTTGAGAAAAAATCAAAACATACTGTTGAAAATTCCGTAGAAAATCAAACAAATATTGATTGATTCGTCTAGAATCTCAAAAATTCCTGAACAAATCGGCTAAATTTGCAGGAATTTCCATGGAAAACAATTTAAACGAACAACAATTACTTCGCAGACAATCTCTCGACGAATTACGTGCTTTAGGTATTGAGCCCTATCCCGCTGAACTGTATCCAGTTAACACGAATTCAGAAGAAATAAAACAGGATTATCCGAATCATCCTGAAAAGTTTCAGCAGGTGGTTATAGCAGGTCGTTTAATGACCCGTAGAATTATGGGAAAAGCAGCGTTTGCAGTATTGCAAGACTCTGTAGGAAAAATTCAAATCTATGTAAATCGAGATGAAATTTGTCCTTCTGAGGATAAAGAATTGTACAATACCGTATTTAAAAAACTTTTTGATATCGGAGATATTATTGGTGTTGAAGGATATGTTTTCACTACTCAAACCGGCGAAATTAGTGTCCATGTAAAGTCCATAAAATTATTAGCAAAATGTTTGAACCCGTTACCTCTTCCTAAAGAAAAAGACGGAGTAATATTTGATGCATTTACCGATCCTGAAGCGCGCTACCGAATGCGTTATGTAGATTTGATTGTAAATCCGCAGAATCGCGAAATCTTCTTGAAACGCACTCGGGTTATTCAAAGTTTAAGAAATACCTTTAACGACAAGGGTTACTTAGAAGTTGAAACACCGATTCTTCAAGCTATACACGGGGGTGCAGCTGCACGACCTTTTGAAACTCACCATAATGCCTTGGATATGCCATTGTATTTGCGAATTGCTAATGAATTGTATTTAAAGCGTTTGATTGTAGGAGGTTTTGACGGTGTTTATGAATTTGCAAAGAACTTTAGAAACGAAGGAATAGATCGTACCCACAATCCAGAATTTACCGGTTTAGAAATCTATGTGGCTTACAAGGACTATTTCTGGATGATGGATTTTGTTGAGGAAATGCTTGAAAAATGTGCCTTAGATGTAAACGGTTCAACCAACGCTATTGTGGGTGAAAATACAATTAGTTTCGCTCGACCCTACCAACGTTTAACCATGGCAGAAGCTATTCTTAAATATGGTAACTTCAACATAGATGGCAAAACAGAACAAGAGTTGGGTGATTTTGCCAAATCCATTGGTTGTGAAGTAACTACCAAAATGGGTTATGGTAAATTAATCGATGAAATCTTTAGTGCCACAGCCGAAAAGCATTTAATTCAACCAACATTCATTACCGATTATCCAATTGAGATGAGCCCGCTAACTAAAAAGCACAGAAGCAAACCTGGCTTGGTGGAGCGTTTTGAACTTTTCGTTAATGGTAAAGAAATTGCTAATGCTTACAGTGAATTAAATGATCCTATCGATCAAAAAGAACGATTTGAAGACCAATTGAAATTAGCAGAAAAAGGCGATGACGAAGCTATGGCTATGGACCACGACTTCATCCGAGCTTTAGAATACGGAATGCCTCCAACTAGCGGTTTGGGAATTGGAATCGACCGATTAACCATGATGTTGACCAATCAAGCTTCCATTCAAGAAGTTTTATTCTTCCCTCAAATGCGCCCTGAAACCGCATTCCAATCTGGAGAATAGTATTCCCTCCCCAAAAATTCAACTCTAATTGAATCAAAACTCATGCTGGAAATTGGCGACGATGAAATTCAAGTGATGAATCGATTGATTCACGCCGAAAAAGTTCAGCATTTGGTCGAAGAAATTTCCTTTCCACAACCGGTAGTAATCGATATTGTGCGTCAGCTTTTTCACTATCGTTACATTAAGGCAGTAGATGCAAAAAATGCCCAACGTTTAACTATTAACGTAGATGAAATTCTGCAAACTTCCTTTCAACTCACGGCCAAAGGTTTTAATGAATTGGAAAACTATACTCCTGGAAAAGGTTAAAATTCTGTCCTTATTTTCGCTATTTCTTTATTTTCTAGAAACCGCAAAAACAAATGAATAAGTGGTTCATTGTTGAATCCTTTGTTGAAAGTTTTTCAAACCTTTTGAAACACAAATTGTTTTAAAGTATATTTGCATAGAGCGAAGAATTAAAGACTTCAACATGTCAGAAACAGCGAAAATCATTTTAGAGGGTAAAGAGTACGAACTACCAGTAATTCAAGGGTCTGAGGGCGAAAAAGCCATTGACATTTCTAACCTCCGCGGTCTAAGTGGATATATTACATTGGACCCTGGATATAAAAATACAGGAGCTACAACCAGCACCATCACTTTTTTGGATGGAGAATTGGGTGTATTGCGTCATAGAGGATATTCTATCGAAGACTTGGCTGAACACTGCTCTTTCATCGAAGTAACTTATCTTTTATTGCACGGTGAATTGCCAACCGCTCAACAATTAACCAATTTCGAAAAACAAATCACCGAACACACCCTAGTAAACGAAGGTTTAGAAGGAATGTTTAAAGCTTTCCCAACAGGAAGTCATCCTATGGGGCAATTAAGCTCCATGATTTCTGCCTTGAGTTTGTTTTATCCAAAATCATTGAATCCCCATCGTGGTGAAGAAGCAATCAATAGAACGGTATTACGCCTTTTGGCTAAAATGCCAACTATCTGCGCCATGATCTACAAAAAACGCTTAGGTCATCCTATCGTTTATCCAAATAACCGATTAGATTATGTAACCAACTATTTGAACATGACCTTTGGTCAAGTTTCTGATCCTGATTACACTCCAGATCCAGTTATCGTTCGCGCTATGAATAAACTGCTTATTCTACATGCTGACCATGAACAAAACTGTTCTGCGAGCACAGTGCGTGTAGTAGGTTCTTCGCAATCAAACTTATACAGCAGTATTTCAGCAGGTATTAATGCTCTTTGGGGACCATTGCACGGCGGTGCTAACCAAGAGGTACTTGAAATGCTAGAATTGATTAAAGAAGACGGTGGAGATGTAACCAAGTTTATCAATAAGGCTAAAGATAAAAATGATCCTTTCCGCTTGATGGGATTTGGTCACAGAGTTTACAAAAACTTCGATCCACGTGCTAAAATTATCAAGAAAGCAGCCGATGAAGTATTAGAAAAACTGGGTGTTAATGATCCCGTTTTAGAAATTGCTAAGAAATTAGAGGAAGTAGCATTAAACGATCCTTATTTCATCGATCGTAAATTATTCCCTAATGTGGATTTCTATTCAGGTATCATTTACCGTGCACTAGGTTTCCCAACTGACTTCTTTACTGTGTTGTTTGCATTAGGTCGATTACCAGGTTGGATCAGCCAATGGCAAGAAATGCGTCGCGACAAAGAACCAATCGCTCGTCCTCGTCAGATTTACACTGGAGAACCTCCACGTGCATTTGTTCCTATGGATCAAAGAAAATAAAAATAACTATTGCTCGAGAAATCGAGCTATAAATAAACTCCTGATGTTGAGAATACTGTCGGTAACATCCTCGATAGTATTACTTTCTTCATCAGGAGTTTTTTTTTATCCATTTTTAATTTCGAATAAAAGTCCCTAAAAAAATCGTTTACCGACAATTTTATATCATTCAACTACATTTTTCATTTCAGTAATTAAACTCTTCTACTTTTGCACCTTCAACAGCTACCAATGCACCGTATACACGCAGTTCTGATCACCACCTTTTTGATTTTTACCAATCAAATTTTAGCTCAAAAAATAACAATTAGTGGATTTATTAAAGATAAGTCCTCCGGAGAAACACTTGCAGGAGCAACTGTACAAGCCCAAAATTCGAAGGAAATTGCAAAATCTAACAGCTATGGTTTCTATTCCTTATCCTTGTCAACAGGCAAACAAATAATAGAAGTAAATTCAGATGGTTATCAAGAAATAACCATGGATTTAAATTTGGAAAAGGATCAAACAATGAATTTTATGCTGGATCCTGCTACTGAGTCCATAGAAGCAGTTGATATCCGTGCAAAAAAGAACGACAATGTTAAAAAAATAGATATTTCAACACAGAGCATTTCGGGAAAAGTAATCAAAAAAATCCCTGCATTTCTAGGTGAAGCCGATGTAATCAAGAGTATACAACTTTTACCTGGTGTTACCACAGTCGGCGAAGGTGCTTCTGGTTTTAACGTTCGAGGAGGTGGGATCGATCAAAACTTGGTTTTGATGGACGATGCGCCTGTATTCAATAGTGCACATTTATTCGGTTTTTTTAGCATTTTTAATCCCGACGCGGTAAAAGATGTACAATTAGTAAAAGGTGGAATTCCCGCTAATTACGGAGGTAGATTAAGCTCAGTTTTAGATGTAACCACAAAGGATGGTAACAACCAACGTTACCAAGCTAACGGTGGTGTAGGTACCATTTTCAGTCGATTAACTCTAGAAGGTCCTTTAGTTAAAAATAAAGCAAGCTTTTTAATATCTGGTAGAAGGAGTTATATAGATGTATTGGCTAAACCATTTTTATCCAATGGCTTAGAAGATTCACGATTCTATTTCTACGATTTAACAGCCAAAGTAAATTATGCCACTCAGAAAGATAAGTTCTTTTTATCAACTTATATTGGCGATGACCTCTTCTATGCTGCCAATGCGTTTGGGGTGAAATGGGGAAATAGCACTGCTACTGCTCGTTGGAATCACGTTTACAATAAAAAATGGTTCTCCAATGTAACTTATTATTACAGCCGGTATCGTTATAACCTTGAATTTACAAACGGAGGAGGCGATCTATCCTTCAATTGGACATCTTATATTTACAACAACAGCTTAAAAGCGGATTTTAAATACTATCAAAATTCCAAAAACGAATGGGGATTTGGAGGAAGCAGTACATACTACACGTTGCGTCCTGGAGATGCTACCGCCACCAATCCTACTCAAGGTGCTGTTACTTTCTCTTTACCTAATAAATATGCACTTGAGAATGCAGTATATATCACTGAAGATTACAATACCAACGGAAGATTATCTATTCGAGCCGGAATTCGAATCAGTCAATTTTTATACTTGGGTAAGGGTAATGTATACAGCTATGGAGAACCGTTTGCCGAAGGGCAAAGAAGATTTGTGGATTCCGTTTGGCAAGCCGATAACAACCAAGTAATTGCTAGCTATATCAATCCTGAACCCCGAATTGGATTTAAATACCAACTTACTAAAAAAGAATCGATTAAAGGAGGTTACAATAGAATGGTTCAGAATCTCCATTTGATCTCCAACACCGCTGCTAGTGTTCCGTTTGATGTGTGGACACCATCGACTAATAATATAAAACCTGAAATTGCAGACCAATATACCATCGGGTATTTTAGAAATTTCCGAATCGGAAAACAAGAATTTGAAAGTTCAATCGAAACTTATTATAAAGACATGCTCAATCAAGTTGATTATGTTGATGGAGCGAATCTATTACTGAACCAATATTTAGAAGGTGAGCTAATCAATGGTATTGGAAGAGCTTATGGCTTAGAAATGTACATCAAAAAGAGTACTGGTAAATTAACGGGATGGATCAGTTACACCCTAGCACGAAGCGAAAGAAAATCCCCCGGAATCAATGATAATGAATGGTATGCCAGCAGATTCGATCGTCTTCATAACCTGTATGTTGTAGCTCAATACCGCTTCAATGACAAGTGGGATTTTGCTGCTAATTTCGTTTTGAGCTCTGGTACTCCTACCACTTTTTACACCGGACAATATACCGTTCAGGGTTACACAGCACCCGATGCTGGAACCAACGCCCGAAATAATGTACGGAATCCTGCTTATCACCGTTTAGATTTGGCAGCAACCTACACCCTCAAGAAAAAAGGAAAATGGGAAAGCAATTGGGTTTTCTCTGTTTATAATGCTTACAGTCGCAGAAATCCTTTCTCTATTTACTTCGATACAGATTACCAAAATACAGGCATGAACAAAGCAATTCAATTCAGTGTAATTGGTTCAATCGTACCTGCAGTTTCATACAATTTCAAATGGAATTAATCCCAAATCAAATGAATCAGTTTAAACTAAACAATATCAACCCTTCCATGAAACGCATTAAAAATATATTCATATTTACTTTCTTATTTATTTTCGGGGGATTCTTTACATCCTGCGAAGATGTAATCGAAGTGAATGTCGAGCAAAAACAAGTAAAGTTAGTCGTGGATGCTTTTGTGAATAATATGGATACTGTTCAAACCATTCGTTTAACGCAAAGCATCCCTTATTTTGCTACACCTGGTACCGAACCTGCAGTAAAGGATGCAACTGTAATTATAGCCGATACATCCAATTTTAAAGTATTTCCTTTTGTGCATACCCAAGATGGTATTTATCAATGGAAACCTAACAAAAATACCGGTGATACGTTTGTTGTAGGTCGAAATTACGCATTATTGATTATTCAAGGTGGTGATACTTTTGTGAGTGTTTCAAGACTAAATCCAACTGTTTCTAAATTTGATAGCTTAAGAACTGTTCCGCAAGAAGGCAACGGACCTCCATTTGCTGGACCAGGAAGATATTTGGAAATGTTTGCCGATGATTTACCAGGATATGGCAACTACTATTGGATCAAAACCTTCAGAAACGATACGTTTTTAGGTGAGTCATCTGAACTCAATATTTCACAGGATGTTGGTAATAATGGAGGACCAGCTGCTGGGGGATTGTTCATTTATCCAATCCGTTTCCAAGGTGTAAACCAATTTATTCGTCCTTATCGAGATGGTGAAACAGTAAGAGTTGAGATTCATTCCATTTCAATGGAAACATTTTATTGGTTCCAACTTCTGTTGAATGAAAGTAATAACGGAGGGTTATTTTCAACACCTCCCGTCAATATCCGATCCAATATCGTTTCACTCAATCGCAATAGCAAACGAGGTTTGGCAGGATTTTTCTGCATGAGCGATGTAATTCAGCGAAGCATCATCATTCGAGAGTAAAGATTTAATCCCGTTTTGCTGAGGTTCAAACTGATTCGCGGTTTAAACTGATTTCTTTTCCCAAGAAACACAAAAAGCTGAACCAATCCGATACTGTACTCACTATACTTCCTGCAACTTCTTCTTCAATACTTCCAATTCATCTCGCAATCTCGCTGCATCCATGAATTCCAGATTTTTAGCCGCTTTTTGCATGTCTTTTTCCGTTTTCTGAATTGCTTTTTCGAGGGATGTTTTATCCATGTATTGAAGTACAGGATCCGCTACCAATAGCGCCTCTGCCTCTTCATTGAACTGATAAACTTGTCCCGGATTTTCCACGTGTGCTGCATCTACTACCGATGTTTGTTGGAAAATTTCCGATTTAGACTTGAGAACCGTTTTGGGAGTGATACCATGATCCAAATTATAAGAAGTTTGTTTCTCTCTTCTTCGATTAGTTTCTTCAATGGTTATCTGCATACTTCTAGTCATCTTATCTGCATACATTATTACCTTTCCTCGATCGTTACGAGCAGCACGACCAATGGTTTGAACTAAGCTGGTTACAGATCTCAGGAATCCTTCTTTATCCGCATCCATAATTGCCACTAAACTCACCTCTGGTAAATCCAAACCTTCTCTTAATAAATTCACACCCACCAATACATCTATTCCTCCTAAACGTAAATTTCTTAGGATCTCCACCCGGTCTAGTGTTTTTACTTCCGAGTGTATGTAACCGACCTTAATGCCCAATTTTGCCAAATATTTAGTTAGCTCTTCGGCCATTCGTTTGGTTAAAGTTGTAACCAACACCCGGTCACCCATGGCAACTCGTTCATCGATTTCACCTATTAAATCATCCACTTGCGTATCCAAAGGCCGCACTTCAATTACAGGATCTAACAAGCCTGTTGGTCGAATCAACTGCTCTACAACTACACCTTCTGACTCGCGAATCTCAAAATCTGATGGAGTGGCACTCACATAAATAGTTTGGTTTACCATGTTTTGGAATTCCTCAAATTGCAAGGGTCGATTGTCTAATGCAGCAGGCAAGCGAAATCCGTACTCAACTAAGTTAATTTTACGACTTCGGTCTCCACCATACATCGCACGTATTTGAGGCATAGTTACATGACTTTCATCAACAACCAGTAAATAATCTTTGGGGAAATAATCCAACAAACAAAATGGGCGATCTCCAGGATTTCTGCGATCAAAATATCTAGAATAGTTTTCAATACCATTGCAGTATCCTAATTCACGAATCATTTCTAAGTCAAAGTTGACCCGTTCTTCTAATCGTTTAGCTTCTAAATGCCTTCCCTGTTGAATGAAAAATTCCATCTGAAGAACCAAGTCATCCTGAATTTCGTGGATCACTTTTTCAAGTCGATCTCGAGGAGAAACATAAATCTGAGCAGGATATATAGCACAATCAATTAGTGAGTCAATCTTTCTACCTGTTTCCGGCTCGAAGCTATAGATTTCCTCAATTTCATCCCCAAAGAAAGAGATTCTATAAGCAAAATCATTATAGGCTAAATGCACATCTACAGTGTCGCCTTTTACACGAAATGTACCTCGTTTGAATTCCATGGTGGTTCTGCTATATAAGCTTTCCACCAAGCGATAAAGCAATTGCTGCCTTGAAATGCGCATCCCTTCATTCAAGCGGATGATGGTGTTTTCGTAATCCGATGGATTACCAGCACCATAAATGCAACTTACACTCGCCACTACAATTACATCTCTTCTTCCTGAAAGCAATGTAGACACTGTTTTTAAACGTAATTTTTCAATTTCATCATTGATATTCAGATCTTTTTCAATGTACGTATTGGTGGTTGGTATAAATGCTTCAGGTTGGTAGTAATCATAATAACTTACAAAATACTCAACTGCATTGTTTGGAAAAAACTGTTTAAACTCACCATACAACTGTGCAACCAATGTTTTATTGTGACTCAAAACCAAAACGGGTCTCTGTGTTTGTTGAATAACATTGGCAATGGTAAACGTTTTACCTGAACCTGTTACACCCAATAGAGTCTGAACAGGGTGTCCGCTATTTATTCCTTCTACTAATTGACGAATAGCCTCAGGTTGATCTCCTGTTGGCTGAAATGGTGACACTAACTCAAAATCCGGCATATCTTCTAACTCTTATTTAATTCAAACTGTGATTTAAACACAACAAAATGGGTGTTATTTTTGTTTTTATTGTTTGATTTTCAATACTTTAAACAACTTATTTTATTGGAAATAATTCCTTAAAGTAGGCTTCCAAACATTCTTTCAAAGTTACGTATCTTTGCAGTAATGCAAGTTGTGGCAAATAAATCAGAAGAACTAACCAAAGAAGAGTTCATTGCTCAGGTATTAAACGATTATAAAATTGCATTCCAAAGCCGACAGGCCTCTTTAATTGGACGCAAAGAAGTATTAACGGGTAAAGCAAAATTTGGAATATTCGGCGATGGTAAAGAAGTTGCACAAATCGCCATGGCCAAAGTTTTCGAACACGGTGATTGGAGAAGTGGTTATTATCGCGATCAAACTTTTATGTTCGCTAAAGGACTTTCAGACGTTCAAAAATTCTTTGCTCAACTATATGCTCATACCAACGTAGAAAAAGAGCCCGCTTCAGGTGGACGAAGCATGAATGGGCACTATGCTACTCGTTTCCTAGATGATCAGGGAAATTGGTTGAGTCAAACAGACAGATACAATGTTAGTGCAGACATTTCTCCAACGGCAGGTCAAATGCCTCGCCTACTGGGTCTAGCTTTAGCTTCTAAATTATATAAAGAAAACCCCGATCTGCATGCACTTACTCAATTCTCAAACAAAGGAAATGAAATTGCCTTTGGTACCATCGGCAATGCTTCAACTTCTGAGGGTGTATTTTGGGAAGTAATGAATGCTGCTTGCGTTATGCAAGTACCTATGCTAATGAGCGTTTGGGATGATGGTTACGGCATTTCTGTACCTGCTAAATATCAAACCGCTAAAGAATCCATCTCCGCTATAATGTCGGGTTTCCAAACCAATGAACAAGGTGTGGGAATGGAAATCTTCACAGCAAGAGGTTGGAATTACGCAGAATTGTGCAATGTTTACAAACAAGCTGCAGAAGTTTGTCGCACCAAACATACCCCTGTTTTAGTTCATGTTGTTGAAGTTACACAGCCTCAAGGCCACTCCACCAGTGGAAGCCATGAACGTTATAAATCAAAAGAGCGTCTAACTTGGGAAGCGGAATTTGATTGCATTACTCAAATGAGAAAGTGGATGATCGAAAATCAAATTTCCACCGAATCAGAAATAGATGCCATGGAGAAGGCTGCGCTCGACGAAGTTAAAACCATGCAAAAACAAGCATGGATTGATTTCACTTCAGAGATCAAAACAGACATTCAAGAATTTGCTTCTGTACTTCAGTCGCTCATATCATTGCAAGTTGCTCCTGAGGCATTATCCAATATAAAAAATGATTTATTACAAATTTCAGATCCGATCCGCAGAGATTTAGGTAATGCAATCAATAAATCATTAAGAAATACATTGAGTTGCACTCCAGCTCAACGTCAGCCCTTATTAGATTATTACCAAAAGTTCCTCAACGATAACCACGACCGATATTCATCGCATTTGCACAGTCAAAGTGCTGAAAATGCACTCAATGCTGCTGTTGTTCCCGCTGAATATACCGACGAAATTACCGACGGTTATATGGTAGTTCGTGCTTGTTTTGAAGCAAACATGGAGAGAGACCCGCGCATCTTTGCTTTTGGTGAGGACGTTGGTAAAATTGGTGATGTTAACCAAGGATTTTCTGGTTTACAAGAAAAATTTGGGGAACTCCGTGTTACTGATAAAGGGATTCGTGAATGGAGTATACTCGGTGAAGGTATTGGTGCTGCTATGAGAGGCTTACGTCCTATTGCAGAAATTCAGTATTTGGATTACTTACTGTATGCATTAGAACCCATGAGCGATGATTTAGCAACATTACAATATCGCACCAAAGGCGGTCAAAAATCACCCGTTATTGTTCGTACACGTGGACATAGACTAGAAGGAATTTGGCATTCTGGCTCTCCTATGGGCATGATTATCAATGCGGTTAGAGGTATGTATGTTTGTGTACCTAGAAATATGACACAAGCAGCGGGTATGTACAATACCCTACTTAGAAGTGATGAACCCGCATTAGTTGTTGAATGTCTTAACGGTTATCGTAGCAAGGAAAAAATGCCTAAAAATATCGGTGAATTCACAGTTCCTTTAGGTGTGCCAGAAGTATTGCGTTTTGGGGAAGATGTTACGTTAGTTACCTATGGTTCTAATTGTAAATTGGCATCAGAGGCAGTTGATCAATTAGCAGAAGTAGGAATACGAGTGGAACTCATTGACGCTCAAACTTTACTTCCATTTGATATAAAACACTCAATTGTAGAAAGTGTAAAGAACACGAATCGATTGGTTGTTTTAGATGAAGATGTTCCCGGTGGTGCAAGTGCTTATATCCTACAACAGATTTTGGAAATCCAGAATGGTTACCGCTATTTAGATTCTGCACCATTAACGCTGACTTCCAAAGCTCACAGACCTGCTTATTCAAGCGATGGTGATTACTTCTCAAAGCCATCCGTAGATGATATCTTTAAAGCCATCTACCAGATGATGCATGAAGTAAATCCTCAACGCTGGCCCTCACTACTGTAATGAATACAGAAGGTTTCGTGCAATTGCTGTTTTCTAATTTTAAATCGTATACATCACAAACTTTCAGTCCTCAATTTCAAGTTCTTTAAAATATCCAGGTAAATTTCCATTATGCAAACCCACACCATTCCCAATTTGTTAAGATTAAGTGGCTTAGAACCATTCACTCTAACCAATACTACCAATTTTGTGAATATTGGTGAACGTACCAATGTAACTGGTAGTAAGGCATTTGCCAAGCTTATTCTAAATGGTGATTATAATGCAGCCCTTGATGTTGCTCGTCAGCAAGTTGAAAATGGAGCTCAAATCATTGATATTAACATGGATGAAGGAATGCTCGATGGCGTTAAAGCCATGACTACATTCCTCAACCTTATAGCTTCTGAACCTGATATTGCCCGAGTTCCAATCATGCTGGATTCATCCAAATGGGAAGTACTCGAGGCTGGATTAAAATGCCTTCAAGGTAAAGGAATTGTGAATTCTATCTCTTTGAAAGATGGAGAAGCTGAATTTATTCGAAAAGCCAAATTAGTCAAAAGATACGGTGCTGCTGTCGTTGTAATGGCATTTGATGAAGTTGGACAAGCAGATAACTTCCAACGCAAAATCGAAGTTTGCAAACGCAGTTACGATATCCTAGTTAATCAAGTACTTTTCAATCCCCAAGACATTATTTTCGACCCTAATATTCTAACCGTAGGAACAGGGATCGATGAACATAATAATTATGCCGTAGATTTCATTGAAGCTACTCGATGGATCAAACAAAATCTTCCTGGAGCTAAAGTTTCTGGCGGTATTTCTAATATTTCTTTTTCTTTTAGGGGAAATAATGCCGTACGTGAGGCAATGCACTCTGCATTCTTATATCATGCAATAAAAGCAGGATTGGATATGGGAATCGTAAATGCAGGAATGATTGATGTGTATGAAGAAATCCCCAAAGATTTATTAGAAAAAATAGAGGATGTTCTTTTAAATCGTCGTCCCGATGCAACAGAGAATTTAATAAATCACGCGGAAACAGTAAAAAGCAAAAAAGCCGATAAAGTTGAAACCCAAGAATGGCGAAATTTACCCGTTGAAGACCGCTTAAAGCATAGTTTAGTTAAAGGAATTACAGAGTTTATCGATCAAGATACTCAAGAAGCATTAGATAAATTACAGGACCCATTGGGTGTAATAGAAGGTCCACTAATGGCCGGAATGAACTACGTAGGTGATCTTTTTGGGGAAGGTAAGATGTTCTTGCCTCAAGTGGTAAAAAGTGCCCGTGTAATGAAAAAATCCGTTGCTTACTTACAGCCATTCCTCGAAGCTCAAAAAGCACAAGCTACTGAAAGCCGTACTCAAGGAAAAATACTTTTGGCTACCGTTAAAGGCGACGTACATGATATCGGTAAAAACATTGTAGGTGTAGTACTTGCATGCAACAACTACGAAATTGAAGATATGGGGGTTATGGTACCAGCGGATAAAATCTTATCTCGTGCCCGTGAATGGGGTGCCGATATTATAGGTCTCAGCGGATTAATTACTCCTTCTCTTGATGAAATGGTTCACGTTGCATCTGAAATGCAACGATTAGGCATGAAACAACCCCTTCTTATCGGGGGAGCCACTACTTCTCGCGTTCATACAGCCGTAAAAATCGCACCGAACTATCAATATCCTGTAATTCATGTTACCGATGCCAGTCGTTCTGTACCTGTTGCAGGCCAACTTCTAAATCCTGAAACGTATGGCGATTTTGCTACGAAACTCAAAGATGAATACACTGAATTGGCCGAGAATCATGCCAAAAGGCAAGCGGCAAAGGATTTAATTCCCTATCCCGAAGCATACTCAAATCAATGGAAATTTGACGGATTGATTCGCAAGCCCAAGCAAATCGGATTTCAGCAAATTACCAACATCGGTATTTCCACTCTTAAAAATTATATCGACTGGACTCCTTTCTTCCAAACTTGGGAATTAAAAGGAAAGTACCCAGATATTTTTCAAGATCCTTTTGTTGGAGTAGAATCTAGAAAGCTCTTTAACGATGCCATAGAAATGCTTGAAAACTGGGAATCTGAAAATTCCATTTTATGCAAGGCCACTTTCTTCGTTTTACCTGTGCGCCGTTGCCATGATGATTGCGGGGTTTATGCCGATGAAGCAGCAACACAACATCTAGGTAACTTCCATTTCTTACGTCAACAACGTAAAATGTCGACTGGTGTTCCTAATCTTTCATTAGCCGATTTTCTGAATCCAGATGATGTAGATTATTTAGGCGGTTTTGCAGTTACCTCGGGGATTGGTTTGGATAAAATTGTAGCCCAATATGACCAAAATCACGACGACTACAACAGCATAATGGCAAAAGCCCTTGCTGATCGTTTAGCGGAGGCATATGCTGAATATTTGCACGAATTGGTTCGTAAAGATTTTTGGGGATATTCTTCCGAAGAACAACTCAGTTTGGAAGAATTAATACGTGAGAATTATCAAGGCATTCGTCCAGCACCTGGTTATCCCGCTTGTCCCGATCACACAGAAAAGAAATTCTTGTTTGAATTACTAAACAAACATTACGATACTTCCATTGAACTAACAGAGAGTATGGCCATGTGGCCCGCTTCTAGTGTTAGCGGTTGGTTCTTCGCCCATCCTGAATCAAAATACTTCGGACTGGGTAAAATACAAAAAGACCAAGTTGAGGAATATGCTCGTCGCAAAAAAATGGATGTCTCGGAAATCGAAAGATGGCTTAGACCAGTATTGGGATACTAATAAAAGAAGGATTTTTTATTTAAATGGATTGCTGTATGCCGGGTTCGAAATTAATACCGAATCAGTCATGGTTCTCAAATAAGCTACTAAATCATCCTTTTGTTGTTGAGACAGATTCAATTGAATTCCACCATGCGCACTCATTTGCGGATGTATATTCGGATGATCATAATTCACACCAGAAGAATAATGTTCAACCACTTCTTCCAATGTATTAAATCGTCCATCATGCATATATGGAGCAGTTAATGCAATATTCAGTAATGAAGGTGCTTTAAATGTCCCCAAATCCTGTGAACGGTTAGTTATACCACCTACACCTTTATCAACTACAGGACCTGGCAACCCATTGGAGGCGATTCCTCCCATCAATGGATTCTGTTGTTGGGCCATTTCACCTCCGTGACAATGGAAACAATCTGCTCCCTTTGTTTTGCCTTGCGCATCAAAGTCCACTAATCCATTAAATATAAACGCACCTCGCAACTCTGAGGCATTTAATAAATGAGAATTTGTACCCGGGAAAAACTGATTGAATCGGGAATCCTTGCTTACAATGGAAAGTAAGAACTGTTCCATGGCTTTCGACATATCCAATAGATTCGGTTCAGAATTAAAGGCCTTATTGAAATAATCTATGTATTTCTGATTTCTGCGCAAACGTGTTTCTAATAATGGCAAGGTCATAGCCATTTCGTTATGCGCCTGAATGGGTTCAAACACCAAATCTCTTAAAGTATTGACACGCGCATCCCAGAAAAACTTGCGAGAATACGCCATGTTGAATAAACTCGGTGCATTTCTCCCTGTTTTTAATCCAAATACACCAGTGCTTAACTTTCGAGGGTCAGCAAATGCGTATTCTTGAAAGTGACATGAACTGCAACTTATACTCGAATCGATGGAGAGAACGGGATCATAAAACAACATTCTTCCCAAATAAATTCCCTCAACTGTAAAAGGATTATCTGAAGGAAGAGAGGGCATTCCAAAATCAGTTGGGAAAATATCTGTAGGACTTACTGCAGTTGGTTTATAAACGTTTTTATTTTTTGAGGGATCTTCTTCTTCCCTACATGATATTGTTACAAAAACGATGGTTGCATATAAAAACATCTGCCGCAACATTCGCTGTCCAGTGAGTTCTAAAAACTTGTTCATGACCTATTTACTTCAGACCAATTTTTAATATTAAATATATACTATTCTCTCAACTCGAGCATTTGATCCATGAACGATCATTTCACATCTGCCAACTCGAAAACCCCATTTTGCATGTTTTCCAATATCTTTTCCATCAACTGAAATTCTAATGTACCTTCAGAATGCGAAACGGATTTTGTTTTTAACGCAATATTGTTGGGAAAGCTAAAGAAACGCTCTGCATGCATGTTGATGGTGGCCGTTTTAGATGTTTTTTCAATGCTGAACGAAAAAGGCAGTTCGTAATTGCGAACTAATGGCATAGTAGCTGTGTGGAAACTAAACCCTTTAGAAGAACTACCAGCAGCCGTGTCTTTAAACAAACCGTCTAATGCTTGGAATATATAACCGCCCGACCAGCCCCAATGCATACCATTCAAATTGGGATTCAATGGATGATCCGAAGGCCATTTGCTCGGATCACCATGATTGATAGCCGAATCCAATCCAATCATAAATGAAATGCCTTTATAATTTCCAGGAGGAATTCCTTTGTAAGTAAACTCAGTTCTTTTGCCTCTGGGACTAATCCACTGATATCCATCACCCAACAATACCGTGTCTCCATCCTCTTTTATTAAAGCTAAATGCGATACTATAAATGCCCAATTCGTGATATCAAACAACTCACCCGACGATTTAGGAGAAAAAGTATTCGTACCTAACGCTGGTAAATCCTTTCCATTTATCAATCCAACCCAATTCAGCTTTAACTCAATTGGTTGATTGTTTGTCGGAGGATCTACAGGCTTTTTTTCACAGGATGATAATCCTAAGATCCCTAAAACAGTTACCAAACTTAAAATACTATATTTTTTCATATTATTCAGGACTTAATCCACTTTTTCAAATATACTTTATTATCAGTAAAAATCTTAATAATATAAGTACCGGTTGACAAAGAACTTACATCGATTGAAACATTTTGTATTGAACTTGAGCCAAATTCACTGGTTCGGATAGTTTGACCCAGCAACGATATAATCTCAATTTTTGAAATATCTGGATTTCGGGATTTAACATTCACTATTTCGCCATTTGAAGGATTGGGAAACACGAATACTGGATCTTCTTGTATTTTTCCTAAATTCATCCCTCCAACTGCTGCTTTAGCTAGAACTGTAACTTGAGGATCGAAAATGGCTGTGTCTACATCAAATAAAACACTTAACGTGTAATCTTCCGTGAGTTTTTGAGGAGTAAATATTTTTAATTCTTCCCGACCGGTTAACTTGTTTTTGAACAGTATGGGTATGGAAATTTTCCAAAATGGTACAGATGGATTTGAAGGAGTTTGTTCGATTTTTACTTTTAAAGTACTACCTCTCTGTTCCCAATTTATTTTCAAGTAAGGAAAGCCATCACCTTCATACCACTGCTTGAAAAATTCTTGCAAGTTTTGACCTGAAACGGATTCCATGATCGATCTAAACTGTTCGGTTGTAGCAAATCCAATGGTTTTGCGGGAGTTTAAATATTGTCGACATCCCTCGAAAAACAAAGAATCACCTAATCTAACACGCAACATGTGTAAAAGCCAGGCACCCTTTCTGTAGGTCAAACGCCCATTAAATAATTGATTTACAGAAGAAGTATCTTTAGGTTTCACAGACCCATTAGGGTCAGCTGTAATATCTACTCGAGTACCTCGCATTTTATCCCTGAAAGTACTTTTATCGTAAATATATTCATAAGCAACAGAGGTTAAATAAGTGGCAAATCCTTCATTCAACCATAAATCATTCCAGGAACCACAAGTTACTAAATCTCCAAACCACTGATGTGCCAATTCATGTGCAGTTAAATCAAATGAAAAGTTAACCATAAAGCTCATAGTCTGGTGTTCCATTCCACCACCCCAAGTAAATTGTGCATGACCATACTTTTCATTCATGAATGGATATTCAATGAACAAACTATCGAACAGACGCAACATAGGCAAAACACGTTTTGCCTCTAATTGAGTGGTTTGTAAAAACTGAGGAAATACGTAGTTTACAACGGGTAGCGAATCCGTTCTGCCATGAAATTTTGCATAATCCGTAAACTCTGTGTAATTAGTTACAGCTATTGCCACAAGATACGTAGCTACAGGATGACGGTGTTTCCAGTAATGAATAGATTTACTTGCGCTACTAGTATCCACTTTTACCAATATACCATTGCTTCCAACTTTAAAATCTCGAGCCGTTTCAACGATAATATCAATAGAATCAATCTTATCAGACAATGTCTGTTTGCAGGGCCACCAAAACGGTGCACCATAGGGTTGACTTAAGGTATGAATTATAGGGCCCGTAGAATGAGCATCATAGGTATATGCACCAAATCCACCCGGGATACTTGCCGGATTACCCTGATAAAAAACAGTAAAGGAATCTCGCTCACCATCTATCCATAGCCCATTCTTGAAAACAAAAACTTTGTTACCTTTTCGATTGAATTTAGTGGAAATTCCTCGGTAAAGTACGCTGTCAACCATCATGTCAGCAATCAAATCAAATGCCAAAGAATCGTAGTTTCCACCTTGAACTTGAAACGAAAAAAGTACGTTTCCTGATATATTGGAATTCATCTTCGGATTCAATTTCCAATTACAACGATGGTATTGAATATCATACCCATGAAAATTAGGAGTACTAGAACGTTTTTGAACATCCATCAAAGCCTGCAAATGCTGTTTTTCGGCACAAATTATATCTTCATCAATTTGTGCATTAAGAGGTAAAACCAACACCAACAGAAAGTTCAAAATCCAACGCATCTCACAAATTTCGTATTTTAATTCAAATCCCCCATTCTTTCAACGCATATTCCATAAATTTCGACGAATTTTGCAGTGTGAAATATACGTGGTTGCCCGTTTTTATCATTGTCCTCTTGGGCTGCATTTGGGGAAGTTCATTCATCTTGATGAAATACGGCTTGGCTGTTTTCAGTCCCATTCAAGTTGCCGGTACCCGTTTGGTTGTAGCAGGAGCAGTATTATTACCTTGGGTAATCAAATATTCTTTTATAAAACCCTTAAGAAACCAACCATCTAACCTAAATTTTTCTGACTATTTTTGGCTGTTTGCAAGTGGGGTATTAGGAAATGCCATTCCTGCATTTTTATTTTCCACGGCGGGAAGGTTAATTCCCTCCGGATTATCGGGGATATTAAATGCTTTTACCCCTATGTTTACTTTACTTTTTGCTTTTTGGGTATTCCGTGAGAAATTGGATAAAGCCGGAATTATTGGTGTTATTCTCGGGCTGGCAGGAGCAGTTTTTCTATTTGCACCTAGTTTATTACACTACGGTGAACCCATTTCATTGCTAGGCTCGTTGATGCCTTTAGCTGCTGCAATGCTTTATGGATTAAACATCAACATTATTAAACATAAACTCGGCCATCTGCCTGCAATGGTAAAAACGGCTTACCCCTTTGTTTTTGTAGGATTACTATATTCAGGTATACTTTGGTACACCGATTTTTTCAATGCATGGAAGGAACATCCAGGCGATTTAAAATTATTCGAAAGTCGCGGAAATATTAGTGCTAACACCGCTTTCTTTTACCTGTTTCTTTTAGGTTTCATGGGCAGCGCCGTTTCCATGATCTTATTTAATTACATCATTAGATACGTTTCACCCTTAGTTGCCTCAACCAATACCTTCATAATTCCTGTTACCGCAGTTATGTGGGGATTTGCGGATCATGAACAATTAACATGGAACGTTTTTGTTGGGATGTTATTCCTACTAGCAGCCGTATTTATTATTATACGAAAACCTAAGATCTAATTTTATAATTTCAAATTTAACTTGAAATAAATCCGTTTTTAAAGGATTACCCGTTAAACTTGCAGCTAAGGAAAATGTTAGATAAAACAGCAGAATGACTGAATGATATCAGACTCTTACAAAGAGCAGAATTAACAATAACACTTAAATATACATTTAGTATTTTGTTTACATTTGTGTAAATGAACTTCTCAAGCATTTTCAATCCCGAACAATTTGTTCAATCTGATAATATTGGCTCGAATGCGAGTTTTAATTCCTATAATGAATTAGGTATCCCCCAATTACTACCTTCAGCAAGTTCAGGTATTCAACATATTTATTCAGATAATACATCCACCTTCCAAAATTTTAGTCCCGTAGATGCTAAGCACCTAAATGATTTCAACGAAGTTGATTTCGCTGGATTCAATTCCATAATCCAAAAAGCAGAACAAGCATCAAAAATATGGAGAACTTGGCCTGCTCCTAAGCGCGGTGAAGTGGTTCGCCAAATTGGTAATCAATTGCGCATTCACAAACAAGCATTGGGTGAATTAGTGAGTTATGAAATGGGGAAAAGCTTACAAGAAGGATTGGGAGAAGTGCAAGAAATGATTGATATCTGCGACTTCGCAGTTGGCCTATCACGTCAATTACATGGATTAACCATGCACAGTGAAAGACCAGATCATAGAATGTATGAACAATGGCATCCATTAGGTATAGTGGGAATCATTTCGGCATTTAACTTTCCGGTTGCAGTATGGAGCTGGAATGCAATGATTGCTGCCGTATGTGGCAATGCTAGTGTTTGGAAACCTTCCGAAAAAACTCCTGCTACCGCGCAGGCAGTTCAAAATATACTCGCCCAAGTTATCGTCGATAACCAATTACCCGAAGGCCTTTTTTGCATTATACAAGGCGGAAAAACCGTTGGAGAATGGCTTTGTAATGATGAAAAAGTAACCCTAATAAGTGCAACAGGAAGTATTCGTATGGGTAAAGAAGTAGCCCAAACTGTGGCACAACGTTTAGGTAAGACCTTGTTGGAATTAGGCGGAAACAATGCTATAATTATTTCAGAAAATGCCAATTTGCAACTCGCCATTCGTGCAGTTGTATTCGGTGCTGTTGGTACTGCAGGACAACGTTGTACTTCCACTCGACGATTGATTATTCATGAAAGTCGTTACGAAGAATTTAAAAACTTATTGATACAAGCCTACAAACAAATCAAAATTGGAAATCCGTTGGATTCTTCCTACCACGTGGGTCCTTTAATTGATAAACAAGCTGTTTCTGCATATACGAATGCAATTAAATCATTAGTAACAGAAGGTGGTAACATTTTATTTGGAAATGAAGTTCTAAGCGGTCCGGGTTACGAAAGTGGTTGTTATGTAGTTCCTACAATTTGTGAGGCTGAAAATCATTTCCATATTGTACAAGAAGAAACTTTTGCGCCTATTTTATACTTAATGAAATACAGCAACTTAGAAGAGGCGATTGACTTACAAAATGGGGTAAAACAAGGTCTTTCAAGTGCTATTTTCACTGATAGACTGCAAGAAGCAGAACGTTTCTTATCTGCATCAGGATCAGATTGCGGAATTGCCAATGTGAATATCGGTACCTCAGGCGCTGAAATCGGGGGTGCCTTTGGGGGAGAAAAAGAAACAGGAGGCGGCAGAGAATCTGGCTCTGACGCATGGAAAGCCTATATGCGCCGACAAACCAATACCATTAATTATGGTAGCAATTTACCCCTTGCTCAAGGTATTGAATTCAACTTTTAAAACTGATTGATTCAATTATAATCAATAGGTTAAAACCACCGCGTTTCTAGTTTAAAATTGCCAACAACAGAATTTATTCCTATCAACTGATTACAGCCTAACGCTGTTTAAAATCGACCTTATCTTCAATTAGAGGAAAACTTAAAACCGCTAACTAAAGGTATTAAAACCGCAACCTAGCGGTGTTATTTCCAATTTGCGTATAATTAAAATCGCTGACTAACGGCATTTTAAACCGCTACCTAGCGGTGTTATCTCCTATTGTCCTAAACCGTTTAAAACTGTTGGCCAAAATACTAGCAGTCTACAGACATGCTGAATGGCATTTGGTCTGTACGGAGATTAAAACTGTTGGCCGATAAAGAAGTGAATTTGAGTTGGTTTGCCACTCTTTGGAACATCCAAATAATCAAAGCCATACGCAAAATCCAAACCTATTAGACCGAACATCGGCATGAACAAGCGAATACCTACCCCGGTTGCTCTTTTTAATTGAAAAGGATTGTATTTATTGATACTCGACCATGCATCTCCTGCTTCAAGAAATGCCAATGCATAAATGGTTGCCGTTTGATTTGTAGTAATAGCTTGACGCAATTCTAAAGTGAACTTATTAAAAATAGGGGCACCAGCAGACCCACTCATAGCAGTTTGAGATACGGTATAATTGTCGTAACCTCTCTGAGATATAATTTCTGTTGCTGCAATATTAAATCCAAATATTCCTGCACCACCAACTTGGAAACGCTCGAAGAATGTTGTACCTAATTTTGGATTATAATATCCCAAGAAACCAAAACGAGCTTTAGCCGTAAGAACCAACTTTTTATACACTGGGGTGTACCATTCTGCGTCCAATTTGAATTTATAAAACTCAGCCCAACGGTATTTCTCCGTTAAACTCATGGTAGAATAATCTCTGTTATTCAGCAAGGAGAAGGGTGGAGTTGCCTGCAATGAAGTCATGAATTTAGATCCCGAAGTAGGATAAATTGGATCTGAAATCGAACTACGAGCTAATACTACCTGTGCTGAAGGGTTATAACTTATGCCTTGGAATCCTTTTGGAAAACCATAAAAACCACCGTCCATATTCTGCATTCTATACTGTTGAAAACTCAACGTGTATTGAATATTAAAGAAATCGTCGGGCCAATTTAATCGTTTACCTATACTTAAATTAACTCCCGTATTTCTGAATATTTGCTTCAAAGGATCGTTTCTTTGGCGGAAATCAAAGCTGTTTACCGTATGGAATAAACTGATTGAAAACGAGGTGGGCTTAAATCCACCCAGCCAAGGCTCTGTGAAGGAAGCAGTGTAACCCTGATAGTTGGTTCCATTACTTTGAGCTCGAAGTGACAATTTCTGGCCATCTCCAGTTGGTACTGGATTCCATAACTTAGGATGCAACAATTTCCGTGCGCTAAAGTTATTCAATACAACCCCAGCAGTTCCAATTAATGTAGGTGTTCTGCTAAAACCATTACCACCCCATCCTCCAGATAATTCTATTTGATCCGATGGTTTTTCTACTAATTTATACTTAATATCTACCGTTCCATCCGCGGGATTGGGCTTAGGATCCACACCCAACTGTTCTGGATCAAAAAGACCCAATGCAGCCAAATCGCGCATGGTTCTTTGAATATCACTTCGCGAAAATGTATTGCCCGGTTTTGTTCTTAATTCTCTCAATATTACTCGATCCGAAGTTTTGCTATTTCCCTCCCAATATACTCGACCTATTGTTGCCTGAGGACCTTCTGCAATTCGTATCTCCAAATCAATGCTGTCTTCAAAAACTCCCACCTCTACTGGTGTCATATTAAAAAACAGATATCCAGCATCCATGTATAAAGTTTGGATATCAAATCCTCCAGGATTGCTAAATAAACGCTCATCTAACAGAGTTTGATTGAATACATCACCCCTTTTAATATTTAATAATGTATCTAACAAACTTGTGGGATACTTAAGATTCCCTTTCCATTTGATTGACCGATAACGATATTGATTGCCTTCCACCAAGTTCAAATGAACAATGATTCGGTCTTCATTAAACATAGAAACACTGTCAGAAATCACTCGCGCATCACGATATCCTAAACTTTGATATTTCTTGATCACATTGGCTTTTTCTTCCTCAAATTTGGTTTCTGTATACTTTGAGCTAGCAAATATATTCCACTTCAGTTTAGTTCGCTTAATTCCTTTTATTGCTTTCCGTAGTTCAGCATCCGCCACTTGATTGTTTCCATTAAACTCAAAATCAAATACTTTGACTTTGGGACCTTTTTCAATAACAAAATCAAAGTTTTGATAACCCAACATGGGTTTACCCGTTTTGTCTTTGGCTTCGGGTCTACGCACAGATACTTTTATGTTGTAATATCCTTTCTCCTGATAATAGTTTTCAATTTTTGCAATACTCCGATTGATTAAGTTTGGAGTAATGTACATCCCTTTCTTCAAACCACATTCTTCCTTCAACGATTTCGCTTGTGAGTTGGACACGTTTAAAAAACGGTGACCATTCAATCGTGGTTGTTCCTTAACTAGGAATTGAACTACCACTTCATTTTCATTACCTGTAGGTAAAAAGAATACCTGTACTTCCGAAAAATACTGTCTGCCCCAAATATTTTCTAATGCTTTGGGGATATCTGTTCCAGGGACTTTAATTTCCTGTCCTATGGATAATCCAGAATACAAAACAACCAGTGCTTTTTGTACCGGTTTTCCGTTAACTTCTCGAACATCTATATTTTTAATTTTGTAAGTCGCGGGATCTACAAAATCATAATTTATCATGGGAGCTTTTATGTAAGTACTATCCGTAATTTGCCCAAACAAATTAAACGATAATAAAACATATAGACTCAGTAACCAACTCTTTTTTAACATGTTATTTTTTTCCTTCTCCTAATTGTTCGGAAGTTTTTCCAAATCTACGTTCCCTTGACTGATAGTCCAAAATTGCTTCGACGAAATGCTGTTTTGTAAAGTCGGGCCACAAAACCGGTGTGAAATACAGCTCGGAATAAGCAATTTCCCACAATAAAAAATTACTAATTCGATGTTCACCACTCGTTCTAATGAGCAAATCTGGATCTGGATATTCTGATGTTCTTAACGCACCTGAAATTGTTCTCTCATTTATTTCTGATGGTGAAATATGCCCCTTCTGTGCATTTTCCGCTATTTTCTGAACAGCTTGGATCATATCCCAACGAGAACTATAACTCAATGCCAATATCAATGTAGTTCCTGTATTATTGGCAGTAGCATCTTCGGTGTGTTGCAATTTCGCACGTGCATTCTTAGGTAATTGCTCAATGTTTCCCAATGTTTTTAATCGAACATTGTTTTTCATCAATTCAGGCAGTTCTTTTTCCACTGTATCCACCAATAATTGCATAAGAGCATTCACTTCTAATGCGGGTCGATTCCAATTTTCCGTTGAAAATGCATACATTGTCAGGAACTTCACCCCAAGTTCCGAAGCTATTTCCAAACACGTTCTTACTGCACTTACTCCTTGTTTATGGCCAAAAATTCGCAAATGACCCAATTTTTTTGCCCAACGACCGTTTCCGTCCATAATAACGGCAACGTGCTGGGGAATTCGGTCAGGATTAATCTGTGGATATGATGAATTAACTGATTTCAAAGGTTTCAATTTTTGATTAAGTAGAAATTATCTGCAAATAAAAGGTGTAAAGCGATAAGAAAGATTAAAACCATAGAAATAATACCAATCTTTTAAATGCGTATCTCCTCGAAATGTTCCTTTATATAACGGAGCACCTCCATTTAATAGTTGTGCCTGACTGTATTGCGCCGAACCTTGACCTTGATTATCTCGAATGGCTACATAATCCGGATACACATCATCAACATCATCCAAATTATCGGTGAAGGTCTTGCGCCAAACAGCCTCTACACCAAAAATCCAAGCTCCTTTATGTTTACGATGCGAGCTTCGAACCTTATACCCTAATCCTAGTGGAACTGACATTTGCAAACGACTATAATTCCGTTTACGCATTTCAGTATTGATATTGCGAAGGTGTACGTCTTCGTTATCCAAACGAGTAGGATCGAACATAAATGCTGATAAACCAATTAAAGCATACGGGGTTTGATTCCGATTGTTGATGTTGGTTCCGAAACTATGAAAATCGAAATTGAGCATGGAAGAATACTCATAAATATCAGTTTGGAAATTCAAGTTTTGAAACTCGTAACCTTTTGAACCTTCAGTGGTTCCAGAAATGGTCATATAGGTAAGCTGATTTCTCCATGAGAAATAACTATTCATATTATACTTTTGATAAATTCCACCAGCAGGATGAAAATGTTTGATGTTTTGACCTTGAGCTAAATCACCGTAATAATTACTCACACCAACCACTAGCCCAAATTCATTTCTACCTGAAAAGTATTTTTGAGAAAATAAAGCGACAGGGCTCGATAAAATCAAGCCAAAGAACAAAAGTTGATTAACTAATAAACGTCTGTTAAAACTGAAAACAGGTTGTTTTTCCACCCGTAATTTTTCTGGTCAATGTAAAATTCAAAAATAAATACCAATCCTTGGTTGCTTCATTTCCACGCGCAGCACCCAAACGCTCTTCGTTTCCATAATCATTCACCAAACTAGGGTCACGCAATTCTGGAGTTCTGTCTGCAAGTGCAGCACTTAAACCTGTGTTACTACCACCGGTAATTTGTGGGTCAACATAAGTCATACTCACATCATCTAAATAATCTGTGAATGTTTTACGAACACCTAACTCCAAACCCCAAGCCCAAACTTCACTGAACTGCTTTTTGTATCCCACACCTATGGGAATACTTACTTGAGTTAAAGAATATCTGCGTCGTTCGTTGTACTTAGTTGTTTCTTGTCCTTCTGTAGCCATAGGTTGCAATTCAATCCATTTTCCATCATACACAGATAAATCAGCACCGTTATAATTGGAAGGCGTATGAACATCAGGCAAATAATTAAACTGAGTTTTAGGATTGAATTTAAATACACCAATACCGGCGAACAAGAAAGGAGTTCCAGGATTGGAACGTTGTGTTTCTTCAAAACCCAATAAGTTCCATTCAACCGTACCACTGAATTCTAATATATTGGAAGTAAAATTCAAATTACGCTTGTAACGCTCAGCGATATCTGAGTAATTCTTATCGTCGCCACTGATCTGACCAAATACAGCATTTCCACGCAAAGTGATAAAATCATCATAATTAAAGCGACAAATAATTCCGCCCATGGGTTTGGTTTCATTCCATGCTACCAAAGGAGTTAAATCTCCCATATAATTAGCACCTCCCAAGGTCATTCCCACTTCAATGGGTTTTCCACGAAAACGCTTCATCTGTGCGTTTGCAGGCAAGGCAACAACCAACAAAGTTGCACCCAAGGCAAGGACTCTTAAATGTTTAGAAATCATGGTAAATAGCAAATTTAACGTATTAGACGCTATTTTCATAAAAACGCACCTACAAAAATTCGCTTTTGTTCGGCTTTCGTGTTGGGTCATATCAACAATACGGACATACTGAGATTTTAACACGAGTAAAATCGCTTAAAAACCCTTGGAATAATCGCATCTTATTACTGCTTTTTTTTCACTTCTATAGTGAAAAACACTCGGTTCTACTTTGCTTTTACAACATAATACATTCCCATGGTTATAAAGTTTCTGAACCACGGTATTCGAGTTAACCAACCCCATTGCAATCGGGGCTTTATTCCAAATTTGAATTCGTATATAGGATTAAACAAATAAAATCGTCTATTTACGATAGAATATTTTGAATCCTTACAAATACGCTCAAAACGTTCAATACTAATTCCGGTGGATCGTATTTCTTCCATGGTATTAATGCCACTGTCATTTACTCCCAAAGCTCTTAACATGGCGGGGTACATTTTACCGGGCAATAAATGATAATAAGGCAATTTAGAAGCCCATTTCTTAGGTAAAACCTGCTGATGTCCGCCGTAAGGCATCATCCAGGGTGGAAATGCAAAAAACACCACTCCTCCCTCGTTCAAGAATCGATGCAATTGGGGCATGAATTTTTCTTGATTGGGGATATGCTCAATTACATCTTTTAGTATTATGATATCGTATTTTGAACCCAAGTCTTTCTCGGGATCTACCAAGTAAATATCTCGGTTCAAAAAATCAATCTTACCTTGAGCCAATTCCTCTTTCATGAACTCTCGTGCGAATTCCAATCGCCATTCTTCCAATTCAATTCCCGTGCAAGAATAGCCCAATTCTGTAAAGGCCTTTAAGACACCCGCTTCGCCGCATCCAATCTCCAGAACGCGCATCCCCGGAAAAAATGAAAAATGTGATTGAATATACGGTAGAATATGATTCTTGGTTACCGTATAAGTCATATCGAAATAACGACGCTTATCTCCGTGAAATTCGTACATGTTTTAGGATTTATTTAAGGCTTAGGAAGAACCTCTCCGCACTGCTTGCAGGTTCTCATTTCCTCAGAAGCGTAAAATGCGTCAAAGTGTGAAATAAAATCCGTTTCTATATTCTTTAATTCAAAATACACTTCATGTAATTTGTTGTTGCACTTTTCGCAAAACCACAATAATCCATCTTTGTACCCTTTTCCTTCGCGAATGCGCTCCACAACTAAACCAATACTGCCCGCAGTTCTAGCTGGTGAATGGGGAATTCCTCCAGGCAACAAAAACATATCTCCTGCTTTTAGTTGAACATCACGACGCACCCCATCTTCTTGAATACGAACCGTAATTTCACCTTCCAATTGATAAAATAACTCTTCCGTTTCGTTGTAATGATAATCTCTTCGTCCATTAGGTCCGGCAACTACCATTACTATGTAATCACTGCCCTCAGGATACAAATTTTTATTGGCAACAGGTGGCTTCAACAAATGGCGGTTTTCATCAATCCATTTTTGCAAATTGAAAGGGGCTCTTACTGGCATGACTTTTACAAATTAGTGGCTACAACCACAAATGTACAATAAATAAGTAAAAATCATTTTTAACAAGGCAATTTGAAGGGTAATGCGTAAATTTGCACTTCCAACATGAGTGACGCAATCAAGCACGAATGTGGGGTGGCATTCATTCGCCTCAAAAAACCCCTAAACTACTACCACGAAAAATACGGTACCTATTGGTATGGACTGCATAAACTGCAGTTCCTTATGACGAAACAGCTCAATCGCGGACAAGATGGTGCCGGGATCGGTGTGATAAAACTCGACCCACACTACGGAGATCGATACTTAGCACGCCAAAGATCCGCCACTAAAACAGCATTGAGCGATATTTTCGACAATGTTGCCTCCGCACTGAAAGAGATCCCACAAGAATACCAAAACGATCTGGAATACCTGAAAAAACACTATCCCTATGCAGGAGAAATGCTTTTAGGTCACCTTCGTTATGGTACTTATGGCGGAAATTCAATCGAAAATATTCACCCTTTTCTTCGCCAAAACAACTGGATGGCTCGAAATCTCATGTTGGCTGGTAACTACAACATTACCAATACCGAAGAGCTTTTTCAACAGTTAATCGAACTAGGACAACAACCCAAAGAAAAGAGTGATAACGTTTTGATGCTTGAAAAAATCGGGCATTTTATTGACGAAGAAAATCAACGATTATTCTCCATTTTAAAAGCCCAAGGTTTGAGTAACCTTGAAATAACGGAGAAAATCAAACAGGAAATTTCCATTTCTCGAATTTTAAAACGCAGCTTCAAGAACATCGATGGTGGTTTCAATATGATTGGTATGCTCGGTCATGGAGATGCTTTTATTATTCGTGATCCTGCCGGAATTCGTCCTTCTCATTACTATGCCGACGACGAAGTTGTTGTGGTAGCGAGTGAAAGAGCCGCCATCCAAATGGCATTTAATGTGTATCCTGAAGACGTAAAAGAATTGGGTCCAGGTAATGCCTTAATTGTTAAAAAAGACGGGTCATTTTCCGAAGAAAATATTATCGAACCTATTGAGCGAAAGAGTTGCAGCTTTGAACGAATATACTTTTCACGCGGAAACGATCAATCCATTTATGCGGAACGCAAAGAATTAGGAAGATTATTGGCTAAACCGGTAATGGATTATCTAGGTAATGATTTGGTAAATACCGTATTTAGCTATGTTCCAAACACCGCTTCAACCAGTTTTTACGGCTTAATTGATGGAATTCATGAAATTCGAAGAACCATTCAAGCTGAAGCTTTAAAACAAATAGACGTTCAAAAAAATCCCGAAAAAGTAGACGAAATCCTTTCTTGGCGTCCACGAAGAGAAAAAATCCTCGTTAAAGACGTTAAAATGAGAACCTTCATCACCAACGACAGTGAACGGGAAGATTTAGTTGGTCACGTTTACGATATTACCTATGGAGTGGTAAAATCGTGGACAGATACCCTGGTTATCATGGATGATTCTGTAGTTCGAGGCACAACTTTGAGAACCAGTATTTTGAAAATATTGGATCGTTTAGAACCCAAAAGAATTATACTCGTAAGTTCCGCACCACAAATCCGATACCCAGATTGTTACGGCATCGACATGAGTAAATTGGGTGATTTTGCCGCATTCCAAGCTGCAATTTCCATCCATAAAGAACAAGGAAACGAAAATCTAATTAAAACTATATACGAAAACGCGAAAGCAGAATTGGAAAAACCCAATCATCTTCAACGAAATGTAGTTAAGGATTTATACGCACCATTGAACGACTTGGATATATCTAAACGCGTTGCGGAAATGGTTAAACCCAAAGATATACGATACGAATTCGATATTCTTTTCCAAACTGTTGATAATTTGCATCAGGCTTGTCCAAATGATACCGGCGATTGGTACTTCACAGGTGATTACCCAACTCCTGGGGGCGTAGCCGTAGCCAATCGAGCTTTTGTATATTTTTACGAAGGAAGAAAAGAACGAGCGTATTAATTGAAAAACGTATAAATTTGCAGCATGAGTAGTGTTAACGAAATCATCGAAAATCTGAAATCTCAACTCGAAAAAAACCTTTCACATACATCCGCTGAATTCCACAGAATCCGCGCTGGTAAAGCATCTCCAGATATGCTTGACTCCGTTTTCGTAGAATACTATGGAGCTCAAACACCTTTGGCTCAGGTAGCCAATGTTAATACTCCAGATGCAAGAACTCTGATGATTCAGCCTTGGGATAAATCGCTAATTCGTCCAATTGAAACAGCTATCATCAATTCAAATTTGGGTTATGCTCCTCAAAATGATGGTGAATTCATTCGTATAAGTATCCCTCCAGTTACTGAAGATCGCCGTAAAGAATTAGTGAAACGCGCAAAATCCGAGGCAGATAATTCTAAAGTAGGAATTCGCAACTACAGAAAAGATGCAAACGAAAAAATTCGTAAGCTCAAAGCAGATGGTGTTAGCGAAGACGAAATGGCAGAAGGTGAAGACCGTGTTCAAAAATTAATCGACGCATACATCAAAAAAACCGACGATTTATTTACCAATAAGGAAAAGGAAATCATGACGGTTTGATCAGGATTTCATTCTTGATCTTTTCCGCCTTCTCCAATAATTCTTCTAAACTCGACGCCGTTACTGTTATATGTCCTAGCTTCCGATCGGGACGTGTTTCCGTTTTGCCATACATGTGAATATATACATCGTTTCTTTGCTCCCATTCTACAGCATTCGCTAAAAAATATTTACCCGAAATTCCCTCAGGACCCACTACATTTATCATGGCACTGGGTTGTAATAATTCTGTAGATCCCAATTCACGCCCTAACAATATTCGATTCAACTGCGCAAATTGGCTGGTAGCACAGCCTTCTATGGTATGATGTCCACTATTATGTGGCCTTGGAGCCATTTCATTAACCCAAATTTCTCCGTCGGCCGTTATAAATAATTCAACTGCAAAAAGTCCCGGAGATCCCAAGCTTTTTACGGCTTTCAAAGCAATTTCGCGAGATTGATTCTCTATCTCTTCAGATACCTGAGCCGGCGAATATAAAAATTCAACTAAATTGCTCTTGGGATTAAAGTACATCTCAATCGAAGGGTACGTAACCATATTGCCCATTTGATCTACCGCCACAATCACCGCCAATTCCAATACATCAGCAACAAACTGTTCGAGCAAAACTTCGCCCTCAAACGGATAAAGTCCCGATTCCAGATCTGATTTCTGAACGATTTGCACTCCTTTTCCGTCGTAACCACCTGTGCGTGCCTTAACCACTACTTTGTCGCCCTTTAATTCGTTCAGAATTTCTTTCGGGGGATGGGATTTCGTGTTAACCAAAACAAATGGTGCTGTGGGAATACCATGATTTCGATAAAACAACTTCTGAACGCCTTTATCTTGAATGGTTTTCAGTACCGATGGTTTGGGAATAATGATTTTCCCTTCTTTCTCTAATTCCACTAAAGTATCTACACCTATATGTTCAATTTCCCAAGTAATAACATCTGAAACGGATGCCAATTTTCTTAAATCTACATCATTTTTTAAACTGCCAATCAACAAATCATCGGCAAATGGCTGGGCTGGACAATCCTCAGAGCCTTCTAAAACGGTGTAATGAACTTCTGGACTATCCAACGATGCTGCTTGTAACAACATCATTCCCAATTGTCCGCCACCTATGATTCCGATGTTTTTTGGAGTTTGCATAGTGCAAAATTAAGATGTAATTTCGTATCTTCGAATAATATGGCAGACCCCCTCTCGGTACCCCTATTGCAAATTGCAGTCCAATCACCCAACCTAAATAACTGGCTTACTGTTGTTTTATGCCTAATTACCATTGGTTTTTTTTCGGGAATGGAAATAGCATTTATTTCTGCAAACAAACTTAGAATTGAATTAAAAAGTAAAAAAGGCAGCTTGGGAGGTAAAGCATTAGCACGGTACATAAAAAAGCCCAACGAATTTATTAGCATAGTTTTAGTAGCAACAAATTTGGCCTTAGTTGTTTATGGAATTGCGATGGGCGATATCTTTAACTACTACTTAACCCAGTTTTTTGATAGTACTGTAATTGTTTTTTTATTAACCACTATACTTTCTACCTTACTAGTGCTCATAACAGCGGAGTACATCCCTAAAACATTATTTAAACTTCAAGCTGATAGCCTGATTTTTGCATTCGCACCGGCATTTCGAGTAGCCCATGTTCTGTTGTGGCCTTTGATTTTATTGACCAAATTTCTTTCATCATTGGTATTGCGCGTATTTACAAAAACAGAAGTTACAGAAGAAACACCTGTTTTCTCTAAAGTAGATCTAGATAATTATATCAGTTCCATTGAAAATTCAAATACGTCAGATAATCAAGAAATCGACACCGAAGCTTTTCGGAATGCACTGGACTTTTCAGATGTCGTTGCAAAAGATTTGATGATTCCGAGAACCGAAATTATTGCTTTGGATGTAACTACGCCTTTAGAGGTTCTCAAACAAAAATTTATTGAAACTCAATTATCTCGAATTCTAATTTTTCGAAATTCAATTGAAAACATCATTGGATTTGTACATCACAGCGATCTATTTCATCATCCCGAAAAAATATCCAGTATTTTGCATCCCGTTATCCTGGTTAGCGAAACCTTAGAAGCCCACGATTTATTACGTCGATTCATACAGGAACGCAAAAGTTTGGCCGTAGTGGTCGATGAATTTGGAGGCACCGCAGGTATTGCTACCATTGAAGATGTTATCGAAGAGATTTTTGGTGAAATTAAAGATGAATTCGATACCGAAGATGCTAATGAAGTTGTACTAGGTGAAAATCACTATCGCTTCTCATCTCGATTGGAAATTGACTATCTAAATGAAAAATACGGTTTGCATTTAACCGAAGGTGATTACAACACCCTTGGAGGTTTTATTATTTACTTCGCCGAACGAATTCCTTCTACGGGGGATGTTGTTCGCCATGAAAATTTGGAATTTACCATTCGTAAAATGAAGGGTGCAAAAATTGAAGAAGTAGAAATGAAAGTGTATTAATACATCAAATCGAGATTAATCTACTTTATACGAATCTATGGTGTAAGCTCCAATTACACCAAATACACTTCCTAAATTCCCTTGAACCCGCGTAGGTGTTTGAATGATTGAACTCTGTTGCCATAAATGAGCATTTCTCGAGTTATAATAACTAAACAAGTCTTCACAGATATTCTCAATAAAGATGGTTGTGGATAGTATTAACTCATTTCCTTTCAAATTTGGAACTCGCTCGTATACTACAAAATCGCTCTTCAAACCGTTAAATGTTTCATCAGAAAATAAAATTTCCTTGGTGGCATAACTGTTGTAAATGTTTCGCACAAAAGGGAGTTCATCGCCTGCAATGGAAATGTGTTCAACAAAATCCATACTATCTCCATTATCTAAATAGCGTCTTCGATTTTGCTTCAAATAAATACGATAAAAGTTATCGGTGTAGGCACTGTCCTTGAAGGTAATACGATATGCTCGAGTAGGTCCCACAAAACCTATAGTAGTATTATACTTCACCACTTTTTGTATTTTAAGAGAATTTGGAACCTTAATTCGCTTGGAAATTTTTCCAGAAGCCACCGTAATATCCACCAAAACGCTATCGTTAAAATTCACTTCACAGTTTGCCTTGTATTTGCCCGAATTTCTACCCAAAAGAGACCAACGTTTGCCTTTGTTCGAATTAAATAACTCAACCACGGCATCGTCAATAAACTGTGTCGGTTCCGTTATTCCACTCACTCTACCTACTTGAACTGAAGCCATGCTATCCGGACAAATAAAGGCATGTACAAATAAGGCTTGTATTTTGGGGATGTTATCCCCACCATCTATTTTCCGCACACACGAAGTATTGCATAACATCACTCCAAAAATCATCCATATCGTTTTAAAAAGGGTACTCATCTCCCAAAATCGAACTCTCATCTCTCGAAATCGACCTCTCATCCCCCGCGAAAGAGAAAAATACAGGACTCGATATAATGATATCAATTTCATACTATTTACAAATCAATATGGTAACTTACAAACGGTAAAATTGGGAGTAAGCTAACCTGAAATTGCGCTCTATTGCCTTTTTCATCCAAACCAATGTTGATATAAAATGGATTCATCCGGTTGTACATATTATACACTCCGAAAGTCCAACTTTGATTAAACTTTACACTTTTTTTCACATATCTAAATGAAATATCTAAACGATGATTATCGCGACTCCTTGCGTTGTTTCGATCTTTATAAATTAAGATGTCTCGGGCTGGATCTGTGCTGGTAGGAGAAGGAAAAACACCCACTGGAATCGTATAAGCGAAGCCCGAGTTATAGACCCAACTTCCGCTTACGTTCCATCTAGGATTTATTCGATAATTTGCAACTAAGTATACATTGTGTCTTCGATCATATCGGGAGGGAAATGCAATTCCGTTATTTATCTCTGCAAATATTCGATCACTTTTCATCCATGTATAAGATATCCAACCTGTAAGACTACCTTTAGTTTTTTCAAACTGAGTTTCAATTCCTTTTGCTACGCCTTTGCCTGCGGTAACAGAACTCTCCCAATTTCGGTTGGAAGTAACATAAACAGCATCGTTATTATACTCAAGAATATTATCAAATTCGCGATAAAATGCTTCCGTATTCCATTGATAATTCTTACTTAATTTCACGGAAGTACCAATAGAACCTTGTGTAGCCTTTGCCGGTTTAAACAACGTTGTAGAAGGCACCCAAAGGTCCGATGGTAAACCCATTGTTATGTTGTTCAACTGGTGGAAAAACTGTCGATTTACACTACCTGCAAATTTCATCCAAACTCCTTCACTCATTTTGAACCGAGCGTTGAATCGAGGCTCTGGAAGTACGTAGTATTGACCCTTGCCTAATCCGTAGTATACATTTCTAATTCCAAGTTCAAAGAAACCCCATTTTCCTCCCACATAATTCAAGGAAGCATACGAATAAATTTCAGGGGTGTTTTGTGCATCGTCTTGAAATACGAATTCGGTCTTAACACTATCTAATTCATTTAGAAGTTTTCTGCGATTGGGTTGAAATTGATGATAAATAAAACCTGCTCCTAATCGCATTTTCCAACCTTGTGATATGCTCTTTTCATAGTGAAGCGAAGTTTCAATGTCGTGTAAACCATTAGATAGCTCATAGTTGGAGCGTTCAACCGATTCTGTTTCCGACTCATCAAAAATGGTACTTGAAAACAAACGATTGTTCGCATATTTATACGTTGTATAATATGCTTTGAAATAGATGTTTGACGTAGGACTACTCATATAATCCCATCGAAAACTCAATAAATCATTGCCCCATCTCGATGCATCTACAGAACGCTGTATCAAACGATTTGGTGTTTTATCAATTACACTTCGTTGAACCAAACCAGCATAATCTTGTCCCGAATACCCCGATAAAACAATTCTACTTTTCGGATTAAAGCGATGATTGATCTTAAAATTAATATCCCAGAAATTATATCGATTGATGAGATCACCATCCGAAAAATTTGCCACTTTATTGATAGGATCTACCAGATAATCAAAAAAACTACGGCGTCCAGAAATAACAAAAGTGGTTCTTTTACTAAACAAGGGGCCAGAAGCTAAAAATCGACTGGATAAAATACCCACATCCAAACTAGCATTGATTTTATTTGAATTTCCATCGATAGAATGTACTTCAACCACACTGCTTAATCTACCACCGTGTTCTGCTGGAAAGGAACCGCGATAAAATTGTGCGTTTTTTATAATATCGGCATTGAAAATACCGAATACACCATACATGTGATAAGCATTATACAAAGGAACATCATCCAGTAAAACTAAATTTTGATCGGAAGCGCCACCGCGAACATACATACCAAAAACTCCTTCGCTTCCTGAAACAACCCCTGGATTCATGCTGAAAACACGCATAACATCCGGCTCTCCCAATAAGTGAGGAATATTTTTCAATTGGCTGCCATTAATAGACATTTCATCGGTCTTGCCAAATTCCGCAGCAGGCAAATTTCTATCTTTTTGAACCTGCACTATTGCCGGTTGAATTTGTTCTATTTCTGGCTTTAATTGAATATCGAGAAAATACGTTTTGCCTGGTGTGATGGAAATCAACGTGTCAAGTTGGGTTAAATATCCTGGATAATTAATGGAATAAATACATGTTTTTGAATGCGGAATCCGAAGTTGGAATATACCTTGTGAGTTGCTATATACCACTTTTGATGAACCAATAACCGCCACAGTGGCATTTACAATTCGCTCACCACTCATTTGATTACTGATTCTACCACTAATAACAACCTCTTTAGAATACAGTTCCCACGGTTTTAAAATTACAGAATTACCCATTAATTCAAAATCCAAACCATTCTGATGAAAGAAATCTTTTAAAATGGTTTCCACCAAAATATTCCTATAGTTTAACCTATACAAGCGTTTGGAAGGAATAAGAGCCGTATTATATTGAAATTTTAAACCAGTTTTTCGTTCCAACAAAATCAACACCACTTCAAATTCCATTCCTTCATAGATAAAATCGATGCGTTGTTTTAACACAGAAGGTTGTTCAGGATCTGGCTTTGGGGCGATGGATAAACGGGTATAATCCCCGTAATTACAATAATCACCGATAATGTCTCGATCTAAATGAGTGAATAGCTTTCCAAATTCCATAGAAAAGGCAGATGCTGGTAAAAAACCGAGCACCCAAACCAAATATTTGAATGGGGAAAACTTACTCAACAAACTAATATCCTTTTAATTGCACTACAAAACGGGAATATAATCAATTCTATTGGGATTATTACTTCGCCGAATTCTTATCAGCGTAATCAAAAGCCTTTTTTAAAATCTCCGAAGTACGAGCAACCGGATCTTTTCTAATCGTATTTTCTTGTTTTTCAATTTCTTGAAATAAAGCAACAGTTGCTTTTTCAGTAACATACTTATTCAAATCGGGTTGAATATCTGCACTCAAACCCAATAACTTTTTGTTTTTATTAATTTGGGTTACTACAGGTGTCCAACTCTTTGATACTGCTACTTCGTCTAAAGCCTTTTTTACTTCGGGTAAAAATAATTCCTGAAGTTGACTTTCAGATGTACTCTTCAAATAGGCCGTTGCAGCTCCTTGCCCTCCTGTTAATATTTTCATTGCATCCGCAAAACTCATTTCAGTAATGGCTTTCTTAAACACAGGAACCGCCAAAGCCATTGACTTTTCAGCTCCTTTGTTCATTGCCACAATTACATTATCTAAGTCTTTTCCAATCAACGTGTTCAACATTACGTTGTTTCGGATTTTTTGTTCCACATTTTGTACCTCTGGTGGCAATAATATTTTTAATGCTGCATTATTCAAAAATGCGCCATTTTGACCTAATACACCTGTTCCCTTCATTACCCCATCAACCAATGCTTCTTTTAATCCACCAGCCGCCTCATCAGAAGTTAACTTCGGAATTGCAGGTTTTGAAGCAATTTGCACTTGTTGATTTACCGCTTCTTGAGCTACATTCATGGCTTGTTGCTTTACTGCATCGCATCCAATCAATGTAATTAATCCAATTCCAGCAAAAGTTAAAAATGGAGATATTTTCATTTTCATGTTTTTAAAATTAAAGTTGCCCAAATATACACACGGAAAAACGCTTTTTACCGTCTATTCAGTCAAAAAAAACCATGCATTCATCGTATTTTCGTAGATAATATTGTTCATTTTATCCAATTCATGAAAGCAAATAATTCATCCTCCAATCAAACTGGATTTCCTGTTGCCGAATTAAGACAACTTCTTAAAGAACATGCACAACCCGAAAAAAAAGAGGGGATGCAGGCTTACATGAAAAATCTTTTTCCGTACATAGGTGTAACAGCCACTGCACGAAAAGAGGTATTCAAATTATTTTTATCGTTTTGGCATCCCCAAAATAAAGAAGAATTGAAACAATGGGTAGCCGTTTTATGGAACGAGCCAGAACGCGAATTTCAATACGTGGCTATGGAGTTTATTTCCAAATATATCAAATGGTTAGACAATTCAGATATTCCTTTTTTAAAAGAACTCATCCTTCAAAAAAGTTGGTGGGATACAGTTGATATGTTGGCAGGGAGTTATTTGGGCAATATTTTATTGAAACACATGCATGCCCTTCCCCAATTAATGGAAGAATTTACAGCAGATTCCAACATGTGGGTAAATCGAAGTGCGATTATTTGTCAACTAAAATTTAAAGATAAAACGAACACCGAATGGTTAGAATTCTCCATACTTCCACACATGGATTCTAAAGAATTTTTTCATCAAAAAGCCATAGGTTGGGCATTGCGCCAATATGCTAAGAGCAACCCCCATTGGGTCATCGAATTTGTAAATAAATATCCTTTGAAACCCTTATCTAAAAGGGAAGCTTTAAAACATTTCTGACAATCAAGTGCCTGCAGAAAACTAACAGAGTTTCTATACAAATTTACCCTGCGTTTTTCTTTCGGGATAGTACTTAATTCGTATCAAATGATTCTCCCCAAGCCTGAGGATTAGCTGCAAATTGCTGAACACTGGCTAAATCTTCGGTGGCAATATACCCTTCCTGGGCTGCAACCTCTGAAAGAACTTCAAAATTTGAGATCGTGTAAACAGGTATACCTTCTTCTGCAAACTTTTTCTGAGCATCTGCAAAACCATAGGTAAATAAAGCAATTAGACCAACTACTTCTCCACCTGCATTACGAACACCTTCTACCGCTTGCAAAGAACTTTTTCCAGTTGAAATCAGATCTTCAACCAACACCACTTTATCACCTGGTGCAAGATAGCCTTCCACCTGATTTTTTAGTCCGTGTTTCTTTGGTTCAGGTCGAACATAACAATACGACATCCCCAATCGATCTGCTGCCAGAACGCCATGAGCAATACCCGCAGTGGCAATTCCTGCTATCCGATCAACTCCCGGAAATTGGTTCTTAATCATCTCTGCTAACGAGTCAGCAACGAAGTTTCTAACCTCGGGATACGATAATACCGTACGGTTATCGCAGTAAATGGGTGACTTAATTCCTGATGTCCAGGTAAATGGCTCTCTGGGAGATAATTTAACAGCCTTTATTTCCAAGAGAAATTTTGCTAATTTTGCACTTTGATGTGACATGGAGCCGCAAACTTACAAAATCTACTTTAATGAAGGATCGTTAATTATCACCGATTCTTTGAGTACACTGAAAGGAATTCCCAACTTGTACTACATAGGGGACGATGAACTGCATAAGAGTTTCAATATTCTTATATCGAATGAAGCTTTCGGAAAAGCCATGACTTTTGGTCTTATCTGTCCTAATCCAAAAGAAGTATTCGATGAGTTTACCTCCGACTATACGGTAATTCAAGCTGCTGGAGGTTTGGTTTTCAATAAAGAAAATCAACTTTTAACCATCAAAAGAAATGGTGTTTGGGATCTGCCAAAAGGTAAAATTGAAAAACACGAAGACCAAATGGCGGCCGCTTTGCGTGAAGTAATGGAAGAAACTGGCATTAATCGCATCAATATTTCCAACAAAATCGGAGAAACCTATCATGCGTATTTTGAAGATGAAGTCATTCTTCTAAAAGAAACTCATTGGTATCGAATGAACAACAGCGGAACCAATGACTTGAAGCCTCAAACTGAAGAAGGTATATCCGAAGTGAAGTTTGCTGATCTGGATTGGTTTAAATCAACGGATTTTCAGACTTATTCGTCGATTCGCGACATTATTGCGAAGGTGCTTTAAATTTCAAATAGTTGATTTCTGCGCTTACAGTGCGTAATTCTTTGCGTTATATACCTGTTAATCCATCAGGCATATAGCGTTGGTAATCTCCTTCGTGTAAAATCAAATCACGGACCAGTGTACTGCTGATATAACTCAATCCCGGACTACTTAAAATGAATACTGTTTCGATTCCGTGGCTCAAATCTTTATTTAGTTGAGCAATGTGAGACTCATAATCAAAATCACTACCATTTCTCAAACCACGCAATAAAAACTTTGCACCGATTTGATCGCAATATTCTACGGTTAAGCCTTCATAATGATCTATTCGGACATTTGGAAACGGTGCAAACGTTTCTTCCAACCATTTTGTGCGTTGATCTAAATCAAACAAAGTAGTTTTCTTCGTATTAATACCAATGGCAACTACCACTTCGTCAAAGAGCTGTGCTCCTCGAGCAACTATATCAAGATGACCCTTGGTTACAGGATCAAACGTACCAGGAAATACGGCTATGGTTTTGGAAGTCATGACTAGAAATTACACACAATTAAGTTGTGAATAGTTAATAATTATTGAAATAAATTACAACGAAGGTAAAGATTCCGCTGTGAAAATGGAACAACTTGTTTGACCGTAGTCTTTTCTCATCAAAACTGGACGATTGAATACCAACTGTGGTTGATGTTCGAATATAAACCAACCGCCTTCTTTTAATAAAGGAACCACTTGATCTGGTAAAGATTGTAAATCAGGGAGTGCATAGGGTGGATCAGCAAAAATCACATCAAACCGTTCCTCCGTTTTTTGAATAAACTTAAAAACATCTGCCTTGTTGATTTCCCATATTGCTGCATCTTGACGCATCTGCTTCACTTTTTTTTGATGCACAATATTCTTTGAATCCAAATCTACGGAAACTACACGATTTGCACCCCGGCTGATGAATTCCGCAGCAATGATTCCGGAACCGCTAAATAAATCCAACACCGAAATATCTTCTATACCCTGGTGGTGTTCCAGTAGATTAAATAAACTTTCTCGCATACGGTCCGTTGACGGTCTCACATGAAGTGCAAAGCCATGAGGCAATACCCATCCCTTTAATTTACCACCCGTTACTCGCATTGCTTCAATTTTATTTTTTAATACTCTTCTGGCACTGATAAACCAGGCATTTTTTGTAAATAATACGACAAATGGCGGTAAGGAGACGTTAAAAACTGAGGATAAATCCAATCGTACTTCATCACTTCTGTACTTAATTCCAATTTATTCAATTTGGCTTGGAAATCAGCTATGAAATCACTCTCTGCATCGGTAAAAATAACAAATTCGCCTCGATGAATTTCTGTATCCTGCGCTGCAGACAAAGCAAAATACAATGCCTCTTGCAAGTCCGAAGCAACAAACATATTACCGAAAACAAAGTTCCCGCTTTTAAAACAAACAACATAAATTATCCCTTCGTGATGCCACACAAACAATAAATTCGGATGCTTCCTGGATATATGTTCTGCTTGAACAAATACCGATTGAAATAAATGTTGACGGTGTTTCCCCTTATAACACAAGTAAACACCCGGCTTCAACAAGGTTTTTGTGTCAATTTCTAATCCATCAGGCTCCGCATTTAGAAACTGCTCAGGTATGATCTGAAATTCACGATTCCACAATACTGCCTGCCCGCGATTTTCAATCTTGGATTTGCTATCAATTTGATGAGATGTTACCTTTAATTCAGAATTCAACGACATAACATTGAGCATTCCGTTATGTTTGAGCGAAACTACCACATCCGAAGGAGTCCATTCGGTAGCGCGATATTCCCAGTTTGAATCCATGCAACAAAATTGCAAAAACTATCTATCAACCCCAAATATCTTCGTAAATTGGCACGTATTTAATGATTAATTACATGTTTCAACCTAGTTGTTATCGGTTTTTCGGGGGATATTTATTCTGTTTATTATTCATTTTCGGGAGTACTTATTCCCTGGACGCTCAAAATTCACATTTATCCCAACCCGATAAATCAGAAATTTTACCTACAAAAACAACTTTCCGTTCCGCTGAAAATCCACTTTATGCACCTCCCTCCAATTTTCGTTCAGTCAAAAATCCATTGTATTGGAAAAATAAAAAACCCTATGAAGGTTACTGGCAACAGGATGTAGCCTATTCTATCCAAGCCTCGCTTAATGATTCTACCGAAATTATTGACGGATTTTTAGAGTTAACCTACTACAACAACAGTCCCAATGCCTTAACCGAATTTTACTTTCATCTTTATCAAAACGCGAATCAACCGGGGTCACTCACCGACCAATTGTACCAAAAGAATAAAATAAAAACGCAATATGGTAAATACGAATCCCAGAACTTAGGAACTGAAATTCTACAAGTTAAAATCGATAATCAGCCAATTTCCTCCAATCAAATCAACATCGACTTCACCATCATGCGAATTGCATTTCCTCAGAAACTTCAACCTGGTGATAGTTGCGTTTTTCAAATTGCTTTTAAAACCTACTTTGATCGTGGGAGCATACGACGGAGAATGAAAGTATTTGATCACCACGGCATAAAACACTTCAATGGAGTGCACTGGTATCCCAGAATTTGTGTGTATGACAGAAAATTCTCGTGGGAAACAGCTCAACATTTAGAAAAAGAATTTTATGGAGATTTTGGGACATTTAACGTTCAATTAACGCTGCCCGAGCACTATATAGTGGAGGCAACAGGACAACTGATTAACGAACAGCAAGTACTTCCCCCGACACTTAAACAGAAGCTACAAATCTCTAATTTTGCTCGAAAGCCTATAAACAGTGCGCCTTCTGTAATCATTCCCCCATCCTCAAAAACCAAAACTTGGCACTATTTCGCTGAAAATGTTCATGATTTTGCCTGGACAGCCGATCCATCATATCGCATCGCAGAAGTCAACTGGAATGGCATCAAATGCGTGGCAATCGCACAAGAAAATAATGCTGCAGGTTGGCAAGCCACAGCACAATTTACATCGGAAGTAATTGCCCTATACTCCCGAAATTTTGGAAAATATGAATACCCTAAAATTGTAGTGGCCGATGCTGCTGATGGTATGGAGTACCCAATGCTAACTCTATGCGGCGGTTACTATCCCTCCCATCGAAACCTGATTGCACATGAAGTTGGACATAACTGGTTTATGGGTATGGTTGGTAGCAATGAAACCTATCGGGCCTCATTGGATGAAGGCTTTACACAATTCCTTACCGCTTTCGCATTGAGCAAATTGAAAGTAAGTTATTTCCCCGAATATTATCAAGTTTATGCCGGTTATATTTACGATGCAATTGATGGAAAAGACATGCCTTTAAATACCCACAGCAATGAATTTAATGATGCTGTAGGTCACGACGGTGGTTATGGACATGTGTATTTCAAAACCGCTACAATGCTTTATAATCTCCAATATTTATTGGGCGATTCTGTGTTCATGCTCGCCATGAAAAACTATACTCAGCAATGGAAAATGTGTCATCCATACGAAGAAGATTTTAGAAATAGCATCATAATATCGGCACAAACTGATTTAAATACATTCTTTGACCAATGGTTACAATCCAAAGCGGTGGTTGACTACGGAATAAAAAAAGTACGTCCTCTAGGGAATGATCAATATAAAATTCAAATAAAACGACATGGTAATTTAGTAATGCCGGTACACTTGGATGTAATTGCTTCCCAGAATCATAAAAACACGAAACTTTTACAATACACCATCCCATCGAATAACTATAGGATTCCCGGCCGACTTCATTCCAAAACTTGGCATTCTTGGAATCAATTAAATACAACTTTTGGACTACAAGTACAGCTTCCTCCTGGATACAAAATAGACCAAATTTGGTTAGACCGAACTGGGATGTTGGCTGATATAGATCGAAGAGATAATGTATGGAAAAAACGATCTGATTGGCATTTTGATTGGGAAAATGGAAGTGACCCCAATTACTTAGGAGGTTATCACTTTTTGTACCGACCCGCTCTTAGATACAATCAATATTCTGGTTGGTTACTCGGTGCAAAATTAAGTGGGCAATATGTTAAAAGAAAACATGTATTTGATGGTCGCGTATTCTATGCAATTCAACCCAATTACAATCAGAATAACTTCCCCCAAAATAGTGGTTTGAATTCAGTTTCACAATCGTTGGGAAATCCACTTGCATACTCACCCATTTGGATGCTACCCCAACGTTTAAGTGGTTGGATTAACTGGGAACATCACGTTCGAAATGGAGGAGTTTATTTCGCCGATTTCACTTCAATGAATCGTAGATTGATGGTTAAATCAGGTTGGAAAATATCGGTTGGAAACCACACATTTGGATTTTATGGAAAACACATGCAAGGTATACAAAATGCCTTTAACTACACCTCGTATTCTGCCTATTTCCCCGGAGGAATGGGAACGGATTCACTGGCAAATTTTCTGAGCAACGGGGGAGATTTATCCGACCGTGAAATTGTAAACCCTGCTAACGATCTTTTCATTGGCTACAACAATCAACACTTCAATCAACGTGAGTTTAACGGAATCATTTCGGAAATTTCCCGATGGAATCCGCAAGCCAACACATCCCTGAATTTATTTTGGGATGTAAAATACAGCGGCTTTGGTCGTACAGGCAGCATTCAAACGAGTGTGCGAATGTTATCTCCCTGGAGTTTTAGTCAATATGGATGGGTAAATGTAACCTGGAAACACAATCAACCTTTATATAAATCCGTTGTAAAATCAAGGGTTTTCGCACAAATTGGCGCTGGAAATACACTTACTCCAGAATCTGTTTTGTACGCAGCCGGAGCCAACCCAGAAGAAGAATTTGAAAACCCAATAATGCGCGATTTTGGTCAAATAAACATTGCTCCCATAAGCTGGTTTGAAAGTTTGCCTACCATTCCTACCAACTCCACTCAGTTTTTACAGTATGGTGGAGGTTTGAATTTGCGAGGATATCAAGGAAGACCCTTAGGTTTACGTGGATCGAATGATTCTGTTTATGCTTTTTTTCGGGGGACATCTGGACTGAGTGCCAATCTAGAATGGGAATTTACCGAATATTGGCGCAAGCTAAGCAATGCTTTGATATGGGGTAGATTAAGCAACCGCACCCGGAGTAAATTACCCAAAATACTTCTTCATCCATATGTTTTTGCAGATGCAGGGGTAATGATTTTTAATGCTAATGAAGTAAATGGAAGTCGCATTGGCAATACCAATGGTGGCAATTCCGGAAGCGGCAGTGGTTCCGGTACTGGCAATGGCACTGGTATTGGCGGTTCCAGCGGAAGCAATTCAAACAGATTTTTAGGTGGTTCAATCATCCATTCGGGATTAATTATGGATGCCGGAATCGGGACATTGGTCGAATTTAAAGGATTCAACAACGTTATTTCTAAAAGAATTCTAAATGAAACACGACCTTTGCGATTTCGTTTTGATATGCCATTATTTCTTAATACAACAGTCGCGGGTGAATCTTCACTACAATTCCGTTGGTTATTAGGAATAGAACGCTCATTTTAAATGGAAATAATCTGTAAATTTTTTGGTAAACTATTTCTTAAATAAAAACTGACATCGATTAAATAACAGCTGATACCGAATATTCCCAACAACATGAACTCCCCCGCTAATATTTAACTTAAATATATTCACCTTAATACAACAATTAATCATTCAAGAATAAACTCCCTAGCCAATAATCAACATAAAAGCTTTATTTCAAACTACAGCATTTAAAATCCAAATATGAACTCCCCCGCTAATAATCAACCTAAAAATATTATTTCAAACTACAGCATTTAAAATCCAAACATGAACTCCCCCGCTAACAATCAACCAAAAAATATTATTCAAACTACAGCATTTAAAATCCAAATATGAACTCCCCCGCTAATAATCAACCAAAAAATATTATTCAAAAAACATTCAAAACAATAACCTATTTAACATACCCGGGCTTCTGGGCCGCATTAGGTACCTATTTGTTGTACAGTGGGTTTATTGATTACAATTCTGCATTAAATATCATTGGGGATTCAACCTCTCAAGCTGGCTCTCTCAACTCAGGTTTTATTGAGTCACTTTCTGAATCCACAAAATTGTGGATCATCACTTGGTCATCATTTGCATTGCACGCGCTGTTTCCATTGGTTTTTGTTGTTGTAATGGTAAAACGAAAAGTATTCCCGTCCTTACATTTACCCGATTTAAAACATCGATTAATGGCAGTTGGTTTTTCGCTGGTATTGGCCTTATCGTTTTCTGGAATTCTTAGACTGATGGAAGCACCTTCTGTTTTATATGCTTGGAATCAGTTAGTCATTTTTTCTTTGCTAATACAGCTGTTATTCAACTCTATGAAATTCAAAATCAGTATTCATATGTTGTCGGCTTCAGCATTTTTTGCCTTCTTCTTTTTATACGCATCTTCGTTTGATTCATTAATGACTTCCGAAATGCTATCCTCTCAATCAGCCGAAATAGCCAAACTATTTTACCTAACCCCCAATCAATGGCTGGTTGCCGCTGCAATTAATTTACCAGTTGTCTATTTAGCTCGCTATATTCTCAAGGCACACGACCATGCAGAATTAATCATCGGATTGGTTGTTGGTATTTCCATTACATTCATGAACGAATGGATTTTTCGTTCTCTTGGGATGTAAGAGTAGTAAATATCCAAATTTTACCCAACAATTTACATCTAGGAAAGCACTAAAAGTGACATTCCAACTACTTTAATTCCGTTTCTCTATTCATCAATTATTATTTTAGAGATTACTAAAAGTAGCTTTGCTATTACCGAAAATCAGTTTCTTTACACATCAATTATTAATTTTGGGGTTACTAAAAGTAGCTTTGCTATTACCGAAAATCAGTTTCTTTACACATCAATTATTAATTTAGAGATTACTAAAAGTAGCTTTGCAACATAATAAATTTAAATTTGCAGTACAATAACACCAAATCCATGAAACTTAGCTGTGTATTATACGAGAAAAAAGGCAATGTAGCCTATGTAACTTTGAATCGTCCAGACGTATTTAATGCTTTCAACGATGAGCAGAGTTACGATCTTCAAGCAGTATTCAAAGAAGTAAAAAAAGACAGTGATGTTCGTGTGGTTGTTCTAACCGGTGCCGGAAGAGCATTTTGTTCAGGACAAGACTTGAAAGCGATTGCTGGTTCTAAGAATCGTTCTCTTTCAGATAGTTTATACAAACGATACAATCCTATTATCAAAGCTATGCGTGAATTGCCAAAACCCATTATATGCAGATTAAATGGAGTTGCTGCTGGAGCTGGCGCATCATTAGCTTTGGCATGTGATTTTATTGTAGCTTCTGAAAAGGCGTCTATTATAGAAGTTTTTGTTAATGTAGGTTTAGTACCTGATAGTGGAAGCAGCTATTTCTTACCGAAAGCAATATCGCCTGCTCGTAGTTTTGAAATGGCCACTATGGCACCTAAAATATCTGCACAAACCGCCTTGGAATGGGGATTAATTAACCGCGTTTGTTCAGAAGATACTTTGGATTCTATGGTTTCTGAAATTGCAGATTTTTACGCAAATGCTCCAACAAAAGCTATTGGAATGATCAAATCAATGCTCAATAAAGCAGCCCATTCTGATTTAGACTCCATGCTTCAATATGAAGCGTATTGCCAAGAAATTGCAGGTCGTTCAGAAGACTATCGTGAGGGTGTTACAGCATTCAATGAAAAGCGCAAACCAGAATTTAAAGGAAAATAAGATTTTTCACACCCTTGACTCCACACCAATTAATTAACGAATTCGAGAAATTAGCACTTTCGTCTAATCTATCCAATCTCAACTATAATTGAATTTCGATAATTAATATTGCCACTGTCTGCAATTCAACACTATTTTCTAGAAACTCTACTTGGCACAATCCACAAGCCTTACAACAATCCAAGGGCCTTACAATTGGATATTAAAAATCTAGACCTATAAACTAATTTCCGAACATTCCACCGCGGTCTAATCCTCTTAAGTGTATGGCCTCAGCTACATGTTCAATGGATATCTCTTCACTTCCAGACAAATCTGCAATTGTGCGACACAACTTCAATATTTTGTCATATGCGCGAGCACTTAAGTTTAACTTATTCATGGCACTTTTTAAAAGCAATTGGCCTGCGGCAGGTATTTTGCAATACTCTTGAATTTTATTCGAAGGAATCATAGAATTGGAATAGATACCTACTTCATTTTGAAATCGCTGCACTTGAATTTCTCGAGCTTTTAATACACGTTCCCGAATACTAGAACTAAGCTCCTGCTTCGTACGTCCTTCAAAAAAATGATCATCCGAAACGGGCATTACTTCAGCATGAATATCAATTCGGTCTAACAAAGGACCAGATATTTTACCCATGTAACGAGCCACATTTCCAGGTGCACAAGTACAACTTTTTGTTGGATGATTATAATATCCACAGGGACATGGGTTCATGCTTGCCACAAGCATAAAAGAAGCAGGATACTCAACATTCCATTTAGATCTAGAAATATGTACTTTTCGTTCTTCCAATGGTTGCCTTAAAACTTCCAAAACTGTACGCTGAAACTCCGGTAATTCGTCTAAAAATAACACGCCATGATGTGCCAGTGAAATCTCACCAGGTTGAGGTGGTGTACCGCCACCCACTAAAGCAATGCTTGAAGCTGTATGATGCGGAGCTCGAAATGGACGTTTTGCCATCAAAGTTGCATTACTCCCCAATTTACCCGATACAGAATGTATTTTAGTTGTTTCTAAGGCTTCATGTAATGTCATTGGAGGTAAAATAGTAGGCATTCGTCGTGCTAACATGGTCTTACCAGCTCCTGGAGGTCCATACAGGATAATATTATGTCCACCCGCAGCTGCAATTTCCATGGCTCTTTTTATACTTTCCTGCCCTTGAACATCAGAAAAATCCACATCATAATCATTTGAATGGGCTTCATAATCACTTCTTGGGTCGACAATTACTCGTTCCAAATTCAATTTTCCATCTAAAAAAGCAGCCGCTTCAGCTAGACTCTTCACGCCGTATACTTCAAGGTCTTTTACAATTGCTGCTTCTCTGGCATTTTCCTCGGGTAGAATAAATCCTTTAAATTTATCCTTCATTGCCTGAATTGCAATGGGTAAAGCACCCTTAATCGGCAAAACGCTCCCATCTAAACCCAATTCACCCATTATAACAAATTCCGATAAATGCTCATTCTTTATTTGAAAACTTGCTGCTAACATCGAAATAGCAATGGGTAAATCGTAGGAACTTCCCTCCTTTTTTAAATCTGCAGGAGCTAGGTTTATTACTACTTTTTGACGTAACCCCTCAAACCCCGAATGTTTAATTGCGGAATCACAGCGGAACAAACTTTCCTTAACGGAAGTATCGGGCAAACCTATAATAAAAGTGGCGAACTCCGGAGTGTTCGTGGCACTAGCTTCAACAATAACTTTCTGAGCATTCACTCCCATTAGAGCAGATGCATACCCTTTAACTACCATAAATTCAATTTATTAGTTGCGGTTTAAACTTTCAATATTTAATGAACTCAATTCCTAAACAACCAGCACTTGGCTCTAAAACAGCTGTCTAACTTTTAAACTAGTGTATTATGAACTTCAAAAAGAGATAGCTCTACAAAATCAATTGACCGCGTATTATCTGTAAACCAACGTTATTTACATCCTTCAGTTCTTGATCTCGCATATTTTGAAAGAATTGAATCGTATACTTTCCCTTTTTAAATTTCACATTAGTCAAAATTGGACTTTGGAAAGAAATCAAATTAGAGATTCCTTTACCCTTCCATTTCCCGATATTGTCGGACAAGGTAACTTGAAATTGTTCCTTCTTATAGAATCCATTTGGCCCTTTAATAATATAAATCATCCAAATATTACTGTATGCATAATCAGTCGTAATTCTTAAACCATTAATTAAATTATAAAAATGTTGATCATCCTCAATTTCAAATGTGAAAGATTTGCCCTCTTTCCAGTCCCAGCCCGAAGGATCAACCGACTCAAATTCTTCATATACAATATTTTCCGAAGGTGAACAACTCCACGCTGACACCAAGACACTCAATGTTATAAACCAATTTCTAAGTTTCATCTTTTATTTTCTTTAAGTTTATCTACAATTTTATTTTTGAATTCCTCTTTGCGCCCTTCTAAAATATGAACTCGTGTGAAAACGATTCCTACTTTTAACGAAAATTCTTGAGGAATTATTTCTCTATTTTCTTTTAGGATATCCTGGAGTCTTTGCCAATCTTTCCGAGTTGTAAACCAACAATATACTCCTGCATCCATTGAATATTTCAGCCATTCTTTTATATCTTCCAAACCAAAATAATAATGGTCTGAATAACTAAAATGTTTTTTTACTTGAAATCCAGTTTCCTCCAAGTGAAGCTGAATTCCAATAGGATTCACAATGCCCGTAATCAACAAACATGATTCTCCTTTTACTTCCAACGTTGACTTAAACTCCCCATGACCTACTTTACCTATTTCAAATGAGTTTAATATTTCGGATTCAATACGGTATTCTGCAAAAAAAACATTCTCTCTAGAAAAATGGAGCCCAGAAGAGTTTGTTCTCCACCACTGCTCTATTTCTTTGGAAGTTAGGTTAGAAGGACATTTAGTAACTACCAAGAAATCATACTCCCGAGCCGATTGAACAAATTCTCTTAAGTTTCCTAATGGCAAAGAAAAAAGCTCTCGATTAAATGGCTTTTCAAACGTGGTTAACACAACAGATACATCTGGAATCAGGTTCACATGTTGTAATCCATCATCTAAAATTACAAAATCAATTTCGCTATTATCACGAGCAATTTTCTCTATAGCTAATAACCTATTTTCTCCAACAACCACTTTAGCCTGTAATCCAGCTTTTGATAGGGTTCTTTTAATTTCTAAAGGTTCATCACCAACCTTTTTTGAATTGGAATGAGACTCAACTTCCAAATAACCCTTTGACTCCCTGCCATAACCCCTTGATAAAACGGAAATTCTATTTTCTGATAACAACTCGCTCACAAACAAAATAAATGGCGTTTTTCCCGTTCCTCCCACAGTTATGTTTCCGATTACCAACGAGGGTAATATCCCTAACTTTCGATTACCAAGTAAATGCGACCAACTTTTCCTTATACCCGCAATTATTGCATAACCCCATAATAGGATTACCAAGAATATGATGCAAAGTATAACGAGTTTCCAAGCCATTTTATCGCAATTTCAAGCAAATCTCAATTTTCCAATTCCATGAATTATAGTTCAAATACCTCGCCTCGCATTGGAGTGTAGACCTCAACGAAATCAATATCTTCAGCAAGTTTCATCATTTGGGCTTCTTCACCATGTACCAAAAATATTTTTTTCAAAGTGCCCGCTTTTGAAGTACGTTGAAAATAGTCAACTAATTGAGGATGATCAGGATGAGCACTAAATACATCGGTTCGAGTAATCTTCGAATGAACCTCTTTTTGTTTTTTATCTATTTCAACAAAGCCTTGTCCTTTTAATAATCGATCTCCCAATGTGCCTTCGGCACAAAAACCAGCAATCATAACCGTGTTTTGTTCAGAAGCTATATTATTTCGGATATGCATTTGAATTCTTCCACCTTCCACCATGCCCGCTGCTGAAACAATTATGCATGGTTCAGGTAGCACACTTAGAAATTCACTTTCTCTCTCATCTTCCACCACATGCAGTAAGGGAAAGTTAAATAAACTTCCATGTTTAGCCTGAAATTGTTTGGCCTCATCATTCAAATATCCCACACTATTTTGATACACACGTGTAGAGCGAATTGCCAACGGACTATCAGTAAATACTTTAATATTGGGCATTTTCCCGTCCATAAACAATTGATTTATCGTGAATAATATAGACTGAGTTCGGCCAACACTAAATGCAGGTATTACCAACTTGCCCTTTTTGTTAACGCATGTTTCTGTGATTTCATCTAGTAAGATTTCTTCTGCCTTACGACTATCGGTCAAGTGTTTTCGCCCACCATAAGTGCTCTCACTGACTAAATAATCCAATTCCCCCATTACCTGTGGATCTGGAACAAGCTTAGAGTTAAAATTACCCAAATCTCCTGTAAATCCCAATTTCTTTATCTTACCATTTGCCTCTTTGATGGTCAATTTAGCACTCATAGCGCCTAGAATATGTCCAGCTGCAAAAAATTCAATACTCAACTCTGAATTATAGTCAAAAACTTCTCCAGGTTCCAGAACTATTGCCATATCAACCATATCTGCAATATGTCTTTTAGCAAATAAAGGTTGCGGTAAACTCGAGGCGTGTTTCTTGTTTTTCTTGCGATAGAACTGTTTACGTTTCTTCCTAATATCCATCATTTGAATATTTAAACTATCCTGAAGTAAATAATCGCTGAGCTCCAATGTTGGTCCAGAACAAATTATGTCTCCCACGAAACCCTGTTTAATCAAATTCGGAACATTACCTGAATGATCTATATGTGCATGAGTTAAAATCAATAAGTCAATATCGGCTGGTTTAAACGGGAAGTTCGCATTTTTATGGTCAAACTCTTTGCGATTTTCATAATCCAAACCGCAATCAATCAACACCTGCGTTCCTCCGTCCAACTGTACCAAGTGCATACTTCCCGTTACCTGCCGGGCTGCACCCCAAAAAGTCACCTTCATCGTACAAAATTACAATCAAAGCTCCATTATTTATGGGTGCAAACCATTGATGTATTGATTATTATTCGCAATTGCTTCAAAACTCGCCCTAATACACATATTTCTTCACAAAAATTTCCTCAATTTTCAGGTATAAAGACCTTATATGACTCCCCTTTTGCCGTTTCCTTCAAGCGAATAAAATAAATTCCTGAACTCATGGGTACAAACTCTCGCTCATATTTGGTTTCTCCTCGTTGAATCAAACTTCCAGCTGAATTGAAACACTCCCAAACCACATCTTTGCCCCAAATCATCAATCCCCCAGATACACCATACACTCGAATGGAAGATTCACTTGATTTTTGACCATTCAATTGATCACCAGATAGTTTTTGAGTTACTAATTCGTTAGGATCCAATTCGCTTGCATAAAAACATGCCTCCGCTGGATAGTATTTCAATAAGCTTCCTTCTATATCTAAAAACATGTTTGATCGGTTTTGACGTTTCAATCGAATACATTGCTCATCCAAATCACTGGCAACTAAACCCTGAGAGGGCGACCAAACATTAGACCCTGAAATAAATTTTCCCTCTTTCATATTCCAATATTCAGCATTTTCATCCACCACAATTTGCCCCTCAATAAACGGTCTTCCATCGTACTTCACTTTATTGAAATGAAAGTAATTTTCACCATTCATAAATAACTCTGATCCATATAACCCAATGCATCGTTTTTTTGAATTTACAAACACATTATAACCGGGTTTTTCATTTCTCGATAAAACATCACTTTTAATGGCATTTGTATTTGAAATATTCAAAACTCCTCCTTCAATAACTATATCCGTTTCGCTTAAGTTAAAACGGTTACACTTCATAATTAAGTTACCGTAAAGAGAATTAACTGCATTCCAATTGCGATCAAATAAACATTCAATCAACCAAAGCTTCCCTTTAGTTTGCTCCCACTGATTTGCGATAATTGCCTCCGTATTATTTCGGAATTCTCCTTCTGTAATTACTAATTCCGATTCAATATCATGAGCAGTTAACCCCGTTTTATTATTTTTAAACGAACATTGGTCTATTCTTCCTTTTAAACCCTTGGTATTCAATCCTACCGTGCAATTTTCAAACAATAAATTCTGCCACAATACTTGATTAGACCCCGAAGTATATAAAACCGTTAATGCTGTATCTAATCCAATAAATTCCACATCCTTCAATCTCAAAGTACTTCCTTGATACTTTATTCCTACATCTTTATTGCCATTATTCAACTGATTGGTCCAGTCCACCATTACAAATTTTGTGGATCCCATTTCTACATCCCCCGATATTATCCATTGACTACCTGGTGCAAAAATGCCACGAGTATTATTTAATTTCACAGTTTTCAACGGATTACCTGTTTTGGCCAAGGGTAATTCAATTTTCCCTTCCAACTGAAAATTACCTTTTCCTTCTTTACCATTTCCTTCCAATTGTATCTGTGCATTCAAACCCTCAAAATAGATTTCACCTTCTCCAAACCCATATCCCTTGTTAGTGATTTTTACCAATCCAATGGAACCAGAAATCCCTTTTTGGGGTTGGAAATTGTATTCATCACCCAAAACTAAATTTCCCTTAATATGTAATTCACACTCTTTGTCCAATATCAATTTTGCCTTTCCTCTAAGTATTAACCAAGCACCTTCTTCTACAGTTAACTTAGAACCCGAATACAAGTTCAAAACCGACTGGTCATCAAAAATCATGCGTGCTCCTTTATAAATTCTGATTTCATGATTTTCTTTAATTACCAGAGAAGCCGTTTTGTTGAATTCCATTATACTCTTCCCATCCCAATGTACAACGGTTTTACTACCACCTGTACTTCCTATCTCCATCTTCGCAGCATCGTCGAATTTTAAATTGACATAATTACATGATCCTGTGTAGTAATGACGCTCCTTTAAAGACTTCACCAACTGCAAATCGCTCCAACTCAATTGAGGCAATAAACCTTTCCCATTCACCTCCATTACTGCGGTACCAGAAAGCTCCCCATTGGGAATGAATTTATTCCATGGAGAATTTAAATTAAATACACCCGATGTTTTCTTAATATCACTACCCATTCCCAATTGAAAGCCCTTTTCAGCATTTTCTAGTTGAACAATCAACCAATTAATATTTCCTTGTGGAGTCGAATCGAGCATTACGTGATCCTGATTTTCTGCAGGTATATAAATGCGCGAAAAAGGAGTATTAACTTCTGCTCCTAATGGATTTTCTAAATCTTGATCCATAACTGTTAGCGGAAAATCCAACAAAGAGTTAAATGTATGTACGTCGGAATTTAAACTTAATGCACTAACCGTTGGTACAAAACAAGTGTACGGAGCTTCCAATCCCACTTTTAACATGCTACTTACATTGCGTAGTGATCCGAATTTATTGATTCTTGAACCCGATATATGATCCCATAGGTGATTGTCTTTATGAGTGTAAAATGGTTTATTCCCTGCCACTTTTCCGCTGTAATAAACTTGATTCTTTTTATCATAAAAATTCTCAGCAAAAACGTCAATCCAAGGTGTCGTCTTTACTTTTGAAATTCCTTTTAATTGCAAACGAAAAATTAATTGACCTGGTTGCATTCTAGCATTACTTCCCCAAGCATCTGGCTGCCTAGAAGCAGTTCCTTTAGCCGAACCATTAGTAATTGCAAACAACAAGGGCTTTTGTGGAAATCCACCTAACAAACTATCCTCTCTCATAAACAACGTGCGGTAAGAATGATGTTGTTTATTGGAAGCTTCATGATTTGCCAACATTTGTAAGCTTGCTGGTCGACGTAAAATTCGATGTAATCCATCCTTGGCTACATTTTTGGATTTACTGTAGTAACGAATAATATGCTGCAATCCCATTGGAATATTTGCCCCCCAATAGGGTGCATCAAAGCTGGTGAAAGTGGTTACACAATGAGTATTCCCTTCGTTCTCCATTTTCTTTAAAGTACGCTTGGCTACTAAACCACCCATACTGATTCCAATTACATGCATTGAATTTCCACAATTTATCCGCTTGATTTCCTCTAAAACACCTTGCAAAACATCGGCATTGATGTTTATATCAGCCGCTCCATCATAAAAATCTACATAGATTATATCATACCCTAAATTTCTTAGCCTCCGAATCATATATGGTCCCTTTTCTATTGATTTCCAAGGTTCCCAGGTTTGGCTTGAAGCATTCCACGACCTACCATTTAAAATATCGATGTATCCATTTTCACCATATTTGCCATCTTTAATTCCCTTGATACCCGGATATCCGTAATCCACACCCTCTACGATTACCAGCGGTTTTCGTATACAGTCATGTTGAACTTTACCTCCAGAAAATGAATCATATCCCATGTGAACGGTATAGCGAGCTTTGTGATAGGGTGACTTTCCAACATCAGAATAATCATATATTCGAACTTCCAAAGGATCCAATAATGGTGGTTGAACCTTAGCATTCACATAAATATTAGCCTTACAACGTGTGAAATATTTGAACGGATTCCACTGAATAGGGTCCTCCAAAAATTGACCTCTTTCATCCTCTTCGTCCAACAACAAATCTATATCTAAATCCAAATTTCCGGTACCTGCAGGTACTTTGAAAGGCACATTCCACTCGACCCAAATCGTAGTTGAATTCACTCGAACACGGATTTTCTCTGGCTTATGAAAGTTACTTACATATAGATTGGAATCTAAAACCATCCATTCCACATCATTGCGCATCCGCTCCAAAGGAAGTACTGATGCAAAAAGATAACTTTCTTGGAATATAGGTGCTACAAATCCATCTAAATTTAATTCGTATCGACTACTATCTGCCGACAACCTTAATCCTGAATTCAATAAGGCAGGGTTGATATGTTGCACGCGTAAATCAACCAACCCAATCGGATATACTCCATTGGCAATATGTTTCTCCACACGATCTTGCCAAATGCTATCTCGTTCTATATAACTTTCCAAGCCATACTTATATTGCAATGACGATCTTAATACTTCCTGAGACAATTCAAAATTCACAACGGCAACTTGGCTCCCGCCTGAAAAACTTTCTATTGAGAAATCCGGCTCGAAAGCATTCCACAATTCCGATCCGTTTGGACGTATATCGCGATACATTTCATAAGTACGATCTGCATGGGTTTTGAAGTTCGCAGGATCACTTGTTTCCGAACTCTGTGCTTGAAGTCCATCCCCGAAAATTGAAAAAGCAATAACCGTTGATGCCATTTTCCAATTTGGTTTGAATTTCCTACTCAAAATTCCTGAAACATCAGATAAAATGCTCAACCTTTCCCACAATTTGCTCGATTTTGATGTGAATAACGAAAAACTTCCGTTAAAAAATGGCACCAGTTGAAAATTCTCAACCTTATATAAGGGATTTTTTTTCTTCTGGATTTTTACAAGTTCTAAAAGGTAATTTTTATTCATAATCTGTTGATTTTGTTACGATTCAAAATTCAACTTTGTTTAAGACCTATCCTTGGCGTTTATCGCAAATCCGTCCTTTTTTATGATCAATTATTTGCGATTTTCACAAACGCTTGGGTGATAAACATAACTTTCTTGTTTAATCCCCCGTCACTTAAATTTTTACTATTATGATGGAAAACTTTACTCAACTTCTTAACGAGAAAACAAAAAAAATGGGATTGCGCACGGCTGCTATTATCGCAGAAATTTTAAATATTTCAGAAGATGCAGCTTACCGTAGAATTCGAGATCCATATACATTTAAAGCCGATGAAATGATCAAATTAGCACGTGAATTTCAAATTGATTTGAATCATTTCACCAATGCCAATCCTAACTGGCAATTAGTAGAATACAAAGCGTTAAATTTCGAAACGTATACCTCCGATAACTTTTATAGTGAATTAGAAGGACGATTAGACCATTGCAAATTTCATCCTCATTCTCAAATCGTATACGGAGCCAAAGAAATTCCATTTTTCTATTACATGTGGTACCCCGCTTTGGCTGAATTTAAAAATTTTGTCTGGAATCGAGAATTCCTGAAAAAACCAAGCCTAAATAATGCAACCTTTTTCTGCGAACCTAAAACCATACACAATAAAAATATCAAATTGGCAGAGAAATACATGAATATTGCTTCGCATGAAATCTGGGGCTACGAAACTCTGTATTCTACACTTTACCAAATTCAACATTATAAAGAATGTGGTTTATTTCAAGATGATTCTACTTATCAACGAGTACTTCGCGAATATGATCAACTCATCGAACTAATCACAAAACAAGCAGAAGTGGGACATAAGCTCAACCCCTATTTACCCAACTTCAAAGGCGCACGCTACAAATTGTATTTTACCCCTATGATTACAACCGATAATAGCATGATTTTTCACAGCATTAAAGAGAAAACCGCCGTTATCTGCTCTCAGATGAGTGGCGTAGTATTTAGTGATTCGCCTCACTGGGTTTATTCTACTGAAAATTGGTTAAATACGTGCAAAGAAAATGGAACTTTGATTTCAAAAACCGGCAATGGTGCTCGCAACAAATTTCTTGTACAGGACTACAAAAATAAAAAAATTATGCTTGGGTTAGTGTAATCAAAGCCCAAAACGTACTCAATAAATTGCAACTACCTGAGTGCAAAGAATATCATAGAAATACAGTCGTTTTACAGTTTGCTTTAGGCCCTTCCCACAAGAACCATATCTTGAGAAGGGTCTTTTGCATATAAAACCTCCATCAATTGCTTCTGCAAAGCGTTAACCATAGATACAAAAACATCTTTACTAGCTCGAGTTTTTGCAATGGCATAACAACCATGTAATTGCCCAATCAACATGTATGCCATAGATCTCGAATCCATTCCCGATTTGAATTCCTGATTGTTCTTTCCTTGAAGTAATGCTTTTTGTAAAATTTTAACCTGAATCTCCAAAACTTCATCCAATTTCAATCGAAACTGTGTATCCACTCCACTCATCTCCAGCATTAAATTATATAAAACATCACCACGTGAAATTCGTGTATCCGTTGCCCGATCCTTCTCTTTTTCAATTAAATCCCACAACCGATGAGCAACATGCGTATCTTGTTCCAATAAAACCGACCACTTCGACTCGTACAATGGCTTGATAATTTCATCAATAATGGCATAACCCAATTCCAATTTGGTTGGGAAATAATGATAAAATGCACCTTTCGAAATTCCCAAATTCTGAATCTCCTTGTCCGTTCTTAACGCCTCAAATCCGCCCTTTTCAATGGCCTCAAAGCATTTTTTAAGGATGTTTTGTCGAGTTGAATTTTTCATGACTGCGACAAATATACCAAGAAGTATGTATAAATGTGCAAAACTTTGTGGAAAACTTTATTTTCTCCTCTTTTTCCGGGGAAGCTCTCTCGCCTTACCCTCCGAATTACCTCCCAATAACGCCTCTTTGCGCATCCGTTTTATTCTAAAATACATCACAATTGAAAATCCAAAGACTCCAATCATCAACCAAAAACGACCTGAACTCAAGTAAGCATTTCCTTGGGTTGCAGCATCGTGCATGGATATTGCCAAAAATTCAACGGCGCTAATAGCGGCCGCGACCAGGCACAACAGAGCGAGGACGTGGTATTTTATCATAAGGTACGTTTATTGTTCCACTAACATTTAATATCTCCCAATCCGTAAACGATTGGTTACTTTCTAAACCCTGTCCCGTAATAATCTGATCTCGGGTAGTAATTTTAACAAATCGATCCGTATAAATCTTTCCCCGCTTCTGATCCCATTTCAATTCTTCAGTATTCAACATCTCGCCCTTCACATTTAATATCTCCACATTGTTTCGAACAATCACTCTATTCTCTTCCGGAAAACTGATAGCATATTCAGCAGTCAAGTAACTCTGAATTTCACCCGACTCTTCATAAAAATCCACTTTTAATCCCTTTTTCATTTCCAAATAGGGACGGCTTTTCTGCTTTACAGCAACTAAAATCGGTGAAAAAATTCGAGCTCTCAATCTTCCGCTATCGGTATACTCAATGGTTACTTTTTCAGCAAATTCACGTGTTACCATAGAATCTTGTGAACGTTTTCTACGGTAAGCACTCGTTTCTAAATCCGTACAGCCCAGCGATAGTATTACCATTGCAATACTCAAAATTCGCACACAATTCAATTGCCTGGACCTGATCATAGAAACTATAATTAATCGTATTTACGTTGAGCAAACCAAATATCCCCTAGTTGCAGACCTAAACCTACACTTATATATTGTTCTTTGGGGAAGTTTCCACCTGTTGAATTACGCTCTAAATACTGTACATTGACTTGTAAAATGTTCGTTATTACAGAATTGTCAAAATACCTGCGGAGCATCGGAATCCCAAATCCTACAGTATAACGTTGCTCAATCATACCAAATGTTTGAGAATTCTGAACAAACTGAAGCTGAGATTGACCCAAGCTATAACCCAAACGCACGGGCATTTTCATCCGCTTCTCGGTGCCACTTTTCACATCTAAAGGGTTAATAATTAAACCTATGGAATAATCAGATCGATCCACATACTTACCCGTATTATCAAAATAAGCGCTGTACTTCGACCACATTTGCTTCCTCCAATCCAAATTTAATTGCCAAGCTCTTCTGTATTGAAAACTATACCCTAAACCCAATGATCCGGGCAACGTAAATTCCTTTTTTACATCTCGTTCATCTAGAATTGTATCCAAAACTGATGTGTAACCAGCAGAAGTTACTTCCATACTACGAGTTAATCGATTGCGAGTTGCAAACGAATTAGCATACCATTCATACGAAATACCAAACTTATGATACGTACTGTCTAACTTGAATTGAAACAACAAACCCGCTTGCTGCTGTAATCCCCGAAAAACTAAACTCTGAGCATCCTCAACAACACCCAACTCCAAACTATCAACTACAGAAAATAGAGCGTTATCCTTGGTTGTTCCGAATACATAACCAGCAGAATAACCCAATTGTACGGCGTTACTTAAACGAAAACCCGTTTGCCACTGAAGCACAGACAATCCACCAGAACCAATATGTGATGTTCGGGTTTTCAAAACCCCGTCATTCTCTAAATAATAAGAGTATCCAACCGTTGTCATTGGTTTCAACACCAAAGCTGTACTAGCACCAAAGGGTATAAATTTCCAAATTTTTTGCTTTCGAATACTATCGTAACCGATCAATTTTCGCTTTGCGGTTTTCCATACAGGCAAAGCCAAAGACATGTATTCAAATCCTCCACCATCAAAATCGTAACGCTCACTACCCGAAATAGTCGCCCCTCTTTTGTAAGATCCCGCGAAATCCAACGTTGTGTATCGCACATTTCCTAAAGTTGCTGGATTGTATGAACTAAAAGAATAATGCCCCGAATAAGTGTGTGTAGCCGTACCAGCTTGAATAAAATTAGTTTGGGTCCACTCCCCTACACCATAGTTACTGTAAGGTGAACTAACTAGATTTTGACCACTGCTTCCCTGCCCTAAAACAGCTACAACGCCATTAAATAACAGAAAGAAAGAAAGTATGTATTTTTTCAATGAATGATTATCTTTTAAATTGATCCGCATAAAACAAACCGTAATGCAAAAGCATAGGTTCCACAAATATCCCTGATTTCAGTCGTTTCCCCAAAAAATCCGCATCTCCACCTGTTAAAAACACTTGAGAATCAACGAATTTTTCCTTAAATCGGTCGATTCGTCTTGAAATTTCATCCACAAAACCCACAATTACCCCCGAATGCATCGCCTCCACTGTTTGTTTTCCAATGTCCCCAATTTCAAACCTACCCGAATCCTCTAAACCCACATCTAGTAATGGCAGCGCATCGGTATAATCCGACATTGCTTTATAACGCAAGCGCAAACCTGGGGAAATGGCTCCACCAAAATAAACAGGTGTTTCGCTTGTATCTAATCTTGGTTCACTCCCAATAGAACCTAATTCCATGGAGTTTCGATTGTCTATTCTCAAAACACCGCCTTTTACATAATCATAAGTAACGCAAGTGCCTGCATCAATCATCATAAAATCCGGAATACCAAATCTGGTGGAATCATTCTCAGCCTTCTTGGGGGATTTCTCCTCGGGCTCATCATCTAAACCACTAGTATTCGTATTATAACTAAAATCTCGATCGTGCAATTGTTCAATCTGTCCTGATACATTTCTTAACCCATTTGTACGTCGATTTTCCAAGAAATACATACATCCCATTACTCCAGCCAATCGATCACTACCCAAAGTTTCGGGTTGTTCAATGTCCACTTGGAAGGGTAAAAGAAACATCAAATCCTTTATTTCTATCGGATTTAACTCATCCAATTTCCATAAAGTCCAATCAAATAACACCTTTTTAACTGAGGAGTAAATAATTGACTTAATGGGGTCTTCCCATATTCGGCTATTTTCACACAGTTGTTTTATCTCACCCAATCCCCCATCTAAATTCTCTAAATATCCAAAAGAGATTAGAACTCCTTCTTGCGAAATGACAGCAAACTTCCCTCGCGTGTTTCCTATATCTATGGTAAGTACTGCCATTTTACAATTTTTAGCGAACCTCAATAATATGCAACCTACAATTCAAACGAGCAATCAAAAAGTCAATTTCTTCTATACGTAGGAAGGACATTAAATTATAGGTTGATATTTCAAAACTACCTACGAATTACGGCTCCCATGTTCTCAAACGCACTCATCAATTTTACCATGGATGAATCCGCTTCCTCGTCTTTCATGGTGGAGTCATTTCGATTGAAAGTGAAAGAAAGAGCAATAGCCTTTTTTGTGTCATCCAAAGGCTTTCCTTCAAACACGTCAAAAACCCGCACATCCGTCAAAAACTTTAATTTCGTTTGTTTTACCACAGCATATAAATCGTCATATCGCACTGATTTATCTACCACCAAACTCAAATCCCTGCGTATGGAGAAATACTTACCCGGTTCCTGATAACGCACCGACTTTCGTGCAGGTTTCAATAATTTCTTCAAAGGTATTTCCACTGAAAAAACCATTCCATTTACGCCTGCCTTCTTCAACCACTTTGTGCTAACTGGAAGTATCTCGATCTGATCCATACCTAACGAACTTCCCAAACGATTCAATAGTCCTTGAACTGAACGTTTCAAATGGAAGTAATCTGTTTTACTACTTGCAGATTCCCAGCTTTCTACGTCATTCTTCCCCCAAATAACCATGGTTAACATCGGATTTTCTTTAAATCCATCCTCGGTTTTTTCATAGGTGCGACCAAGCTCGAACAATTTCACAACATCTGCCTGACGATTCTGATTGTAAACAACAGAATTTAACAAACCAGGCACTAAACTTTGTCGCATAATTCCCATGTCTGTACTCAAAGGATTCGACAATTCTACCAAATTAGTAGATCCCTCATACCAATCCGACGAAACCAAACTATTATTCGATGCTTCATAGAATCCCTGTCCTACAAGATAATCACGTATTACATTTTCCCTTTTTTTACGTTCCATTCCTATGAAACTTCCCATACTCACCTGCATTTTACCACTCAAAGGGATATGATCATAACCGTAAATTCTCATAACTTCTTCATAAATATCTACGAGAATTTCAACATCATTTCTCCAACTAGGCACCGTTATTTTCCAGGTTGAATTTGTACTATCTACTTCAAATCCCAACGATAGTAATATACCTTTCACTCGATCCGATTCATACTGCATTCCTGCGAAACGATTCAATTCGTCTACAGAAAAATCCAGTACTTTGTCTACCGGTTTTTGACCAAAATATTCTTCCAAAGAAACCGCAGCACCCCCAGCTACTTCCACTATTAAAGCCGTCAAAGTTTCAGCTACTTTTTCAATAGCCAAAAGATCAATTCCCCGTTCAAAGCGGAACGAAGCATCTGTGTTAATTACATGTCTTTTGGCTGTTTTTCTCACAAAACCGGGATGAAAATGTGCTACTTCTAAGAACAAATTGCATGTATTTTCGGTTACAGAAGAGTCTTTTCCACCCATTACACCCGCTATAGCTATTGCACCGTTTGAATCAGCAATCACCAAATCATTCGAATTCAATTCTCTTTCCAATCCGTCCAACGTAACCATTTTCTCAGATTCTTTAGCTTTACGCACTTGAATCGTACCATTCAAACGATCACGATCAAAAGCATGAACGGGTTGTCCGTAATGATGAAGCACAAAATTCGTAGCATCCACCACATTGTTTTTAGGTTCAATCCCAATTGACTTCAAACGATTTTTCAACCAATCCGGAGATTCTTTAACCTGAACCCCATCCACGCAAACGCCAATATATCTATGGCAAAGTTCCGATTCTTGAACAGATATAGTTTGGTTATCTCTTCGGGGGATGTCAATAGGCCAATACAATTCGGTAGGAAGCTGCAACCCAAATAAAGCCGCAACATCCCGAGCCACTCCTAAATGAGATGCTGCATCTCCCCGATTTGCGGTGAGTCCAATTTCCAAAACAACATCTTGTTCAATTCTAAAATATTCAGAAGCTGCTTGCCCCACAGGAGCATCATCAGGAAGGACCAATATTCCATCGTGATTAGTACCCATTCCCATTTCATCCTCTGCGCAAATCATTCCTGCGCTTTCGGCTCCGCGAATTTTACTTTTCTTGATTTCAAAGGGTTCTTTTCCTTCCATTTGTATGAGGGTTCCAACAGTTGCTACGATCACTTTTTGACCCGCAGCCACATTGGGTGCACCACATACTATATTTAAAGGTTCGTCAGAACCAATATTCACGGTTGTAATTTTCAAACGATCCGCATCTGGATGCTTTTCACATGTTAATACTTCCCCAACCACAAAACCTTTCAATCCGCCAGGTAAACTCTCCCATTCTTCTATATGTTCCACTTCCAATCCTGAAACCGACAACTTGTGTGCAATTTCTTCCACAGGAGCTTCAACTGCAAGTACACTTTTTAACCAATTAATGGAAATTTTCATCGCAACAAATTTAATCTATTTTATTCACTACCCTAACTATAGGTTTCCCCAAAACTGCTTCAAAATTATTTTAAAAATCCATCCTAACCCGTTTTTAAACGGATATACCCGAATATATCCGTTTAACTCACCTATTCCATGGCCATGAACAACCACAACTCAACCCATTTTGCTATATTTGCGGAATGACCAAAAGATTTCTAAGTTTATTGTTGGCCGTAACGTCATTCCTTTCTTTGCGCGCCGACGAAGGGATGTGGCCCCTTACCCTCTTGAACAAAATTCAAGATAAAATGCAAGCCCGCGGCATGAAACTTTCTGCCGAAGACATCTATTCTATCAATAACTCTTCCGTGAAAGATGCTGTAGTGCGTCTTATGCAAAACGGTAGAATGTTTTGCTCCGGTGAAGTAATCTCCGATCAAGGACTTTTCTTGACTAATCACCATTGTGGTTACGACGCTATTCAAAGCATCGCTACTCCACAAGATAATATCCTAGCGAATGGATTCTGGGCAAAATCATTGCAAGAAGAACGCCCCGCAGGTTTCCAAATTGGTATGCTTCGTAAAGTTCAAGACGTTACCGAAATGGTATTTAAAGGTACTAAAATTAACGACGATGAAACTACACGCAGTCAAACCATCGCAGCTAATCTAAAAGCTACCCAAGCAGCTATGCTTGAGTCTCTCGGAGAAGAAAAGAAAAATTACGTGGTAGATGTTGCCGTTTTCTACAACGGAAACCAATACTTAGCCATGTTCTATGAAGTATATCGCGATATTCGTTTGGTAGGAACTCCCCCTGAAAATGTAGGTAAATTCGGCGGTGAAACCGACAACTGGAGATGGCCTCGTCATACTTGCGACTTCTCTATGTTCCGCATTTATGCTGGTGCTGATAACAAACCAGCTGACTTCTCTAAAACCAACGCTCCGTTCAAACCAAAACACCACCTTCCTGTGTCCATCAAAGGTATCAAAGAAGGTGATTTCGCTATGACTATGGGTTACCCAGGTCGTACTACGCGCAATACCTATTCTGAGGGAATTTTATACCTAAGTAAAAAGGAACGTCCAATGCGTGTTCAACTTCGTCGTGAAATCATGGATGTTTACGAGGAACACATGAAAGCCGATAAAGACGTACGTTTAATGTACTCAGCAAAATTGGCGGGTATCGGAAACTATTGGAATAAATTTGGAGGTGAAGCCAAAGAACTTTCTAAACCTGAAATCTATGCAAAACGCAAAGCCGAAGAAAAAGAATTTGAAAATTGGGTTCGTACCAATAATAAAACTGAAATCTACGGTGATGTAACTTCCTTATTCGATGAAGCTTATTCTGAACTGAATAAAATTGGTTTGTACAGTGTTTATCTTCAAGATGGAATCTCTAACAGCGTTCCAATGACTTCCGCTATGAGAATGGCTGCTGTATACAAAGCTCTACAAGATAAAAAATCAGACCAAGGTAAGGCCATGGCTGCTCAATATGGAGCTGGAGTTTCTGATATGTACAAAGAATTCAATGGCAACATCGAGAAAAAAGTGCTTGCAGTAGTTTTCCGTCGTTTGATGGAAGATTTGGATTTACAATATTTACCTGCTTCTTTAAAAGCTTTAGCAACAAAAACCAAAAACAACTATGCTTTAATGGCTGAATTGGCATGGTCAAAATCTATGTTTGCTGATACCAATAAATTAAAAAAATTCTGCGCAAAACCATCTGCGTCTGCATTAGATAAAGATTTAATTTTTACTATTACCAATCAATATATCAATATCTTACGCGGTGATTTAGCTCCTAGAATTTCGGAAGTAAACAAGAAATTAGATCGTGCAAATCGTTTGTTCTTAGCAGCTAAAGCAGAAATGTACCCAAGCACTACATTTGCACCTGACGCAAATGCAACCATGCGTGTGAGCTACGGTACAGTAAAAAGTTACAACGCTCGCGATGCTGTTAAATACAACTATTTCACAACAGCAAAAGGTATCAGCGAAAAATACATCAAAGGCGATTTTGAATTCGACGCTCCAGATGCATTAATCGATCTAATCAATAAAAAGGATTTTGGTCAATATGCAGACCCAACAACAGGTGAATTATTTACCTGCTTCTTGTCAGACAACGATATCACAGGCGGTAATTCTGGTTCTCCTGTAATCAACGGTAACGGTGAGTTAATTGGTATCGCTTTCGATGGTAACTGGGAAGCCATTGCCTCTGATTTTGGTTTCATGCCTAACGTTCAACGCACAATTAGTGTGGATATTCGTTATGTACTATTCATTATCGACAAATTAGGCGGCGCAACCAACATCATCAACGAAATGACTTTAGTGAAATAATTCTTCACTGTATATTTCGGTAACACCATTAGGATTAATCATTAAACCATTCCGGTGCTACAGTTCGAAAAGCTCTATCAGAAACTAGACCAAACTACCAAAACAACGGAAAAGGTCGAAGCTCTGGTAGAGTTTTTTCATTTATGCACCGATGAAGATAAAATCTGGATCATTGCTCTTTTTACCGGCAGACGTCCAAAACGAAGTATTCCCCTAGCAAATTTGCGACAATGGGCTGCAGAGTTTGCCGAAATTCCCCAGTGGCTTTTTGATGAAAGCTACCATACAGTGGGAGATTTGGCGGAAACCATTTCTCTAGTTTTAGGTAGAAAATCACAAAATATTTCTCCTAACCTTCCATTAGATTATTGGTTACAACATTTATATCAACTCAAAAATCAATCTGAAGAGAATCAACGTGAAACAATATTTCAATTTTGGAATGAACTATCCACAGAAGGACGTTTCCTACTCAACAAATTAATTACAGGAGGATTCAGAATTGGTGTTTCTCAAGCACTTCTCACTCAAGCATTATCTAAATATACCGGGATTCCTAAGGATGATCTTACCTTTCGTATCAGTGGTAAATGGGACCCTTTTAAAACTAATTTCGACCAACATATCCTAAATTCCGATCTTTCTTACTCGGATTCTAAACCCTACCCGTTCTTTTTAGCTTATCCCATTCCCGAGGATGTATTATCACTGGAATTCGACCCAACCAATATCAATCAAAACCCACTTCACACCATACAAAATTGGCAATTCGAGTACAAGTGGGATGGCATTAGAGGTCAACTTATACTTAGAAACGATACCGTTACTTTGTGGTCAAGAGGTGAAGAAATCATCAGTTCAGCGTTTCCTGAAATTATAGAATCTATTTCTTCTTTTCGGGGGATGTTAAACTCAGCAAAATTTAAACTATCTGTACATAACATAAACTCGGAAAAGTCGGGAGAGTCAGCAATTATTGACTCAACACAATTCATACAAATACCACCAAATTCGAACTCGGGTGAGTCGGAGTTAAAGGTGTTGAAGGAAATACGGCTAGAATCCGTATCGCCTGAATCTACAAATTCGATTTCATCCATTGTACTGGATGGAGAAATCATCGCTTGGAATTTTCAAGCAAATGAACCCCTCCCATTTTCTGATTTGCAACGTAGAATTGGACGTAAAACCGTAAGTAAAAAACTTCGCGAAGAAATACCCTGTGCTTTTCTTGTTTACGACATCATGGAGCTCAACCACAACGACATACGTGAACTTCCATTATCTTCAAGACGAAACCTCATTGAATCTCTATTTTCAAATCATTTATATTCGGAAACAGACCAAAACTCCAAACATATAATTCTACCACCGCTCTTGCATCCCCCAACATGGCTGCAAGCCCAAGAAATTCGAAACGCAGCAAAGTCCCAAAAAGCGGAGGGACTAATGGTCAAACTCAAATCTTCGTCTTACGGTGTCGGTAGAAAACGCGGCGATTGGTGGAAGTGGAAAGTAGAAGCTGAAACCATCGATGCTGTTCTGATTTATGCTCAACGGGGACATGGAAAACGAGCCAACCTTTACACCGATTTTACATTTGCATTAAAAAATGGAGACTTATTAACTCCATTTGCCAAAGCTTACAGCGGGTTAAGTAATTCCGAAATAGAAGAACTGAACAAATGGATAAAAAGTCATACCAGAGAATCATTTGGGCCGGTCAGAAGCGTGGAACCCGTGCACGTTTTCGAAATTGGTTTTGAAGCCATCCAAAAAAGCAAGCGACACAAATCAGGTGTTGCCGTACGATTTCCCCGAATAATTCGTTGGCGCAAAGACAAATCCGTTAATGACATCGGGTATCTCCAAGATTTATTGGATCAGGCTCTGTAATTCAACTCCAACCTTAAACTCCGCAATTCCCCAATCCATTCAGGCTCTGTAATTCAACTCCAACCTCAAACTCCGCAATTCCCCAATCCACTCAGGCTCTGTAATTCAACTCCAACCTTAAACTCCGCAATTCCCCAATCCACTCAGGCTCTGTAATTCCACCACAGTTTCAATATATTGAACGGAACCAGTAAAAAATCCTTAATCTTAATTTTGCTCCCTTTGATCTCCGTCCACTCAACCAAGGGAACTTCTAACATCCGTTCCTCGGAACTCCAGCGCTTGTAACGAACAAAGACTTCGATATCAAACAACCATTTAGTAACAAACGGCTTAGAAAACAACTCTTCCGCTACCTGTCGTTTGTACAATTTACAACCGCATTGCGTATCGTAAATTTCCAATTTAAACATCTCATTTACGATGGTCAACACAATTCTGGAAAACCAATGTCGTACTGCATTTCTTTGGATATTCCATCCTTTTAATTTTACTCGCGAGCCCCAAATCATATCGTACTCGGAACCTTCAATCAAGTCTCTTAATCGATCAAATTCGTAATAGGGTGTTGCAAAATCAGAGTCTAAAAAACCAATTACTTCATAGTTTTTTGAATCCTCTACACAGGCTAAAACTCCCTTCCTGATAATTTCCGCTTTTCCTGAATTTACTACACCATCTACGACTTTAACATGCGTAAATTCATCTTCTAAGCTTCTAAGTAAATTTAATGTTCCATCGGTTGAACCGTCATTCAACAACCAAAAATCCACATTTTGATGCCTTTGTATAACTTCCCTAAAAGTAGCCAAGTCCATCCGGCTCTCTTCATTATAAAATGGCAATAAACAAGCAGTTTTCATAGTGTAAATTCGATGGCAAAATCATTTAACTTTGTCCAACTCTACGAAAATACCATTTATTTATCGTTTGAACACCCTACCATGCTTATTACCAAAACGCCTAAAGGACTCTACTGCTCGCAAGCCGATGTATTTATAGATCCCACTCAGCCGGTTCAAAAAGCACTTATCACTCATGCACATTCCGATCATGCACGTTCGGGATCTCAATACTACTTAGCCCATCACCAAAATAAACACATTCTTCAACTGCGATTAGGGAAAAATATCCAATTCCAAGGTGTCGAATTCAACCAACCAGTAATCATCAATGGTGTAAAAATTTCATTTCACCCCAGTGGTCATATTCCTGGATCTGCACAAATTCGCTTAGAATATCGGGGAGAAATTTGGGTAATTACTGGCGACTACAAACTCAATTACGATGGTTTGTCAACTCCCTTTGAACACGTTAAATGCCACCATTTTGTTACCGAAAGTACTTTTGGACTGCCTGTTTTTAACTGGCAACCACAAGAACAAATATTCCTAGAAATTAATGATTATTGGAAAAACTGCGCTGAAAACGGTGAAAACTTGCTCATTTCAGCCTATTCTTTGGGAAAATCCCAACGCATTATTAAACATCTCAACCGTGAAATAGGCTCTATTCTATGTCACCCCACTATAGTTCAAACGAATTTAGCTTTGGAAGCTGATGGTTTTTCTTTTGGTTCTTGGGACGCTTTCAATTCTGCAACAGAACAATCTGATTCACAGAATTTAACATCCAAAAAAACTCAAGAAAGCGACTCTATTACATCCAATACCCAAAAACTATCACCAACCAGAGGGAACAATAATAAAAAACTTACTGGAGCTGCTATCATTTGTCCACCAGCAGGAATCAGTGATGCATTGTTAAAGAAAATTCAACCTTATCGTTCCGTTTCCTGTTCAGGATGGATGGCAATGCGAGGTGCACGTAATTGGGGTAATTTAGATCGAGGGTTTGTGTTATCAGACCACGCTGACTTTAATGAACTTATTACTGCTTGCAAAGAATCCTCAGCCGAGAATATCTACGTTACCCATGGCTACACTCAGGTATTTTCTAAATATCTTACCGAAAAACTGCAGGTAAATACACAAATGTGGTGACTCCATCAAACAGATTCTAATCCTTCAGAATTTACGAAATCTACGGTAATCCGTAATCAAAAGTGGAGTGAACTTCACTTTCAACCATACAGTCAATTTATCCGTTCATTATTGTAAATAATTCCAACCATTTATCAGCAATAACATCGGCATCAAAACTTCGGGAATGTTCCAATCCACCAAGGCTCAATCGTATCCATAGCTCCTCATTCTCCATCAATTCAGCAGTAGACTTTACAAAATTCTCATCATCACCAAAATCTACAACTACACCTGACGTTTTGGAAACCACATCATCAACTGAACTGAAACACCGATTTACCACAGGAACTACTCCACAGGATTGTGCTTCTACCAATGTCAACCCAAACCCTTCATAGTCCGAAGTCATTACAAATATCTTAGAACGCATATAAAAACTCTTTGGATCTTGAAATCCATGAAAATGTACACGATCTAAATTGCGACTCATTGCATATTCCTTCAACTCTTCCAGTGCATCTCCATCACCAACAACATCAAATTGCCAGTCTCCAAATTGTGTGTGGAGCTTATCAAACACTCGAATCATTTTATCAGGACGCTTCTGACCATGATCTATCCTGCCTACAAATAATACTCGATTTTCCTTTTGGGTGTACAATTCCTCCCAAATGTGATTCGCTGAATATGTTGATGGATTCGGAATCGACACCAATTTCTCTACACCTGAAACTCCAAAACCGATTAATTCCTTGCGAAATGATTCCGATAGCAAAACATACTTATCCGATCCATTAATTACACCACTGAATATATTTCGATACTTTTTCCGAACCAAAATGGCCATCAATCTCCATATCCATTTACGATCCATCAGTCTAAAAAATACTTCTTCCTTATTCCAACCTAATTTTCCACTTGCTCGATCGATATTTACCTTCCCTCCAAACCGCAACTCTCGGTAATTATCTGCTAAACAACCCACACAATTATGATGAACAGAAGCCATCCAAACAGGTCTGCCTAATTCCAATTCCACTCCCACTTTCCATTCAACCACACGAGCAAAAAGATCAGTTTGATTTATACAGTGTGTAATTCCCAATCGTTGAATCAGGTCAGCACTAAATTCTATATTTTCTTTTCGTGGGAAGCTATCACGCTCTGGTAGAAAATAGGTCCGATCCAAAATTCGATCACTTAAACTCTCGCCTAATCGGTGAGACTCATTTTCGCTTCCGTCCAAAACCAAAAAATAAACCTCCAAACCCTTTCGAATAAATGCCTCAAATAACAAGGAGCTAACTCGTTGAACTCCACCTTTGTTTGGATCAATAAAAAATGAGGAAATAATTAAGATTCGCATTAGAATTTTTAGCTTTTTGGTGCAAAGAAGTAACTATTGATTTTAAGATTCAAAACCTAATCCCAAAAGTTGGGATTAAGAAAATAAGCAAAAGCAAAGCTAATCAATTATTGCCAGTAAACGGCTCCATCGGACGATCTTCCGATTGATTGATACCATCGCGTTTCAATACCTTCATTACTGTTAACCACAAAATCTTGATGTCTAACAACAAAGAGATATTTTCTACGTAATAAACATCCTTCTCGAATTTTTCCACCCAAGGTATGCTATTCCGACCATTCACCTGCGCCCAACCCGTAATACCCGGTTTCACCTCCAAACGGCGCAACTGACGACTGTTATACAACGGCACATATTTATACAACAACGGCCTAGGCCCCACCAAACTCATATCTCCCTTCAATACATTAAACAATTGAGGCAATTCATCTATAGACAACTTACGGACCAATCCTCCAAACGGAGTTATCCGCTGAACGTCAGGCAACAACTTACCTTCAGCATCTTTCTCATCCGTCATGGATTTGAACTTAATGATGTGAAACGGTAACGCATTTAAACCTGGTCGCTCCTGAAAGAAAAATACCTTTCCCTTATTCTGATATAACAATACCAAGGCAGTTATTAAAATAATTGGTGAAAGTAATGTCAATGCTATCAATGACAGCACCACATCCATTAAACGTTTGGTAAATATGCGATAAACTTCGTGAGAAAATCCCACCAACGACTTTAACAAGTTCAAGGAAATTACGAATCTAATTTTTGGAATTGAGAGTTCATACTTACATACTCGGGCACCAACTCTTTCAACAGACGCACCAAGTCCATATCGGTAGAACCGTTTAATGCAGCTCCACTCATGCGTTCTACTAATGCAGAAACTAAAACACCGTCGTATTCACGCACTTTCGCTTTCATGATTTTCGGATGGTGAGTTGGCAAAGTGCTTTCTGCATCATTCAATAACTCTTCATACAACTTCTCACCAGGACGCAACCCAGAGAATACAATTTCAATATCCCTGCCCAATTCCAATCCGCTCAATTTCACCATTTTCACAGCTAAATCGTAAATCCGAACGGGTTCACCCATATCGAAAACAAAGATTTCGCCTCCATTTCCCATGGTACCCGCTTCCAAAACCAACTGAACGGCTTCTGGAATCGTCATGAAATAACGCACAATATCGCGATGTGTAACTGTAATATTTTCGCGATTCTCAATCTGCTTTCTAAACACGGGAATCACCGACCCATTCGATCCCAAAACATTTCCAAAACGCGTAATAACAAACTCGGTTTTACCTTTTCCACGCAAGCTCTGAACCAATATTTCGGCGGTTCTCTTGGTTGCCCCCATTACATTTGACGGATTTACCGCTTTATCAGTCGAAACCATCACAAACTTCTCAGCACCAACCTTAATTGCCGCTTCGGCAACAATTTTGGTACCCATAACATTTACACGTACTGCTTCTTTGGGATTCTCCTCCATCAACGGTACGTGCTTGTAAGCAGCTGCGTGAAACACCACTTCGGGCTTCGCTTTTTTGAAGATTTCATTCACTCGATACTCGCGCGTTACATCGCACATGTATGACTGAATTTTACTCATATCTACACCTCCACGGGCTAGCTCATTCAATACTTCGTACATCGGAGTTTCGCCGTTATCGACCATGATTAATTTTTCTGGACCATAACTCAACACCTGACGACAAATTTCCGAACCAATTGATCCTGCAGCTCCCGTTACCAATACTCGCTTGCCCTTTAAGAAATTCTCTACTTGGGTATTTTCGAGGGATATGGGACGGCGGTTTAAAAGATCTTCAATTTTAACTTTGCGCAATTGTTTTTGCGACAAATTTCCACCAATCCAATCCTTGATATTCGGTGTTCTTTCAAAACTCAATCCATAAGTCAAGCACGCTTCACCGGCTTTCTTGAAGCCATCCCCGGAAATCTCTTGAGGCGACCAAATAACAGCACCAATATTATATCTATTGAGGAACTCTTCCTTAAATACATCTTCAAAAGAATATACTTTTATACCGTCGATTCGCTTCCCTGTTAGCTTGTAATTATCATCTACAAACGCACGTACTTCCATGCGGGATGATGGATCTTGTTTCAATGCGTTTCTTACTGCCACACCAGTAATACCAGCTCCATATACCACAACACCAATTTCTTTGCGTTTGCTCGCATTCAAAACGAAACGAGAATAGGCCAATTTTACGAACAACCTCAATCCCAACACACCCATGCTAAAGGTAAAGGCATGCAGTATTAAAAATGCGGGACTCAACACCTTCAAATCGTAGTTGATATTCCAAATTAACAAACGAGATAAAGCATATGAGCCAGTCATTGCTACTACACTGGATGTAAACAACCTCATAAGATCGCGCGTACCAGTATGTCGGAATGCACCTTCATATGAACGAAATGCAACAAAAGATATTGCATAACAAAGTTCAAGAAAAAACAGGGCTTGCAGGCGGTTGATGGTAAAGAGAGTATTTAAGTCAAAGTCAGTGAGCAACAGAAAAGAAAAGAAGAAAGCTCCCGCAACCATGCTCAAATCAATCACCAAAATCAGCCACACAGGCAGGTACCGCTTTCCGAGAAAGCGATTCATAAATGCCTCAATGTAGGTTTGCCAATTGTGAATCATGGGGTATATAATTTAGTTTGCAGAATTTCGTCTACAAATTTCGTACCATTTTCAAGAATAATATTAACCGTTCACTAAGTTTTTGTGACGTTCGTATAAAATTCGTATGATTATTTACCTTATTTATAAGCGAATGGCTCTAAACATGGTAGCAGCACAATCCTTCCTTCCTTGAATATTCCAATGTTTATCGAAACCAAAATCCAGTCGATTTCCCTCTTTATGGTTAATCTTTAAAAATGTATTCTGTTTTATTGGATATTCTACACTTTTGCTATTTATATCAAGTAATTGGCTTTCATAAATTACAATGACTTCAGGACCAAAAATCCAATCAACTTGCTTTTTCACCGTTAAAATCGGTAATACTTGTTTTGAGGCAGAACTTTGCTCTTCGTCTTTTAAAGAAAATTTTGATCGTATTCCATTCACCATTCCCAAAAGATTCTCACTTAATAATTGATTAATATTTAAATAGCTCAATACTGCAGAATTGGAGTAAATTGAACGAATCGAACCATTAATCTTATTCTTGTTTTCTGGACAATTACAATTCATAAATGATGGAGCATCGGCTTTGAAATTACCATCCCTCAAAAAAACAAATACATAATCATAATTACCTTTTATTTGTGTTGTATATATTAATTTAAAATCTTCAATATTGGCTCCCGAACGTCCAAACTCATGAGTAATTGTTCGATTTCTAGTGAGTTTGTCTAATTGACGTCCAATGCTGTTATCAACATCAACATGTAATCCTTCAACATAAGAATCTCCAATTAAAGCCACACGGATTTTCTGTGTGTCTTGAAGAATTTGATAGTCCACAGTACTGTTCCAACCTTGATCATTAATTATAAATTCAGATTGTATTTCCCCAAATCCACCACCTACGTAAGTGCCAGCATATTTGGGTTTCAACATACAATTATTACCAATTTGTTCGGTTGGGATGGTAAATCGAGCCAAATCAAACCACCTTAATACGCCCTCTAGTAAAACCCAAGTGAACAAAAATACGATGAACAGTCTTAATAAAAATTTGCGCATGGTTGTTAAAATTGGAAGTATATGAACGAGTTGGAACTATTTAAAGGCACATTTAGAATGATCAATATTATCATTACTACAGAATAGGTCAATTCAAATGCAAACGAATTAAGAATATCTTTTTTTGATTGCACAAAGTATAGGTATTCTGCAATAAAAAGAAATGCGATCAATATAAATTCTTTAAATAAGCTTTGATTATCGTAAGGGTTCAAAAATCCTCCGATAGGCTCAAAAATGGACCACTGGAAAATTCCTCCGATATAACTAAATGCCATTTGAATAGTTTCAGCACGGAAGAAAATCCATGCCAGAGTTACCAAAACAAAAGTCATAATTATGCGAAAAACATCTTTTATAGATGGCAAAAACAAGGAATTAACAGGTAAATTCAATTCGTCCTTTTTGTGAGCTTTAAGCAAAAAATTAGGTAAAAAAAGCAAAGCATGAATAAACCCCCAAGCAACGAACGTCCAATTCGCACCATGCCAAAAACCACTAACTAAAAATATGATAAATACATTTCGGATATTCAACCAAGTACCTTTTCTTGAACCTCCCAGAGGTATATACAGATAGTCTCTGAACCATCCCGACAAGCTGATATGCCAGCGACGCCAGAACTCAGCAATATTTCGAGAAAAATACGGAAAATTGAAATTCAACAGCAATTCCATCCCAAAAAACCGGGAAATCCCACGAGCAATATCCGAGTAACCAGAAAAGTCGCCATAGATTTGAATAGCAAATAGAAATGCACCCAACAATAAAACCGAGCCGGAATACGATTGATGATGAGAAAAAATTTCATTCACTGAAGGAGCCAAGTTATCAGCAATCGCTATCTTTTTGAAAAAGCCCCACAACATCAATTTAAAACCTGACATGGCCTGGGTGAAATTGAATTTCCTTGGTTTTTCTATTTGGGGAAGTAAATGCGTGGCGCGTTCAATTGGACCAGCAACGAGTAACGGGAAATAACTGACAAAAACACTGTAATTGATCCAATTTCTACAAGGTTCAATTCGCTTGTAATAAATGTCTATAACATAAGAAAGTCCATGAAACGTATAAAATGATATTCCGACTGGGAGAACAATACTTAATGTCCATGTATCTATATGTATTTGGCTTGATTCCAAAGCTGATTTTAAACTTTCCACAAAAAAGTTGTAATATTTAAAGAAGCCTAAAAACCCAAGATTTATACCGACGCTAAGCACCAGCCAGAATTTCCTTTTCACGGGATTCAATGCATTGGAAATCATTAATCCCGAAAAATAATCCAACGCAGTAGAAAACACCAACAAGAAAAGGAATCTCCAGTCCCACCAAGCATAAAACACATAGCTCATTAAAAGGACAAAGGCATTTTGCTTACGATAGTCTTTCTTGAGGAGAAACCAATAAACAAAAAACACAATGGGTAAGAACAGAAGAAATTCCAAAGAATTAAAAAGCATCAACAAAATTAATTAATCTGAGCCAAATCTAACTGTATGAAGTTGTAAGCTACCCGGAAAAGAGTGACAATTTTAAAACCATCTCTCAATCGGAACTGAGGATCGTATCCAAATAATTTCTTGGCTTTTTCAATCGATGCCAAGCTATGTGGGATATCTCCCGCTCTCGGAGGACCAAAAGTAGGTTGGACATCCGTTCCTGCCGCAGAAGCAATAGCATCCCACAACTCCACTAAATTCGTACGATCACCCACCGCAATATTAAAATCAATTCATTATTGGGGGAATAGTATATTAATTACCTATCTAAATCAGATCAAATCTGATATACTTTTTGTCTTCAAATACTCCACTGTCAAATCTCGAAGCTCTTTAAAAGTCCATCTAATTTTACACGATTCAACATCTAAACATTCTTCGCATGGTTCAAAAAATTGATATGTAGCACAAGGTATTAGTCCAATTGCACCATCAAATAAACGCACTACATCAACTAACATTACTTCTTCAGGATTTTTAATAAAATAATATCCTCCATTTTTACCCTTTTTGCTCCCAAGTATACCCACTTTGGTTAAATCTGTTAATATACTTTCTAGAAATTTCCTAGGTATGTGATTTTCAACAGAAATCTCTTCTGTCCGCAAAAACCGTTTCTCCTTGTTCTTAGCTATAAAAACTAGAGCATTTAACGCATATTTTGCCTTCTTTGTTAACACTGTCGCAAATTACAAAATTCTAATGAATACATGCCGTTTAAAAAACAGAATTGCACATTCACCAAATTAAAGCAATATTCCTATGGTTTTTGTGGGTTTTTAAAATGTTTTATAATACCTTTGTGTAAACTATAATAAATTCATTAATGTATCACAAACAAGAGGAGCTATTGTCAATAGTATTAGAAGCTGGAAACGCTGTAATGAATATTTACAATTCTAATACCTTAAATATAAACAAAAAGGAAGATAGCTCACCATTAACAGATGCTGATTTAGCCTCCAATCAAATAATAATCAATGGTATTTCAAAATTTAGCGATTTTCCAATTCTCTCCGAAGAAGGTAAAAATATTCCTTATGATACGCGGAAAAATTGGGAAAAATTTTGGTTAATTGATCCGCTAGATGGTACTAAAGAATTTATAAGTAGAAACGGAGAGTTTACAATCAATGTAGCTTTGATCGAAAAATTTAACAATGAATATGTTCCAACTCTTGGTATTGTTTTTGCACCCGCACTTAATAAAATTTATTGGAACAATGATGAAACAGCATTTTGCGCGAGAACAAATAATCAATTTGAGATTGTAAACTCTAGCGTTGAAGTTATTCAAAGCAGTAATTCCAATGATCCTTATAAAATTGTTGGCTCAAGATCACATTCTGGAGTTGAGACAGAAGAGTTAATAAAAAAAATCAAAACTATTTATAATAACGTAGAATTTATTTCAATGGGTTCAAGTTTGAAAATTTGTGTTGTTGCCGAGGGTAAAGCAAATATTTATCCTAGATTGGGTCCAACTATGGAATGGGATATTGCAGCTGCACACGCAATTTGTAAAAAAGCGAAGTGTGAAATTTTCAAGTATGATGATAATGATTTCATTAATTTAAACGCAATTATACAATATAATAAAGAAAATTTATTAAATCCTAGTTTTATAGTAAAAATTAAATAAACGTATGAAATTTAAAAACCCAGATCAAATTAGACATATTTTAAAAACCATTTCATGGAGAATTGTAGGAACTATGGACACAATGGTTGTTTCATATATTATAACCGGATCTATTAAAATTGGAATGGCTATTGGTGGATTTGAGGTATTCACAAAGATGATTTTATATTATTTTCACGAAAGAATTTGGTTTAAATATGTGAGATTTGGAAGAGATATTAATCCAAAATTTGAAACAAAAGCCGGAAAAAATATTGACCCTCCAGTTGAAGAGTTCTAAAACTTTAAGCGATGAAACAAGAATTAAATATAATTGAACAGAAATACAATGTAACCTTAGAGGATAGAATTGCTAAAAATGGACATGAACCTTTGGTTATTTGGTTTACAGGATTAAGCGGTTCAGGAAAATCAACATTAGCGAATGTCCTTCAAAACCATCTATTCAATGAGAATAAATCTGTTTTCGTTTTAGATGGTGATAATATCCGGTCTGGTCTTAATTGCGACTTAGATTTTTCAGAAACGGGTCGTATTGAGAATATTCGACGAATTTCCGAAGTAGCTAAACTTCTTTCACAAGCAGGTTTCATAGTAATTACCGCATTCATTTCTCCTTTTCGATCCGACAGGGAAAAAGCTAAAGAAATTATTGGTTCATGTTTTCGAGAAGTTTATATTGAAGCCAGCTTGGAAATTTGCGAGTCTAGAGATGTTAAAGGTTTATATAAGAAAGCTAGAAATGGTGAAATAAAAAATTTCACCGGTCTCGATTCCCCATTTGAAGTACCTACAAACCCAGACTTAATAATTAACACAAGCAATACGAATATAGAAGACAGTCTAGCCCTTTTATTAACATTAACTAATAAAATATGAATTACCAATTAAAACACCTTCAAGAATTAGAGGCTGAAGCCATCTTTGTTATTAGAGAGGTTTACTCACAATTCCAAAATCCTGCCATTCTTTTTTCAGGTGGTAAAGATAGCATTGTGATAACACACTTGGCTAAGAAAGCATTTTGGCCTGCTAAAATTCCTTTTCCATTGGTACATATCGACACAGGACATAATTTTCCAGAAACTATTGAATACCGAGATAACCTTGTTAAAGAATTAGGCGCAAAATTAATAGTTGGCTCAGTCCAAGAATCAATAAATACAGGTCGAGTTGCTGAAGAAACCGGCTTAAATGCTTCAAGAAATGCTCTCCAAACTACAACTCTTTTAGACACAATTGAAAAATACAAATTTGATGCATGTATGGGTGGAGCAAGGAGAGATGAAGAAAAAGCCCGAGCTAAAGAGCGTTTCTTTTCACATCGCGATGATTTTGGTCAGTGGAATCCAAAAAATCAACGACCCGAACTTTGGAATCTTTTCAATGGTAGAAAAAATCAGGGTGAGCACTTTAGAGTTTTCCCAATTTCCAATTGGACTGAAATGGATGTGTGGCAATATGTTTTATCAGAAGGTATTCAATTACCATCTTTATACTTTGCACATGAACGCGAAGTGTTTCTTAGAAATGAAGCACTAATTTCAGTAGGTCCATACGTTGAATTGCGAGAAAATGAACATGCAGAAAAGAAAATTGTACGTTACCGAACTTGTGGCGATATGCCTATTACAGGGGCAGTTGAGTCAAACGCCGAAACACTTGAACAAGTAATTCAAGAAATAGCTGCAACCAGAACCACCGAGAGGGGATCTCGAGCAGATGATAAACGTTCAGAAACAGCAATGGAAGATAGAAAGAAACAAGGATATTTTTAAAATGGAAAATAATAATTATTTAGATATGGAACTTTTACGCTTCACAACAGCTGGAAGTGTAGATGATGGTAAAAGTACTCTGATTGGAAGATTACTTTTTGATTCAAAAGCTATTTTCGAAGACCAATTAGAACAAGTAAAAGGCAGCTCAGAAAAAAAAGGATTAGAACATATAGACCTTAGTTTACTTACTGATGGTTTAAAAGATGAACGTGAACAAGGTATAACAATTGACGTTGCATATAGGTATTTTGCAACTCCAAAACGTAAATTCATTATTGCCGATACTCCAGGCCATATTCAATATACTCGTAATATGGTTACAGGTGCTTCAACTGCCAATGTGGCTTTAATTCTTGTTGATGCTAGAAAAGGTGTAATTGAACAAACGTACCGACACTCCTTTCTTGCATCATTACTACAAATACCTCACATCATAGTATGTGTTAATAAAATGGACCTTGTTGAATATAAAGAAGAGGCCTTTCAAAAAGTCGTTGAACAATATGAATCTTTTGCTTCTAAACTTGCAGTAAAAGACATCCGTTTTATCCCAATTTCTGCATTAAAAGGAGATAATGTTGTTAATAGATCCGAAAAAATGGACTGGTATCAAGGAGCAACACTATTGTACAATTTGGAAAGTATTCACATAGGTTCCGATGAAAATCATATTGATACACGATTTGCAGTACAAACAGTTATTAGGCCTCATTCTGATGACTACCATGACTTCCGAGGCTATGCTGGTAGGATCGATGGTGGTATTATTCGTATAGGCGACGAACTACAAACTCTTCCAAGCGGTTTAAAATCAGTAGTAACCCAAATTTATCTTGGTTCTGATAAAATTGACGAAGCATTCGCTCCCATGTCTGTAACTTTAACTTTAAAAGACGATATAGATATCAGTAGAGGGAATATGTTAGTTAAGCCGAATAATCAGCCTGAAAAAGTTCGGGAATTTGACGCAATGTTGTGTTGGTTTAATGAAAAACCTCTAAATCCAAATACTAAGTATATTTTAAGACATACAACTGCTGATGCTATTTGTAAAATACAAGAAGTTATTTATAAAATGGATATCTCAACCTTAACCAGAAACAGTGAAGATAGTACAATTTCTATGAACGACATATTCAAAGCTAAAATAAAAACAAACATAGATTTATTCATAGATCCATATCAAATCAACCGAAAAACAGGGTCAATTATTCTTATTGACGAAGCGACGAATGAAACAGTAGCTGGCGGAATGATAAATTAAATCAATTGCTTGACGGCTAAATTAATATTTAGCCGTCAAGTTTTTTATTCTACTTATTTTTTACAAATATTCTAGATCTCAAGAATAATTTAAGCGATAAATAAATTAATAATAAAATCGGGTTTAAATTAAATAATCGCCCATAGACTAAAGAATTGCCCTTCACACTTCTTAAGTTCAATCTTGTAAAACCTTGGGAGCGCACCAATTTACAAACACTCCAAAATCTGTACAGTTCTTTATTCGTTGTAATCATAAAAAAGGGTAAGACTACGAATTTTAAAATTGCTTGATTTAAAAAATCTTGCCTATCTTTTGCTAAATTAAGTTGAAATTCTTTCAAGCTATTTGCGCATAGGAGGTAACTATTAAAGGTCCTATCTAGCGAAGCGACATTACTAGTTGTAAGTGAACCTCTTCTTATTTCATAAACATAAAAAAGAATATCTAATCCTCCACACCTTTCAGCAATTGAGAAAACACGAGGACCCCATTCAGCATCTTCGAAGTAGACAGCGTCTTCATTAAAAAATAAACCGTTGATTATTAAAAAATCCAATTTTATCAAATATTTACAAGCACTATCTCCATTCCTTTTAACGTAAATATCTTCACCTCTTACAACTTTTCCATCGAAAAAAGGTGCTTTAAAATACTCAATTCGCCCATTTAAATCAATTTTCTGTTGACTGAATATACCAATTTCTAGTTGATTAGTGAGTACAAATTCCAACATTTCTCCTAGAGTATTATCAACCAAATAATCATCGGAATCAACAAATAAAATAAACTCACCTTGAGCCAACTTTAAACCCGAATTTCTGGCTGCCGAAAGACCTTTATTTGACTGTTCCAATAATCTTACATTCGTAAAATTCGAAACTAATTTCAAAGCCACTTCCTTTGTGCAATCTGTAGAACCATCATTTACAATGATCACTTCAAACTCTAACAAATTTAATCCTTGATTAAAAAAAGATGATACGCACCTTTCTAAATATAATTCCACATTGTAAGCAGGTACAATAATTGACAACAAATACATAAAGAAAAAAGATAAAAAAGACTAAAAGTATCAACTACTTCTTACGCTTTTTCTTTTGATATCCAACGAAAGCCAAAAATGGAGCGATGAAAATTGATGTGAACTTTGCTACCCACGGATTATTTACTTTACGTTCAGAACCGTAGTATCCATATCCATAACTATAACTATATGTTCCATATCCATATCCGTAACCATATCCGTAACCATAACTATTACCGTAGTTATAACCATATCCGTAACCAGAAATACCCCCTCTTATACCATTTAAAAGCACATTTATGTTCTTAATTCTACCCTCTACATAGTATCTATTCAAGATATTGGAAACCGCTTCCCTAGGAGTGTATCCTTGCCTAACAACAAACACGCTTGAATCTACATATTTAGCAATTTCCTGAGCATCCGTTACTAATCCCAAAGGTGGACAGTCAATGACAACGTAATCAAAGCTTTTAGCTAATTCATCCAATAAAATCTTATATCTTCCATTTAAGATTAATTCAACAGGATTTGGAGGAATTGGACCTGCTGGAATAACCCAAAGGTTATCAGTATCATCTACTTTAAACAAAACTTCATCTATTGTGCTACTTCCTGATAAGAAACCACTTAAACCAGTCCTCCTCGAAACACTTAGATATTTTGCAACATTAGGTTTACGCATATCTGATTCAATAACTACTGTCTTCTTACCTGCAAGAGCAAAAGAAAGAGCAATGTTAGTTGCACAAAAAGATTTTCCTTCTCCTGGGATACTAGATGTAACCAAAAGCTTATTACAACTGTCTGTCTTAAAGAAGTATCCTAATTGAGTTCTCAAACCTCTGAATTGCTCAGCAATTAAACTTCTGTTACCATCTTTTACAACCAATGGTGAATCTGTTTTAATTTCAATAATTTCCCCAATAATTGGTGCCTTTGTTCGATTTTCAATTTCAGTTCTTGATAATACTCTGTTATGAATTGTACTTTTTATGAACAATAAAACCAAAACCAATGCTACAAAACCTAGTGTAAACATTCCAATTGTTTGCGGTACTCTTGGAGCCACCATATCTCCACCAAACGGCTCTCGTACAACCCTAATATCAGACAGCGTACCAGCCATCTGAATTGCAGCTTCTTCTCTTTTCTCTAATAAGAATTTATAAAGTGCATTTTTAATCTCTTGTTGTCTTGTAATATCTAATAACTCTCGCTCCTTCGAGGGAATACTGCGCATTACCTCATCATATTCACGATTATATTTTGTATAATCTCCAAGTGCCTTTTTTTGAATCGTTAATAAGTTATTTCTTGTATTTGTAATAACTTCAAGTAAAGATATTTTATACGTTTCTATTTCTCTCTTAATAAGTTTTACTTGATCATTATTCGGGCCATTGTTCTGAATAGCAACTGCAAACCTATTCTCAGCCTCATATAATTTATCAAAATATGTATTTAGATTTGCATCGTTTAAACCGATAGAACTAGGTACCATACCAGGTTTAGAAATTCTACCTTTAACATATCTCTCTAGATCATCCAAAACAAACAATTGGAGTTCGGTCTGTGCCTTTAATTGATCTCCTGACTCTAATTTTCTCAGAACCCTTTGGGCATCCACGGAAATTCTTTGAACATCATTGTCTCTTTTTACACTTACCATTTTCGACTCTATACTATCTAGATCTTTACCAATATATGATAACCGATCATCAATAAAGTCCATTGTGAATCTTGCTTTTTTCCTTTTTTCAGCTTGTGTTTCTTCCTGATAGCTTTCTACTATTGCATTCAAGTGATCTTTACTTTTCAAAACTGATAGTGATACCACACCAAGATTAATAATACTCGACTTCTTATCAATTTCTACTTTTAATGAATGTTGCATTGACATAGTTGCTTCTTCTAAAGAAGAAACTTGCAAAAACAACGATTTACCTTTCATGTTTTTGAATTCAGCAAACTCCGAATTCTTTGCAGTAGTTCTTATAGTTACTAAAATTCTATTCCCTTTCCAATCAATTACCTGACCCACAGGAAACTTTTTCTTTCCAATAGTCACTAGCTTTTTAGAATGATCGTAATCAAAATTATCAGAGGCAGACTTTGCAGAATCTTGATTTAACAAACTTATTTTTACTGCCGGATCTTCTCTGTATACTTCTCCACTTCTAAACCTACCTACAGAAATTAATCTCAATTGGGACTCTGCTTTTTTAACCGCCCTCCTCATTACAGCTGCACCTTGTAAAACCTCTAATTCATCCTCCGTGCTAGTACTAGACTTTCCAGTTACTGCTTTTCTTAATAGGTCATCCGTTGTTTCTTCAGAAGCATCTTTTAACAAAATACCCGCATCTACTCGATACTGGGGAACTTGATATCTAATGTAAACTTTACCTAAAAAAAAGCCTATTATAGCAAACGTTAACAAAACTGGCCAATATGGTAAATAATCTCTTAAAAGTACTTCTAAAAACTGTTTGTTTTTATTCTCTTCTTGTTCAAACATGCTATTTTTTGAGTCCATAAATGGAATTTACTTGGATATGTTATTGATGAATAAATACAATACAGTTAATGTACTTGTAATAGTTGCAACATAGCTAATTAGCTGAATATTCGTTTCCAAAAACTTACGTTTATTGGGCTCAATATAAATTATATCATTTGGTTGCAAATAAAATGCGGGAGATTGAAAAACACTAGCATCGGTTAAATTAATTCGATATGACTTCTGAACATCATTAACCTGTCGAATCAATAATATATTATCTCGTCTATCCATCCAAGTTAACCCATAAACCATACCCATAAATTGTATTATGTTGGTTTTGTTATTTGCGATTACTACTGTATTAGCCCGATCAGAAGTTATATATGTAACCCGGAAATTTATCAATCTTACAGAAGCAACGGGTTCTTTCAAGTAAGGCAACAACCATGTTTGCATTGAATCTCTTAATTGTTGCTGTGTATATCCAAGTACCTTTACAGGTCCTAACTTAGGAAACTCAATATCTCCATTCTCATTTACTAAATAACCAATTACTCCACCGCCTTGAGGTCCGTTCATAAGATTCGAAATTGCCATTCCTGTATTTCCTCCCATTCCCAATCCAACTGGCTGATTAAAATACTCTGCGCTTTGTTGGTCTAATGCATATATTCTTATTAACAGTTGATCTCCCCTTTGAATAATAGGATCGGGTTGTTGCATACTCAAGTTAGCCGTGCTATCCGCTATTCCTTGAAAATATATCTGCTTTTTATAACTAAAACATGATTGTTGAAATACAGCTAAAAAAAACATTACCCCAACATATAAAAATCTATTTTTCATTCTAAGAATTAAAAAGCAAAATTAGTGAAATTCCTGATTATGAACACGCTCACTTTCTGAACTGCGGAATTCTTTTGTTAAGGAACGCATCCGTGCCTTCTTTGAACTCCTCGGAGCCAAAAGCAGAACCAAATTCGTAAATTTCTCGTTGCATTCCGTTAACATTGGGACGATAAAAATCCGATACACATTTAA